>Ga0209500_10000223_pt1 | contig 51923 bp, 73 predicted proteins | sample S_140212_EF_Meta_FD_187323 | JGI IMG/M metagenome (GOLD analysis project Ga0209500, IMG submission 187323) | Freshwater microbial communities from Lake Simoncouche, Canada to study carbon cycling - S_140212_EF_MetaG (SPAdes) (version 2) | ecosystem: Environmental > Aquatic > Freshwater > Lake ... | reverse complement strand
TCAAGGTCTTGACGGTTTACAAGGTATTCAAGGTCTTGACGGTTTACAAGGCATTCAAGGTCTTGACGGTTTACAAGGTATTCAAGGTCTTGACGGTTTACAAGGTATTCAAGGTCTTGACGGTTTACAAGGCATTCAAGGTCTTGACGGTTTACAAGGTATTCAAGGTCTTGACGGTTTACAAGGTCTTGACGGTTTACAAGGTCCAGACGGTTTACAAGGTCCAGACGGTTTACAAGGTCCAGACGGTTTACAAGGTCCAGACGGTTTACAAGGTATTCAAGGTCTTACAGGTCCGCCTGGTCAAAACGCAGCAATTGCTTCAATATTTGTTTGGAGTTCACTAATACAACCAAATCGTAATATTACATATTTTCAATATGTTATGTTTGAACAAGGGTTAATTGGTCCTTCATCTTGGGCAACATTGGTACAACCAGGTTACAATTATCCTACAACTTTTATTGTTGATTCAAGTGGTTATTATTTAATAACTTACAAGATTGATGTAAGGTCGGGAGCAGGTTCTAGTCCTACTTCAAGCACAGATTCATCTACCGTTTTAACAAAAAATGGTATTGCTATTACAGGTAGCGCGACACTTGTAGAAAGTCCTCAAGAAAATCATATATATACCATTTCAAACACAGTATTATGTGAATTGTCTGCTTTAGATAATGTTTCATTAATGTTTTGGTCAACTGATATAGGTTCACATATTGGCGACCCATCTTTTATAAAAGGATTATTACCGAATAACAATAATGTGGTTGAAGCATCAGCATCAATTGTTTTTACAAGGATTACACAATAAGTTTTTTATTCATTTATGAATCATTTTATGAATCATTTTATGAATCATTTTATGAATCAATTTATGAATCAATTTATGAATCATTTATGAATTATGTTATTGTAAATATGTATTTATTTTATAAGCAACAGGAAATAAAAAATATAGAATTGGTGTCATTTCGTATAATGGTTGTATATGATAAATTAGTTCAAAAATATAAACAAGAATAAATTTATTAAAAATATGTATATCTAACAACGCAATATCTATACAATTTAAAGGATAATCAGCAGTTATTGCGTGAACAAAAATACTATATGCCATATGTTTATAAGGAATAATAAATATAGAAGACCAATTAATAATCTCTAATACGTCTTCTTTATAAAAATTAGTATTTGTATTAAATGTAATATTTTTTAATGGTTTTGCGATTTTTTTACACATTAAAACAAACCAATATAAATTAATGACAAATAAACCTCCGTGAGATACATAACCTAGAACAGGATAATGTGTAAATTCATCTGAATATAAAAGTAAGTTATATTGAGTTAATATTCGACATTTCAAGAACATACAAAAAAATATTAATTTAAAACAAATATGATTGTTATAGAGACAAAGTATAAAAAAAGGAGTTGTTTGTTCAATAGAAATAATTGTTTTAGTTGATTCTATTTGGTTATAACCATTTATATCCATTAAATAATAAAATACTCCTAATAAAACAGCAAATACGTGATGTGCCTTATAAATAGGTTCAGCGTGTTTTATATCATATAAATAATACCCAGTTGTAATAATTAATAAAGGAAATAAGGAAATATTATAATAGTAAAAACCATTTATTAAAAAAGATAAAGAAACAGTTACAACGTGTTGAATGCGAGTCATTATTGGTTGTTTATAAAATCTCTTTAATAACAATTTTTAATAAACCTATATATTTAATGGCAGTTCCGTTAGATGGGATTTATCAAATTCAGGGTAAATTTTATTTTTTTAAATATAAAGATAAACTAGATAGAACTAAATTTGATAAACAAAATCCATTATTTTTAAATAAAATATCTGATATTTCAACACCTAAAATATTTTCCTGGATTCTTGGTAAAAACAACGCAAATAAATGGGTCTTTTATGCTAGGGAAGCAAAGGATATATTAGAATTATTTAGTAAACATATTGCGTTATCAATAGATGTAGATTGTAATTCTAATTCTCAAACTAAATATTTTAAAGATGATAATTGTATTAATAAAGTTGAATACGCAGGAGAAATGCGCACTAGACCAAGTGAATATAATGTTCTTTCAGGCACATATATGAAACAAAAACGTATTCAAACGTCAGATGAACTAACAAAAATATTAAATGGTATAACTGGTTTAGACCTAGTCGCAACCAAAACTTTGTCAACAATGATTGATTCTGAACCAAACCTTAAACAAATATATGATTGGGACATTATAGACATTTATCAGTTTGATACAAAAATAGGAGCAGAAATTTATAAAGACATTAATGAAGCAATAAGTAATGAAAAAAAAGGAATAAAAATAGAACAATTTAAACAAAATATATTAAAAGAAAAATTAGACAAATTAGAAAAGGTTTTACCTGTACCTGTTGGAATGGAATTTAATAATATAAAAATCAAAAAAAGATTAAATAATTTTACTATAAAACAAAATGAAAAATCAAAACAATTAATAATTCAAATTGAAGAATCAAACAAAAAAATAAAAGGTTATGAAGATAAAATGGAAAATTTTATTCTAATATCCAATAAAAAACCATTACAATTTAGTCATAATCGTAGTCATAATCGTAGTCATAATCGTAGTCATAATCATAGTCGTAGTCGTAGTCATAATCATAGTCGTAGTCATAATCGTAGTCATAATCGTAGTCATAATCGTAGTCATAGTCGTTAGTCATCTATTCTAATGGTATAAATCATATTAATTTATAAAATTGATTTAAATAATAATAATTTTTTTAATAAATAAAGATGGAAGAATATTACGTTTACGTTCAACACGATATTATTGATTATATTAAAAAAAAAGAAATAACAGATTCCAGCGAATATATGGATGAAATTGTTGATTATATTTTTGGGAATTATAATTATTTTGTTACTGATTACAAATGTTATGAAATTATAGATAATAATGCTCGTATATTGGTGGAAATGATTGAATATGTTACAGAGAAGTATTTGGAAGAAGGAAAAACATATATTTATGGTTCTATAATAGAATTATTCAATTTGTTTCTTTATTATAGAACAAAAGAGATTGCCTTAAAGGCGCCATATATTAGACACGTTCAATACATTCTTGATAAAGCATACGCGTTATAATATTTCATCTTGATATTTAATAAATTCTTTTAATTTATTTATAAATTCATTTTTATTTATAATTGTATAATCATTTTTTTTAAGCCAATAATTCTTAGGAACAAGGGATTCATGTGTTTTATTCCATCCATCAATTCTTTCATAATCCCTTACTATGCCGCTTTTTATAAATTGTCTAACAAAATGTCTACAATTATTAAAAATAACATAATCAGGACATTTCATAAAGAAACAATTGGAATTAGAATTAGTTTGTAAAGTTGGTCTAACCATTTTAATCCACCATTCTTGTAATATATATGGGTTTATAATAAAAAACTGGTCGTTACCTATCGCATCATACTTATAAGAAGTATAAATATAATTATTATTTAATATATTAAAATTAATTGGTTCTAATAAAAGTAAATCTGGTCTAATACGAATAAAAAAATCATATTTAATATTATTTTCTTTTTCATAAAGAAGAGACATATCTATTAAATGATCTATCATACCCATTTGAGAATAATATCTGTCATTGTTATTCGTCCATTTATTAAAAGCAATTGAATATTTAGGTTTAAGAGTTTGTATAATTTCTTTTAGATTTTCTATACCTTTGTATTCTGTTATTTTTAACATTATAAAAATGTGATAATCTTTTACAAACTGTTCAAAGAAGTTCATTTGTTCTTTAAAAATAAATGTTCTTACTTCTCCAGATATTAATAATGCTTTCATTGTATAAACATATTTTTTGTTATTAATATTAAATGTTTATTTGTTATAAAAATACATTATAATATATAAATGGTCAAATATTTAGGTGGCAAACAACGTATCGGCAAACATATAGCGGAGTTTCTTAAAACAATTAAGACTGATAAATATTTAGAACCCTTTTGTGGGGGTTGTGGTGTATTAAAAAATATGACGCATATTAATGATATTATTGCGAATGATTATCATCCAGACTTGATAGAAATGTGGAGACAAGTTCAAGATGAATCATTTATTTTTCCTGAATCAGTTAGTGAAGAAGAATATCTTGATGCGAAACAATTACAAAGTCCTTCAGGTATGAAAGCATTTATAGGTTTTGGAATGTCATTTGGTGGTAGGTTTTTTGGAGCCTTTTCACAAAAGTACCTAGGTAATAAAAAAGAAGATTTTTGTAAAGAAATGACTAATAGTTTGAAAAGAATTGGTCCTTTAATAAAACATGTAAAATTTACTAATGATTTATATCAAACAATGAAACCAGAAGGTTATTTAATTTATTGTGATCCTCCTTATGCTAAAACAAAGTTCCCAATAAATTATAGAAGAGATACTAAAAAATATGATAAATTTGATTCAGAAGAATTTTGGAATATAATGAGAGAATGGTCTAAAAAGAATACCGTCATTATAAGTGAATTATCTGCTCCTCCTGATTTTAAAGAGGTATGGTCTTCAGCATTAATAAGGTCTGCGTCCCGTTCTAAAAATACAACAAACACAAAAAAGAATGTAGTAATAGAAAAGTTATTTATGTATAATATCTAAGTATATAATAATGATTAGAATTGTGATTTATATTATATTATTTTTTATATTAACGTTTTATTTAAAATTGTCATATAATAAAAATATTAGTGCGTTAATAAATGCTATTATATTTGGTATAATTATGTATTTTATAGGTAATAATAAGGAAGGTATAAGACTTTATAAGGATGCACAATGTGCAGATATGAGTAAAAGCATAAGCCCCAAAAGCGAATACGAATTGAGTCTTAATAATTTTAGGTATTATTTTAAACATAAATCAAATGGTAATTGTTCAACATATCCTTTTGATGGTATTTATAGTGATGCCGCGTGTACTAAAATAAATACTACTAAACTTCCCGGTTCGTTTGCTGATGGATATGTTAAACAAAATATTCCGCGCACGACCACGTACGGATATAACAACCAGCACACCCGCACCAAATACTATCATGAATGTCATAAAAAATCTATGCTTTAAGTGTTTGATTTCCATTATAGAATTAATTTATGTTTAATGTATGTTAATATATAATGACTTTAATGTCTGTTTAATTGTTTGAAAATAAATTTATATTGTTTATCAAACCATTGTTGTTTAATTTTAGGTTCTTTTAATAAATTGTACATTTCTTTTGAAGTATAATCATCATAATCATAAACATCTTTTATTTGTGTTTTAAATTTTGTTAATGTAATATTATGACCAATATAATCCATACCGTTTTCGAAATAAACAGAAAATATTTTATTAGGTTCTAATTGTAATTCTTTTAAATTTATTTCAGGATGTTTTTTTAATAAATAATTATTTTTAATATAAATATTGAATGATATTATTCCATCTCTTTTAGCAAAGAATGCTCCTTTGTCCTTTATTTTCATTATAAATTATAAATTATTATATAAATTATAATTAATTGAAACCTATAAAGCCATTTCTTAAAACTTTTCTGATTGAATTTTTCAAAAACCCAATATTAAATTATTTTTAATCAATCTAACAAATACCGTGTTCTTTAAAGGGAAGATAAATTAATAAATAAATAGCATAAACTATCATTGTCAAATTAATTGACCAACACCATAATGAACCTCCGGTACCATTATTTATATTAGAATAATATGTTATTGACAATAATATAAATGCTATAAGAAGAGCTATATAGTATTGATTTACAAAGAAACTGAATAACAAAAAGAATAACCATGCAATAAAGACTACATTGGATACAGGTATCCAAGACCATTTTAAACGACCATTAAACGTAGTTGTTTTAAACACCTTTTCACTTATTAAAAATGTTGAACTTACACCTATAGTATATATAACAATCATAACATATTTTAATATTTCATTTTTAAGTAACATTAATGATACTATAGGTTGTATAGCAACTAAAAGTTGTCCCATCATATACCAAAATGTATTCATTTTTTTGTTATGAAGATTTCTCCAAAGAAAAAATTCAATTAGTTGCATTGAACAAAATGATAATATAAAAAAATACCAATAAATATTAAATCCAATAAGTTTATATTGAGTATAAGTATTATTATAAATCATAAGACCAAGCATTCCTACACTAAATAAAAAAGTATTCATAGATACGGTTTGGTTCCAACACATATAATTAATAAATATATTTTAGTTATTGTATTGTTCAATATGATGAAGAAGTAAAAGACGAAAAGAATTTACACAATAAGGATTATATTCATTTCTATATGTTTGAACAACATACGACCCTTTTCTCCAATCGCCCCTTGTTAATGGTTTAGCAAATTCATTGATAATACGAGACAAATCTTCTGGCATTATCATATTTAATCTTTTTACAATTTATTCCTTTAATTATATTGTATACATTTTGTGTTCAATTTTATAAATTAAATAATTTATTAAAAAAAGAACCTCCTCTTGCTCTTGTGCTGGTTATTCCCCTTCTTCTTCCTCCTGGGCTACGACTACCTGTTCCTCTATTATATCTTGCCGCAGCAGCTCTTCCTCTTCTTATAATTTCTGCTCTATGTATTATTTTTCCTTGAGTTGTTGGACTTAAATTAGGAGGAATAACATAACTATTATGAGTTGCTAACATATGTGCTTTTTTGTCTAGTTCATTTGTAGATAAACTACGAGAACGAGATCTAGTTCGATTACGAGTTCGATTACGAGTATGATTGGGCATTATATTAAAAATATATTATAAATTATATAAATTATAAATTAATCTGTTTCCATAGGATGATTAAGTCTTGTATATTCTCCAATAATATATGGGTAATATCTATTGTCCATAATACTTTCTCCTATAATAAACCAATATGTATTTAAAACAGTAATGGCATCCCCATAATCAGTATTGTTTTTGGTAGCGTCGTCATATATTTTAACATCTTTCAAAATTTCCAAGTAATCAATCAAAGTAAAATCGGGGAAAATATAACGACGTTTTCCAAATATATGTTTGGAAATTAAAGACCAATCAATTAGTTGTTCGGTAACTGTATCCGAATTAACATTTCTAAGTAAATAATCAATAACTTCAATGTAAGCATATTTAACGAATAGTTGTAACAATGGCATTTCTTTTTTTTACTAAATAATTCCTTATTATTTATAATCAATTTTTATTGTTCTTGGAATTACAATCCATTTGTAATTAATAATATATAAATAATATTAATGAATACAAAAAGATATTTACCAAAACAAAACACCCGTAAGACACGCATAAAACGAACTAGACATATGAAAGGAGGAACAATAGAAGATGCGTTACAATCAGTATTTATTGATGGTATGAAATTGGATAATTTTAAGGAGTTTCAAAATGACGAAACAGTAGTTCTTACTGCGGTAACTCAAAATGGTATGGCATTACAATTCGCATCAGATGAATTAAAAGGAAAAATAAAAATTGCGATTAAAGCGGTAACTCAAAATGGTATGGCATTAGAGTTTGTATCACACGAATTTAAGGATGATGGTGGATTAGTTCAAATGGCAGTAACTCAAAATGGTATGGCATTACAATTCGCATCAGATGAAATAAAAAAAGATGAAGAAACTATTATGGTAGCAATAACTCAAAATGGTATGGCATTACAATTCGCTGATAAAGAAATAATTAATAAAAACATTATTATGGCGGCGATAAGCCAAAATTCAGAAGCAAGAAAATTTGTACCAGATAATTTACTAATAAAAATTAATCAAATTTTAAATACACCAAATAATGACGGCAGACCTGCTAACTTAACAAGGCACCATTCTGTAACATTTACAGACCAAACAGATGAAGGAACGTGTGGGCGTCATGTATTTTCCAGAGTTATTATAAAAAATATTTTTGAAGTAATTAATCCTATTATAGTAATTAACGAACTTTATAATTCAAAAGAATGTAATCAATATTTAAAAACTGGTACAAGATATTTAAATAAAGGACGATATGTTAGTATGATAAAGCATTTGTCCGCAAATAATTGTTCTCAAGGGGGGTATATTAAAATATTATGGTTTTTACATTTATTTTACCAGTTTCAGTCCAAAATAAATACACAAGAAAATAAAGGTAAAGGATGGTTAAATTGTATACAAGCATCTTATATATATAACTATATGTTTGACCCCCCCGAAATACCAGGTCTTTCACTATACCAAAAAGAGAGTCTTATACAAACATTGGAAACGATACAAGCACGGATTAAATTATTAAACGTTAAATTAATAACGTTTCGGTTAAATATTGATAAAGTAATCAGTTCGGAAATATTTACAATTATAAAAAAAGTGACTAAAGAGGGGTTGTATATTATGTTAAGAATAGAAAATAATATAGACACAACCGACGACCATAGCGCGCATTTTGTATTAGTTATAAGTACAAAAACTGATAAAAGTACAAAAACTGATAAGGTTGAGATTAAAAACTCATGGGGAGAAAAAAAAGTATATACTATTTCATTAGATCAACCCATGCGTATAAATTTAAATGTATGGAACGAGTATAAAGATTTGGATTTCGTAATACCTGTTCAGGGTGGTAAAGATATAATTACTAGTGATATATCGTTATTGGATAACACATTGTACCGTTTTAAACAACTAAAAAAAAATATTCAGTTACTCAAAAAAAATAATTCTAACACAAGAATATAAAGTCAAATTCGCTGCTGCGAATCGTTACATAAATGATGTTATTGGTGACGCTGAAATGTAGTGTAAATTCCTGTCTTGCTTGTGACTATTTTACCCCATTTAATTAAAAATATTCAAAAATATGACACCCTATATTTTACAAATTATGCCTCTAAGAAATGAGTCATAAAATCCATAAATGAGTAAGAAAAAAATATGATATATATAATGCGTTAATATATTTTATAAACAAATAAATATACAACCAATAAGACCAATCAAAATATAAATATTAATTTTATACATATTTTTTAAATCTGTTTGTATTTCAATCTCTGCTTCCAATCTCTTTAAATGTGCTAAATATTTTTTACTATATTTATTTTCAGTTTGTCCCAATTCTTTTGTTAACGCTACAATCAAACGCTCTTGGTAACGAATAAATCGTAAAGGGTCCATTTTTTTACAAAGGTTTAATAAAAATATTTTTGTAAAATATATATCAATTTTTTTTTTAGGTTCCAATACATTTAGCTATGTTATAAAGAGATGTATGTGTAGAAGAACAATTAAAACATTGAAATACTTTACTTGATATTTTTAAATAAGGTTTAAGTTCTAGATGTATTAGTTTGTGTATTGACAAATCACATTTCCTTTTACATATCAAATCACAATTATCACAATTAAAAGAAGGTTTGGTATGATTGATTAAAATATGTTGTTGAAGTTGTGTTGAATGTGTGAATTTTTTGAGACAAACATCACAAGAATGGGGGTAAATGTTAATGAAACGTTCGGGGTGTGATGTTTGTTCGTGCATTGTGATTGTAGTAGGAAGACCAGATTTTTCACAATATTCACATTTTTTTAAACACGATGAATTACATATAAGACGTGTTTTTTTAATCCATCCTCCTTCTGGTTTTAGAATTTTGAAATCGACAGAAACGAATACTCTTGATTTCTGTTTACACGTGGAACATTTCATTTTTAAATTTTTTTCGGTTATTAAAAATGGTGTATATATTAAATATATAAAATCAATTTTTATATTGGAAATAATTTATAACCTGCCTTTCTTGCTGCCTTTTTCTCTCCTGCTTCATCAAGACGATTAAGTTCTTTGATAGCAAGTTCTTCCGCATGAAGTCTTATCTTTTTTCGTGCGTCTTTTCTTGCCTTCTTTTCTTTCATTTTATTAATATATTGAATATAATCATTAAGTATTTGTCTCGATTGTTCACTTTGTTTATATAAAGGCATATATGTTTTAAGATGTGTATTTGCTGAAAGAACAGTTGATTGTAAATCAATAACAAATGTTGTCTTACGTTTAAACCAAGTGCCAAAATCTACATCATAGGATATAACCCAACAAACCTCAGTAGAAGTTTTTTTGCCAAATATAAGATAAGTTTCTTGTTTAATAGGAATATTCATACAGGTTAATCTCGCAATAATTTCCCTTTATTTACTTTTTGTCTCTGAATTATACCCTTTAATTATAAATTTATCAATTTTTATATGACAATGAGAAATGAGTAGGAAAATCCAGAAATGAGTAATAAAAATATATTAACCTAAGAAGAGACAAAATGTTAGAACAATGATAATAAAGTTGTTATATTATTAAAGGAGCGTGTTTACCAAGATCAATGCCATAAACAATTCCTAGTTCTTTACTCACATTAATCATTGCTAGTTTAATGGTACCCTTGCTATAATGTTCGCTGTAACGAATATCTAACCATTTCTTTTGAGTTTTTGAGTTCAATCGTGATGCCACGATATTTTCATATTTACTCATTATATATTTCATTTGTATAAGAATATATGCTTTATCCTCAGGAGAAAGTTGTGTTTTCTTTTTGGTTGCTAGAGTAATAACGTGTAACCTTTCGTATAATTCTTTGCCGAAACGAAGATAAGTTGAAGTTGTAGGCCGAATGAAGTCTTGAATGTATTTGCCGAGTTCCTCTGGTAATTGGAAAGATGTTTTATATATATGTTTACCTTTGATTGTCTTGATATAGATTGGAACAGGTTCCCCATTTTTTGATTTGAATTTCAAGATTTTCATCTTTTAAAAAAGTTATAATTAATTAAATAATAAACAAATTTGTCTCAATTTTTATAAAATTTTACAATAAAAATATATTACCTACACAGACAAGGACAAAAGGGGTTAAGACAAGTGGGGTTTTATTCAAATATTTCCTGTTCCCAACCAATACTTAGTGGTTTAAGTTCGTTTATCGTTTGTTTCATTGCCTCGATCGTTTGTAATGCTTTATCCATCTTTGTCTTGTTGATTGTGTCAACAAAACTTGTTTGTTCAACCATTTCTTCAAATTGTTCCAATGCGTCTTGCTTTGCCCAATCGTAGTCTTTCTTCATTTGCCCAATTGTCTTGTCTTGTGTTGTAATTAATTCCTTTAGTTTCCTGATGGTTTCTGCTGAGCTGCGTTCGCTGCGTTCCTTACTGTAAAGTTCTTCTATTTGTAGCCGCAACGATGCCTTGATGCCTTTAGCTCCTCCTCCTTTGACAGCAATCTGGATATCGTCAATACAAATTTTTTTGCCTTCAGCATTATACATACCAGAAAGTTGTCCTTTAACCATCAAGAAAGTTCCCCATTTTTCACTCATTTTTTTCAAATGTTTTCAAAGAATGTATTAAGATGTTGTTGCCTTTAATTCAAATAAAAATGGTCAATTTTAAAATAAAAATATATTTACCTAACAAAACAGAAACAAAAGGGAATTTAGACAAAATTATATTTAACCTATTATTATACCGTTGATGATGTAATGCCTGTCTTCGTCTATGTGTCCTACACGTATACCGTTCAAATAAATATCTTGACTATTCCATATAGAATACATAACCCTATTAATCACGATTGGTATTTCTGACTGTCCGTTGGCATCAATCCAATCGTCTTCGTTGTCTTCTTCGTCGTCTGAATATGGTTCTGTTGCGTCGTCATTGTCTTCGTTGTCGTCTTCAATCACGTTATTATTCTCATTGCCGCCCATTAGAATGTTGAGACCTTCATTTGTAGCAGCTTCTGCGTCACCTGGAATACGAGAAAAGAGCATACGAGATAAAAGTCTTGTTGCTTCGTCTTCTCCAATTCTGTTGACAAGTAGTTCGCATTGTTCTTGGGTAAAAGGCATAATTTCAAATAGTTTGTCTTATGAATAATTTAATCTCAATATTTACAATAAAAAAAGTGTCAATTTTAAAATAAAAAAAAATACCTACAAAACAGAACGGAGGTTAGACAAATTAAATTTTAATAACTTACACTTTATAGAGGCGTATTCCACACGATGATCCCGTTGTCAAAACGCCCCACAATTACTCCTTCAAGCGTCCGCACGTCTGTCCCATTCCAGATGATGTAATCAACACCATTATAGACGAATGGTTGCTGAGTTTGGCCGTTGGAGTCAGTGAAAATGTCTTCGTCTTCCCAATCGTCTTCTTCCTCTTCGTCTTCACGCAATCTCTCGGCTTCAAATTCCTCTCGTTCCGCTGCTGTCAAAACAACTCGTGGGCCTTCTTCCTCTTCTTCAATCCACCAAATTGCTTCATCATAAGCGAGTCGGGCGTCTACTTCATTCAAAGGTGTAACCATTCGATACACCAGTGGTCGTGCCTCATCTTCTCCAATCTCGTAAATAAGACGGTCAAGTTGGCGTTCAGTCAGTTCGCGTAATTGTGCCATTTCAAAGATTTTCAAGGTTTTCTCACTCAGTTATAATGTTTATTTATTTAACTAATTTTGATTCAATTTTTACAATAAAAATACCTACACAAACAAAACGGGGTTAGACAAAGGTTAGACAATTTACATTGATTTCATATATTCAGCAACTTTCTTCATAGCTTCTTCTGTTGGAGTAAGACGTTCGGCGTATTGCTCTTGTCTCAGTTCTTCGTCATTTCCAAAAGGTGACTCAAACTGAATGTTGCCGCCATTTTGGTAATAATACCTCCCAATTTTTTCATCCCATCCTTGCATCCAGACCTTTTCTGCTTGCTCCGCGAGTAGTTCCGCCTTTCTTGCCTCTTTTCGTGCTGCTTTTCTTTCTGCTCGTTGCTCCGCGAGTAGTTCCGCCTTTCTTGCCTCTTTTCGTGCTGCTTTTCTTTCTGCTCGTTGCTCAAAAGGTGACTCAAACTGAATGTTGCCGCCATTTTGGTGGTAATAATATCGCCCATTTTCTTCATCCCATTCTTGCGTCCAGATCCCTTTAAGTTCTGCTTTTAGCGCCTCCATTTCCTTAATTTCCTTGTCCTTTTCGGTTTTTAACGTTGGTAACATCCTTTTTAATTGTGACCATTCTATATATATTAATTCAGGGTCCTCGTAGTAGCGGGGGGGAGTGTATGGTTGGAATTTTTGGCATTGACTAAAACAATAACAATTAAAATGAATTAACTCATCGTAGTTTAATGGGCATCTTAACTTTAACAATCGTTCACGTGGAGATGCTGCGGATCGCTGATACCAGATCGAGTTTGCTGTTATAATGAAATCAATAACAGCAGACTCGCAACCTTGATATTCCCAATGGCAATCAACGGGAACTGGAACTTCTTGATTCGCCTGTATCCTTGATATACATCCTCCTGGTCCTGACAATCGTTTTACCAACAAAGCGTGCTCCTCGCTGTTCATTTTCATTTGATTCGTTCCGTTGTTTTTCCGATAAGCAATACGATTCTTTTAATTAATCAAAAACATTTCAATTTTCAATAAAAATACCTAAACATAACAAAGGTTAGTACAATATAATCCAAGTCCAGCTCCAAGTCCGCTCCAAGTCCCGTCCAGCTCCCGATCCAAGTCCAAGTCCCTAATAAGCAACATTCACACAACGAATCAACTGAGGTATAGGCAAGAATACAAACGGTGCTCGTTCTTCTACGTCGACGTCCATTGGTTCTGGTTCAACACACATAAGCTTGGCCACAGGTAGTTCTCGGTCAGGTCGTAGGGTAAGGTCTCGTCCGCGTTTCTTGTTGTCACCGTCGATAATCATTGGGGTTGGAAACATTCTGTCAAAAGGGGGTAATGTTTTGTTAATTAGGCAAATGAAATCAATTTTTCATAAACAACGTTGGCAATGTGGTCCGTGTCCTCTGCCTAAAGAGGTTTGACACCAACCACAGCAATGTTTGCGTTGTTGTTCAGTGAAATGAGGAGGAGGATTAGAATGAACTTGGTATTCACAGAATAGACAATATCCGTGTTCTGTTGGCCGCCAGATTGGGGGCGGTCGTTCCTCGTCATCGATTGAGAATTCGATTTGAGGATATAGGACTTGTACAGGTTCAAAAACTTCAACTTCTTCAACTTCTTCAACTTCATCTTCATCTTCATCGATTTCGCCTTCTTCCAACACAACTTTTACCTTTGGAAGTTCAATAATGAAGCGGACAGTTTTGGGTTTAATCAGTCCATTTGTAATCGGTTCTGTCAAGTCACCCCAAGATACTCCTTTACGTAGAAGGATGAAGTCTTGGGCGGTCCAGGGGGCCTCTGGTTCGTTCTTTTGGTATGCCATTTTGCTTGTTTTTGCGTTTTCATCAGTTTATTAAAAAGTCCAAAACATTTCAATTTTCACCAAATAAAAATATTTTACCTACGAACAAACGTGGGGTTAGACAAAACAGATATACAAATAACTTACCTTAATGACGACTTGACTCTTACATCACTTCTCCCTTCTCCATAATGCGCGGTTTTGGAGCATTTGTCCCGACTGCGTTTGGTTTCCCCTTCTTCTCGTTGATGATGACCTTCCAGAACCATTGGCGGTCGTATGCGACGTTGATGAACTGTTCTGCCTCGATAGTGCCTTTTGGTCCCCGGATTCGCTCAAGAGTTTCCTCGAGTTTGGTCGAGGTTTTCTTGAACTTGATGAAGAAGCGCTTGAATGGTTTGCCAGACTTGAAGTTCGTCCCATCGGTTGAAACAACGCTTTCTACGATATCTTCTTCGAGAATGCTGTTGAAAACCTCTGTGACTTGTTCGTTCGAGCAATACGCCATTGCGTAGCCGATGAAAAGCTCAGGAATGATTGATGCGGTAACAGATGCCATAATTTTTGATTCGAACAGTGGGCGGTGATAGATACTCATTTATTAACAGCCGAATAACGGTTCAATTTTCCTCATTCGCGTGACACGTGAAAAAACGCATAAGGGGAAAACATAATAAACTTTAAGTTTTTATAAAATATGAAAGTTTTTATAATGGGAAAACTTCAACATTTTATAAAAACTTCATTTTCTGGGTCATTTCTAATTGTAAAACTTGTCATTTTTACGAAAACTTCCATTAAAATAACACCATTTTTACGAAAACTTCCACTGTAAAACTTATAAAAAAGTCAAAAACTTACGTTTTCTCCCTTGTGCGTTTTCGTAATGACCCACACGCTCCAGAGCATAAACCCGAAAAATTGAAATCTTTTGCCATCATTATCAAATCAGCAACTGGTTACTCCCGCTCCACTGTTTTCAAACGCTTTCAACTTTCAACAAATGTCCGCAATGTCAATCCTCGCTCAACATTCGCTCGCTGCTTGGTGCCGTGTTTACGCCGAAATCACTCAAGACACTACATTCTTCACTTCGAACGAACTCGAAGTCAAGATGTGGTCGTTCTTTTGTGCCGAGGCGTCAGGCGTGGCAAAGCAATCTTTCAAAATTCCCTTCGAGAACGTCAAGAAGTCCAAGCTACAACTGCCATATCTGCCCGATGACATCAAATACTCGGGTTGCGTCGCCATCAAGAAGAACGGAGGTCTTTACACTCCTTGCTGTGGTAAAGTGAAACCAGCTGAAGAGGGGGATGAAGAAGAAAATCTGTGTGTTACGTGTAAGAAGGCAGAAGTCAGGATTGGCACGATTGAATACCGTGCTGAACTTGTCGAGGATGGAACCATCAAACCGATTACCTACGGGGATTGGATGAAGGCACACAAACTCACTCTGTCTGAGGTTTACTCGAAACTTGCCGAACACGGAGTATCTGTTGTGATTCCTGACAATGAGCAAGCTGTGAGCAAAACTGTCAAGGCACGCAGGGGACGACCGGGCAAGTCTGATGATTCCGTGGTTGACGAGGATGGCGAACCCGAAACCAAGGTTGTCAAGGTGAAAAAGACAAAGAAGGCAAAGGTCGAGGTCGAAGAGGAAGACAAGGTCGAAGTCAAGGAAGTCAAGGTAAAGAAGGCAAAGAAGGCAAAGGTCGAGGTCGAAGAGGAAGAGGAAGTCAAGGAAGTCAAGGTCAAGAAACCAAAGAAGGCGGTTACCGAGACTGAGGCTGTTCTTGAACCTGTCAAGACGAAAAAAGACAAGAAGTCAAAGGAAGGCGAACCAAAGTCGCCAAAATCTGATGAGGAAAAGGAGGCAAAGAAGGCAAGAAAGGCGGCGAAAAAGGCAAAGGCATCGTCGGACGATTTGATCGAGAGTATGAGCGGCTTGATGGGCGAGTTGAACTTTGAGGAAGGCGAAACCGAGAAAAACATTGTAGATATCGACGGCAAGGACTACGAATGTAAGAATGGGTTCATCCTCGATATGGATGGCACAATCGTCGGGAAGGAGGTAGATGGCGATGTCGTGTGGACTGATGGTCGCTAAATTCTCCAAGAGTAAAAAGGTAAGTGTTTTATATTGTTTTGTCTAACCCCACGTTTGTTCGTAGGTAAACCATATTTTTATTACTTTTTTTTATCCTTTTTTTTTATTTTAAATTGAAAGGGGAATAATGTCTTAGATTGTGTTTATCTTAAGGCAAAAATATGGTTTCTCTTTTCATCAGTTACGCTCTCAACCAATGCTCCATCGCATCCGTCACCGAAACTTTCGATATGACGTTTGACGGGGATGTCGTCGAAAAAGTGAGTGAGGCTACAAGGGTAGACAATGCTACCCACAAACCATTCAAGATGTTTTGGATTGAGGTTTCTCCAAATCGTCGAATGAATGAGTTCTTGGCAGACATCAAGGCACACGGCTCTTCTCGCTTATATTTCAAGGAAAAAGGTGTCGACCGCTTTTGGAATGTTCGAATCAACGAAACCAAGGATAAGACGTTCAAACCATTTATTGTCTCAAAAACTGCGGATGAGGATTTGGTCAAGGTTTTCAATGATTTCATTCTTACCGCTCCAATACAGAAACGGATTCAGGAAGTGACGGAACAAGACGCTTTCAACGCGGCAGAGATGAAGAAGTTGGTACAAGCAGCAGAAGATGTTCTTGAGCCTGAGATTGCCTTGAAACGCTTCTTGGAACAAGAAAGGATTGAATCAGCAAAGCGGCTTGATGCCTTTATGGCAAGCCAAGGAGAAACGGAACTCGAACAGAACAGACGGCATTTCGTGACGAGGATGGAGGCGCTTGCTTAAAGTGTCGTTCGAAAAAGGTAAGTATTTATATTGTTTATTGTTGTCTAACTTCTTGTTCTGCTTAGGTATTTTTTTATTTTTTTATTTTTTTAAAAATTGATGAACACATTATTCTCTTAGAGTTCCCTTAAAGTTGTTTTAAAGATGGAATTACCTGACGATGTTACATCCCTTATCAAGGCATTCTCTCGACCCATACCTAACAACATTTTTACAATGGGTCTTGAAGATGGTCAAATCGCTAATTTCTTTGTTGATTCCTGGATTGAAGACAAATTTGCTGAAAATGCCAATATTTTCTTTGTTATTATATCCTCTAAAAAAGGATGGTTTATTCGCATTTATGATATTAAGTTTGTTTATTATGAATTCACTTGGTCTGTTACTGACCTGAGAAGTTGGGATGGTTTTGTTGGCACTCGCTCGGCGCACCCTATTCGTTGTAGATAAAAAAATTGAACATCTTATTTTTACATATATTTTTATTATCTTACGCTGATGTCTAAAGCATACAAAATGGACTATGTTGAACGTACTGTTTTGAAATGCTTTATTCTACCTAAATGGGCTGAGAAAAATGCTGATAAGAAAAGTCGCACCATTGAAATACATCGGGAACGCTCTAAGAAATATTACGGTCCTCCTGATTTGTCTTCTGTTACAGTCCCCCCTTTGTTTATACGCTTCTGGCCTCCTTCCATTGATGACCTTATCATAAGCCAAAATGCTATGCCTCCTATTTTCGAAGGGAATTTGAAAGACGAATATTTGTGGTGGCTCAAAAAGGTATAAAGTATTTTAAACTCATATTAACACATATTTTTATTTATAATTATTTTGCTTAAATCGTTATTTACTTCGTTATAAAAAATTGAAACTGCTTTTATTCTTATTTGGTTATCTTATCTAAGACACATTATGGATTCTCAACCTACTTTCACTATTCGCAATGTTGCTGAACCTCGCACTTTTGTTACAAAGTGGCAACCAGAAATCGAACAAAAAGTTCAACGCAAAAAAGCATTCTCCAAGGAGCGTGATGCTAAATACCAAGAAGACAATTTGAACTTGAACGAATGGCATACAGTTCGTTATGGTCGGTTCACTTCTACTTTCTTCGCACTTAACCCTGATTACTAATTTTATAATTTTATAATTTTAAAAATTGAATACTCATTATATTTATCCCTTATTTTTATTAATACACTGTTATGAGCGTTCTTCCTGTTTGGCGCACATTTCCTATGGTTCAATCCACACATTCTACTGTTCCAGTGCCTTGTCACGTTATCATCGATGTTATTGATTTCGATATCGAAGCCCAATATGAACCTGTTACCGTTTTACCACTCATTTCTCGATTTTATCACTCATTTCTCTATTTTACTACTCGTTTATAAACATTTATAAATTGATTTATTATACTTTATATATTTTTTTACATTATTCATTTGTGGGTTATGTTATTTTATTCTCTTTTATTTGGTGCCATTTTGAAATGGATTATTCCTTACGATTATAGATTATTGTTTTTTGGCTGTTTCGTTTATTTATATATTATCACATTATTATTCTATTTATTCTTTGACAGACGTATTATTTTCATTCTCTTCATTATTATTCTCTTTTAATATTCTTTCTATTATGTCTCTCTTATGACTACAATACCATCCTGTCCACGAACCTATTATCTCGTTCAACATTATCTCTCTTACTCTTTCTTCTTGCCCTACCTCTTTTACTATCTCCAGTATCGCTGCCTCCTTTGTTGGCCCTGGCTGGTTGCTATAGTAGTCCATCATTTATTTTAAAATTGACGTTATCTTTATTTCACTTTTTTTTATCACTTTTTATGGAATGGAGAACCTTTTCGACAACCAGAAGGATTTGGGCAAGAAAATTGTTCAAGCTCCTAACTCTTCTGTTTTAGCATTCGCTCATACACAGTGCGGCAAAACTGGCTCTATGCTTGCTGCTATTCTTCTTTCAAAGATTCCTTTTGACCATATTTTCGTTATTACTGGACTCTCTTCTGTTGATTGGCTTGTTCAAACTCGAAACCGAATTCCTATTCTTAATATTTATCATCGCAATACTATTCCTGCTTTTATTAAAAAAATTAAAAATTTACAGAATTATTGGGTTTTCATTGATGAATGTCATATCGCTTTCAAACCTGGACAAACTATTCGCGAAGTTATTAAACTGTTTCATCCTTCTACTAAAACTATTTATGTTTCTGCTACGCCTGATTGGAACTTCTTTAAACCTGACGGAGTTGTTCGTCCTGGATTCTCTATTCGCACTATGAACAATGACCAGAATTATCGCTCTATTCAGTATTTTATTGATAATAATCTTATTTTTCAATGTAAAAGTCTTATCAATTCTGATGCTATTCGCAATATTCAAGAAATTATTCCTCTTCTTTCTTCCGTTCCTAAATATCATATTATTCGCACTTCTAGAAATACTGATCACGTTATTACTATTCAAAATTTTAAATTGGTTTTTGGCGATTCTTATTCTTTTATTTCTATGCCTATTAATATTTGTTCTATTCTTAGTATTAAACCTTTAAAACATTCTTTCATATTTATTAAAGATACTATTCGGTGTGCTATCACTATTCCTAAACTGTTTATCGGCATCCTTTATGACCGCTTCACTAAATATCCTTCCTTTTCTTCCGTTATTCAAGGCCTTTGTGGTCGCGCTACTGGCTTTCACTCTTTTGATATTATTATTTTCTCTTTCCCGAAGCTTATTTAATATTTTTAAAATTGATTGGGGTTTTAGTATTTTTACCTTTTTTTATCATTATGGATATCGAACTCTTTTTTAAAAAATCTTCTAAGGCGCTTAATGACTCTCACAATAAAATTAGAGAATTTATTTTGGGGAATATTCTTACTGAACAAACTTTCGACACTGAGTATGGAGACAAATGGAACATCATCAAGGAACAACTTGTTCATCTCATTCATTCGTTTTCTGACCAACCTTACCAATTTATTCACAAAGGGGGTATGGGTTATAATTATGATTTCTTGTTAAAATTTGCTCACGCTGAATTTAAAATCGAATTTAAATACAGTCCTACATTAACAAAGTGTCCTCAATTTCTTGAATTGTTTGATAAAGATATTTTAAAATATGAAATGACTCCAATGACATATGCTGAATATTATTATCATAATTATTTGGAGGAATATTTAAAGTTGGGCGAATTTGAACCAAAACCTGCTCTTGATATTTATTTAAAAAATGTTGGTGATATTAAATACAAACATCCCTTTTTCAAATCACTATATGAACAAAAGAGAGACAAAACAAAACAAAAGTCATCAATTGTTTCGGTATCAATAAAAACTTATTTACAACGTCGTTTCCCCTTTTTCAATCTACGAAAAATATTTAAAAAAATAAAGGATTCTCAACAAGGGAAAGTATTTGTTTGTTGTGAAAAAGGTAAATTTAACATTGTTCAATTGGACATAAAAAATATGAAAATATTAAAATCTGTATATAAAAATGGTCAAATGACATTTGATATAATTACCCAAGATTTTATATATGATATACGTGTAAGATTAAATTGGGGAAACAATAACGGAATCGCAAATCCTCGATGGAAATTTACATTTATAGATAAATTATAAATAAATTATAAATATATTGGAAATATTGTCTCAAGTTCGGTTTTGGACAAACCATTATTTCCCAAAAATATTTTTATAAACTCTTGTGTTTTAGGATTAGCAAAACTATTTTTTATTGATTCATAAACACTTGGGTCAATCGGGGTTTTACTATATATTTCATTTAAATGATTCTCTATTAAATAAGGTTCATCTGTAACAATTGCGTATTTCAAAACATACGCGGCATTTCCATTCCCTCTATTCACAACCATTGTTGTTCCAGTTCGTCCTTTTAATTTAATATATTGTTTCTTTTCATCATTCTTAAATGTCTTTGTTATTATTGTATTTTCGTCAGACAAGTTTGAATTATAAATTAATAAGGTTCCTTCATCAGACAATTTATCCTTGTGTTGATTCCATACAATTTGTCCTGTTCTAACCAGAAGACCCATTTTTTTTAATGTTGTAGAACCAACAAGCAATTCATTTATTTTGTCTAATTTGTCTGTAAATATTACTCTACCCATATCTAATGAATAATTAAAACAAGTAGGAATACATTTTTTTATTATTAGACCCATTGTGCTTTGTTCTGTATCTACAAAATCATTCATTTCCCCATAGTTTTGTATAGAAAGGATAGAACAAGTTTCAACAATATGTTTGCGGATTAATTCATAATATGCTGAATTTAAGAAACTTGTAGGTATAATAAAAGCAAGAATGCCATCTTCTTTTAAAAGTTCTAATGATTTCAAAATGAATAGTCCAAATATGTTTGGTCTACCACAAATATACTTTTCGTATTGTGATGGAACATTTTCTTTTTTTAAAACAAAATAAGGGGGATTTCCTACAATTAAATCAAACGATTCACCCTTATAATCTAGAAAATCACCGTGTATAAGAGACACATTTTTAAAAGGTAACTTTGAAATTTCTTTAAATATTTTTTCATTTTTTTCTATACCTACAATTGAAATGCCTGATGTTTCATTTAAATAATTAATTATTTCACACGTTCCACAAGACGGTTCTAATATACGAGTAACATTACTCATATCAACATATTCAAATAACTTTTGAATAATTGATTTAGGTGTAATAAATATACCTTGTTCTTTTTTTTCCTTTTTAGATAATTCCTTTGTCATTTTCTTTGACAACTCACTATATTGTGCCATTTTTTATTATATAAAAATTTTATAATTTTATATCAATTTTATATTAAATTTATTTGAGCATTTGTTATATTTTTGTTTTTATTAAAAATTGAAAGACAAAAATATAACTAAGTTATACATAACTAAACTAAAATGCCATTATTTGAAAACGTTGTAATCGAAGAAATTGTTTTAAGCGAATTAGACAGCGATTGTGAGTCAAGTGATTCAGACAATAAAAGCGAATCAAGTGATTCAGACAATAAAAGCGAATCAAGTGATTCAGACAGTGAAAGCGAATCAGAAAATGAGTCAAGTGAGTCAAGCGATTCAAGCGATTCAGCAAGTGAAAGTGATACAGACAATAAAAGCGAGTCAAGTTATGAGACAAGTGAAGGTGCTTATGACAGTGATGAAGAAATAAATAAAATAGAACAAATGAATGTTCTCATTAAAGAAAAAAAAAGAATCAAATTAGAAAAGGTTCAAATAAATATTGATGAAATTAAAATAGAAATGGAACAAATGATTATAAATCTTAAAAAACATACTGAAAAAATAGAAAAACTGAAATTAAAATTAGAAAAAATTAAACAAATTGTATAAAATTTAAGGAACCTTTATAACAAATTCTATACCATTATCCATTTTTTTATTTATATATTTACCAACCTCAATATGTTGAATAAACCGTATATAATACTTGTTTGTTTCATCAATTCTATGATATATATATCCATTATTATATAACCATATTGTAGCATTCCATTTATTCCATTTAGATGTCTCAAATATAATAATAGATGGGGATTCCATAAATATATGTTTATATTAAATTTTATTTATAAATGTATAAGCATTTCTAACCAAATTAATATTAAATTCTGTACAGTTCATATTGTATTTAGTAAATTGATTAGATTCTTTTATTTCTTTTACAAAATAAGGAACGAATATATCTAACATTTGTAATACAAATGGTAACGAATTTAAACTTGGATTAACTTTAGATTTTTCAATTCTTTTTTTAAGTTTGATTAATTCTTTACCAGTGGTGTTATCTATTTTGTTCAATGATTTCCCCCCTCCATAACCAAACATTTTTTTAGCACCTCGGGTGATGTTAGCTGCTTTGTTTTTTGTTTTTTTAGTAAGATTTGATGCTATTTGACCATATTCTACGTTTGATACTGCTTCAAGTGTTGAACCAAGTGTTGAACCAAGTGTTGCTCCAACAGCGCCTACTGTTCCTACCGCTCCTGCTACTCCAGCTGCTGCCATTGTTCCCATAGAACTAATAGCATTTTTTGGCATTGATAACGCTCGATTAAAACCTTCATCAACCCGTACTATTATTTCTGTAGTAAATGAATCTTGTGCGCCTTGTATAGCAAGAGATGTCTCGTTTTTAGCATAAACGTATAACCCTCCTATACCAGTTGCTTCATTTGTAGTAGTCCATATATTTTTTGCTACTTTTATAGCAAAATCCTTTTTTGAATTCCATATTGCCTTAACTAACTTAGCTATGGAACCTAGTGAAACTTTTATAAACATATTTGAAAGAGTTAATTCATAATTTGGTTGACTTAATAAATATCCTTTTGTTCTATCTGTTAACAAAAGAATTAAATAAAGTTCTAATACATAAGCAACACATACACACGCTTGGACTGATAAAAAAGGACATATAGGAAGTTGAAGCATAAGATGTATTGCTGAATGTAAATTATATAATATTGTCCCAATAAAAAATAATACTTTTTTTAAACACGCCTTATATGTTTTAGGGTTAAAAACATCACATCTTAATCTTTCTAATTCATCTGTTACTTTTTTAAAAGATTGTAAAGCATCGTGTGTTTGTTGAGACAATTTACCCAATTCTTCCATATTTTTGTCTCTGTCAGCATCATTCTTTTTTTTATCTATTACTAGTTGTTGTGTAATTCTATCTAAACTACTAGGTAGAGATGAGAATATAGTCATTTGTTGCATAATTTGTGACATTTGGGTATGTAATATTATTTGATTCGATTGACTTGTTCTGGGACTTGTTCTGGGACTTGTTCTGGGACTTGTTCTGGGACCACTCGTTGTAGGGCCATTCAACAAATCAAACCGCGCATTCATTTCTTGTCTTAAACCAAATATTTCCCCCATAATTTCATCTTTATTTTGAGTCATTGCTTTTTGTATATGACTTATTATATGAGTTGTTTGCGCGTTCATTATAAAATTGTACTATATATTATTTTATATAATAAAAGATGATTTACGAAATTCCTTCTCTGTGTATTCCTTTCTCTCCTGAATATTTTGATTCTAGTGATGTTTCGTTAATGTTTGTTGAGTTGTTTGGTCCTTGTTTAAGACGAATCGATGAAATAAATAAAATTAATTACAAGATATTCTTTATTCATTTTAATCCTATTGAAACGAATGAAAATATACAATTATTTTTCGATAAAATGTATAAGGACAATGAAGTTCGGGTAAAACATAGTAGTAAATGGTTTTGGAAAATAAATTTGAGTAAAAATTCAAAGATTGTATATCAAATGATTGATGACCCTGATTATATATTATGGAAAATCGACCTAAATCCTGATTTTTATGATTATAAATATTCTATCATTGAAGAAGAATCTTGTAAAAAAATAAATACATATTTAGATGTATTTAAAATTGAAACAGATAAATCTCGTTGTATCATTAATTAAAAAATGGCATTTAATTTGATGATGGACAACGTTTACAATATGAATATGTATATTGAGGGATTTAATTATGTAAATATGTATATTACAATTGTAAATAATATTATACTTAACAACATTCCAATTGATTATTTTGGTTTTACGCCATATCAAGTGAATACTTTGTATAATGTTCTTTATCCAATTATTGGTGTGAACAATTTATATAATCAAAATGTTATTAACCAAATATAAATTATATAAATTGTATTATATATTTGTTAATAAATATAATATTTTTTATTTATAATGAAATCTTATGTTGAAACGGTGGAAACAAACAATTCTTTTAATGTTGTTCAATTAGCATCTATTTATAGTTTTCCTGTATATATTCAAACAGACGCAGTTGTAGCAATTATATCATTTGGTGGAGGTATATATGGAACGATTGAAAATAATATATTGACAAATGGTGATGTTCAACAATATTGGGAATATCAAGGAATAACTAATATGTCAACAGTAAAAGTTTTTTTTGAAAATGGAGTGGTCAATGATTTGTCTGATAATAAATCTACTTTAGAAAATACGTTGGATGTAGGAATTATTGGTTCGTGCTGTAAATGTACTATTTTATTATATATTTTTCCTCCAAATACAACATTCATTGACGCATTTTTAAAAGTTTATAATCAAATTATTCCTTCAATAATTTGTTTAACTTGGGGTAAACCAGAAACAGATATTAATATACTTGATATAAATGCTACGAATGCCCTAATAAAAAGTAAAGGTATAAATGTGGTTGCCGCATCAGGAGACAGTGGTTCATTATATAATAACAAATTATCTGTAAATTTTCCTGCGTCTAGTCCTTATGTAACTGCTGTAGGAGGAACAACTTTATTTTGTTCCAATTTGATTTATGATATAAATACAGTTGAAACCGTATGGATTAATACAGGGGGAGGAATAAGCGTTATACATCATAGAGATGTTCCTGATTTAGCATTTGCTGCTGACCCAAACACAGGTATACAATTATTTTTAAATGGAACAATTCAAAAAGGAATAGGAGGAACAAGTATATCTGCTCCTTTGTTTGCGGGTTTTTTGGCATTATCTGGTAAAAAAGAATTTATTAATCCATTATTATACGCAAATCCTCAATGTTTTAATGATATAACAGTAGGAACAAATGGAACGTATACAGCAAGAATAGGGTATGATGATTGTACAGGATTAGGAAGTTTAAATGGTTACAAACTTTTAAATTTACCCATTATTGTTACACAAATAATAATTCCTCCAAAAATAATTGTTAATATTAAACATATATATAGATTATTTCCTATAATTATTCCAGATAACGCAACAAATAAAAATATTGTATGGTCATCCTCAAATATAAAGGTTGCTGTTGTTCATTATGGTATAGTATCCCCTATAGGTGTTGGTATAGCAATTATAACAGCAACGTGTGGAAATGTGTCCGCTTCAACAACTGCTACAATCTATAACCCAATCGGTAATTTCCTTTTTACCCGGCTTTAAGAACCAAATGTATAAATATTGTATCATCCATCATTATATTATAATTGTTGATTGATATATCTTCAAGGTGTCTTCCTTTAAAAACATATCTTTGTTGGTCAACCCCTATTTTTAGTATAGATGACATCATTTTTTTTATTTCAAGAATTGTTGTATCATCATTCACACACAAAGGAACCAGTCGACCAGTCAATGTTTTCACAGTAATAAGATAGTTCATTGACATTTTTTTCTATCATTTTGTTATGAAATAATATTTCAATTTTATATTATACTAATGTAATGGCACAACAGACAGAGTTAGAAAGGGTAGAAACTCTTTTATATGAAAAAGGAATTACAATGGAACTTGTAGAGCATCATGAAGGTAAAGATGCGTTATATACATATAATGCGTATATTACAAAAAAGGGTAAAAAAATTCTTGTAGGTAAAATTAAATTAGTTGAGGTTAAAAAAAATATTTCAATGAGAGGTAATAATGTTTGGTCAAATAGAGCATACCCAACAAAAAGTTTAAAGGCAATATTTGTAAATTGGATTGATACAGAAGGATATGAAGGAAACGGTTATGGTAAATTAATATTGGCATATGGTGTATTATCAATGCATAAAAAATTTCCAAGAATTAAATATGCTGCGTTGGATGATGACAGTGATGCTTGTAGAAGTAGAGACAGAAATTTATATTCTAAATTTGGTTATTGTTTTATGGATCCCGTTGTTCAGAGAGGACCAAATAATTGGGAACATCCCGACCCAGGTAAACAGGTTTTAATGACTGATTTTATTGCGGCAACAAGAAGGGAATTTTCAATGGAACCACGAGAGGGACGTTCAGAGGGACGTTCAGAGGGACGTGCCGAAGCAAGACCATCTAGGTCTAGTAGTAAAGGTAAAGGCGCTGAACATAAAAAATCAAATAAAACAAATAAAAAATCAAATAAAGGACCTAAAAATAAAAATTCATAATAAAATCTTTACATTATATATGTTTAAAAGATTTATGAATAGAATTTCTAGTAGATTTACCCGAAAAACTAGTCGTAGTCATAGTCATAATCATAATAGTAATAGTTCTAGTAATAGTCCTATAAGTTTTAGTCCTAGTCATATGAATAGTCATATGAATAGTCCTGGTCACAATCCACTTTTACAAACAGGTGTTACATTTAAAACAAAAAGTAGTATAAAGGGTAACTCTAAATCTAAAAGTAAAAAAGTACAATTCAACAACAATCCAAACGTAAGGTCTTTTAATGTAAATTCTCCTAATCATGTGGTGGATAAAAGAATAAATCCTTCTTGTTTTCCTGGAATGAGACAATTTTTATTTATGTATAGAATGGGAATGTCTAAAATAAATAATGCTGCTTATATGAATGTATTACGTGCTCCACACAAAATAGAAACTGAAGCATTAATGGAAACATATATGAATTCATTAAAAAGAATATTTCCTACTCCATTTATAGGAAATACAGTATATGTTTTAGCAGTGTTACACGGAGGAATACATTATGAAAAGAATCGTATGAAAACTACTACTATAAAAGAAAATATAAAAATTCATCCTGTTTCTCCTACAAACGCAGGCGAAATAAATTTTAATAATCCTATATTAATTACGAAGATATTATATAATTTATATTATGGAAGAAAAAATATTGATGAAATGATAAAAATTTCAAAAAATACATTAAACGAACATAAATTATGCTCTAAAAAAAACTTTAGATATATACACAAACAAGAAGAAGTAAAAAATTATATACACGATTATATAGAGTGGGCTAATAATGATTTATTATCACTAGACACACGCAATGACATTGTTATAGGACAACACGAAGAAATGATAAATAAAACATATGGTTATGCGTTTGATAAAAAACACATATTTGATGGAATTTATCTTATAAATAATGATAATATTTGTAATATATTGCCATATATGGATTCATTAACATATAATTATAGAAATAAATCTATTTCAACTACTACAGAAGATGTTATATCCTTTATAATGAAAAATAATAGTGCTGTTACCAACATTGTATTATTTGACCTAACGTGTAGTAATATTGATACATTAGGTGTATCAAGAGGACAAACTTCATACAATGAAGCTGGTATACAATTAACAAATCCAGAAATTAAAGAACTTCAACACTTTACACATGACCCTAGAACACACTCAATAGCAAAAGAATATTTTGATATGTCTAAAACAAATAAAAAACATAATGATTATTATCTATTATTTACAGGACATTATGCTAGAAAAAAAGGATTTATAGATGAAGCCTTTATAAATGCTAATATAAAAAAAGAAGAACGTCCTCTTGTGTATGATTATTTAAATAAATTTTTTACAAAAATATGGGTAAATTATTATATATGGTATACTCCTGAATTAGCTGTAAAAGAAATGAAAGATAAACCATTTCATTCAAATCAATCACAATTAAAAATGAAAACAATACAAAAGGCAAAAATATCAACTACCCCACCTATTGAATTTAACCCAAATAATACAATTTATAAATCAAGTAATAAAGATCGTTATAAGTGTACTGATGAAATTAATGAAACATGGTTAATGATCAACAAGTATGTTGTAAAATACGCGTGTGATACATTTAAATTACAAAAAGAAAATCTTATAAAATATCCATCTTTTTATAAAATTATAAATAAAAAAGGCATTGATACGTTAATTGACATATATGATATATTAATGGACCCAAAAAATGTTAATAAAAATACAGTTGGAAATATAATGGATGACATGTCTATTGCTAACATTATGTATATTTTTAGAACCCGAAATGGACCTTTAAATAGACAATCACTCAAAGACCGTATACAAGAATATAAAAAATCAAAAGATATAGAAGACCTAAGAATAAAACCAACTATACAAAAAAGATTATTAATGAATACTGGTATATATGCCTTTAATTTATTTTTTAATAACAATATTCAATCGAGACAATTTCAAGAATATATGGATAAACATGACCCCAAAATTAAACAACCTTTATTGGACTTAGCAGACTTTTTTTTATTGGACCTTTCATTACTACCAGAACAATTAAATACTATTGATGTAATATTTAATAAAATGTTAGAATTTAATTGTGTTCCATATAACGATTTTGATGCGAATTACGACCAATGTAAAGATAAAAGAAAAGATTTACAAGAAAGTAAAGGTATAGAAAGGATACAAAAGTATACTGAGATAGAAGATTATTTTTACGTGTCAGATGATAATTCAAATGGACAACATACATTAACCAACGAAAATATTGACATATATGACAATTATGTAGACAAATATAATTCTAGGTTTAGTTTCAATCACGATAAATACGATATAAGTAAAGGTAAAAGTAAAGGCGAAACAAAATCAAATGAATAAATGTAAAAAATGTAAAAAATAATATAAAATAAAACAACCATAAGATATAATGGCGAAAAAAATACTTTATTTAATTAATGATGGTTTAAAGGAACCAAAATATAATTCTGGTATATATAATATAATGTATAATGATTTATGGTTTGACAATTTAGGTAAAATACTTGTAGAATTCAACGGACCAAAAGATGAATTTGAAACTTTTGAAAAAATACAAATATTTATATTTAATTTTAATAAAAATTTTAAAAGTAAATATTTATTAAAATATGATTTACTCATCATAGATAATCTAAGTAGAATGACAGAAAGAGAAATAGTTGGATTAGCAAGAATATATAATCTTGTTCCAAAAGAAATAACAGAGACATATATTAGGTTATATCCAAGCATTTTAAAAGAATGTATTGAATGGATGTTTGTCTCTCCTATTTTTAAACAAATATTAAATTATGAAATGACTTATAAAAATTCATTATATGAAAGAATAAAAAAACATCATTAAATTATTTAATTTCATTAAATGGTGTATCCATATTAAAATATTCATCGATTCGTCCTTTACGTAAATATGAAGGGTCCATTTTATCAATTTCATTTCTGCTTGTATTGCTTGTAAAAATCATAATAATTTTATAAAATACCATATCATCCATAAATGAACACCACGTTGATTTATTATGTACTGATATAGGAATTTCAGTATTTTTAATTATACCTTTATGAATATTTTTAATAATAATATCTACTTCTTCAATAACAATAATAATTGGTTCATCATCTTGTCGCAAATCTATAATCACATTCGCTAATTGGTCACCAGGATCAGTAGGATTAAATGTATGGCAATACATACCATTTAATTTTTTTGCTAATAAATAACCTACGGTGCTTTTACCTGCTCCTGATACTCCATTAATAAAAATAGATGCTCTTCCTTTTTTATTATAAATATCTGTGATTGAATTTACAATATCTATTTGTTGTCCTACAGGTGTTATATGAGACAAATCTAATTTTATTGGGTTATAATAAAAATTTTTATAAGTCCCCTTACGAATAAATACATTTATCTTTTTGGTTATTATTTCATTATTTTCTTTTGTTTCTTTTTCATTATTTTCATTATTTTCTTTTGTTTCATTTTCATTTTCTTTTAAAGTTATTGTATCTTCTTTTATTAAATTTGTATAGTTTGAATGAGTTGTATAAATAGAAATTGATGTATTATCTTTTATATCAATAAAACCAATATATTTTTTACTACAAAAAAATCCACAAGGTGTATCTTTACCATTTATGTTTCTTACTTGAGTATAATATATATCATTTAATCTTTTAATAACTCTATTAAACATTTCTTTGTCTCCACAAATTGTATATTGTTTAATTTTAGCATAATACATCAAACAATAAAAGAGATAGATTGGATTTATACTATAAAAAAAATATCCCATTATTATTTCCTTAATTGAAAATCCCATTAGATGTAGATATAAAATATGTTTATATTATATTTATGGTTTTCCCAATAACAATTTAGAATATACGCCTGGCGCAGCGCTACCTGATACAATAGACAATGTTTTAATTCTACACATATAATCATTATATTTTTTTGTTCCTGGTATAAACTCTATACCACTGGGACTTTGTAATTCTATAAGACGAAATTCGATTACGTCATTATTATATCTATACAGTATAATACTAACATGAGGAACAGTTGTATTTTTCCAACTTATCCTAGCAAGAACCGCGCCCATTGTGCCGTCTGGAATTTTAACAAGTTGAGATAGTTTTGCTATTATAATATCATCAGATGGATTTGGCATATCTTCATTAACAGCACAATTATACATTTGCCAACTACGAGGATTTAGTTCAGGTTGTGTAACATTAAACTCACCCAAACGTAAACGTAACCTAATTAATTTTTGATATGTATCTTCTTGGATGGGATTCCTTACTTTACCAAACAGAAATAATGCTACAAGAACAGTACAAAATGTATTATGAAATGGTTCTGCTGTAGGAGTAGCACCTGCTCCACGTGCGTTTGATTCAATTGTACCTCTATATGAACCAAACGCAATACGACGCAAATCTTCAAATGTATTGTCATATATTGCTAAAGGGAACAAACGTGCTCCTGGTGGAGGCACAGTCATTCCTTCTGCTGCGTAACCTGACATTGCTTTAAAACTTGCTCCTCCAGAAGAATACATAGGGTTAGGTTCAGTTATAGGCAAAAATTTTAAAGTTTCTGTTATGTATGTATGTGAAGTTTTATGTTTTTTATGATTTTTATCAGTAATAGTCAAATTTATTTTATCACAACCAAGTTTTTTACGACTGTTTGATTTAGATGATTTACGCTTTGAACCGCCTTTATTGTTTGTTTTTTTTGTTTTTTGTTTTGGTTTTATATTTTTACTTTTCATTATAATATAACATTATATATTAATAACGAACCCTAGTATATCAATGAATAATACACGAAGAACTAATATAAATATAAATAATATAAATAATAATTCTAAAAAAAAAATAAGTTATAATAAATTAAAGTATATTAAATTAAAAAATGAATATAAATTTTATAAAACATTACAAAACGCAATATATACTGAATACCCATATTATTCTTATATTCTTTGGCCGAATGGAATTCCCAAAATGTACTATTCTATTATTAGAGTATTAATTAAATATAAAAATTCTACAATGTATGGGTTTATTGCTAAAGAAATAAATAATTTTATTGATAAAATTATTGCCTCTCCTAATCATAATTCCGAATCAAGCATCACTAATAATCAGTCAAATAAAAATGGTGTATATAAAGGCAAAAAAATGTATATTAACCTTTATAATGAACTCGCAAATGCTGCGAATAATGTTCGAATTATAGAAAAGGAACACAATAAAGAAAACATAAATACACTAAAAATTTATGTCAAACCAAAAAATGGGTATGATGTTTTAATAGATATGTTCATGTTATGTTATAATATACATTTAAAAGAAACAGTAGATATCACAAATATTCTGTATATATTTGATTTTGATATGAATATATTTAATAAAAATTCTAAAAATGTTGAAATTAAGGAAATTGAGGAAATTGAGAAAAGAATAATCAGTTATAATAAATCAAAAAATGTTGATGACCTTAAAATAAAAGCAAATATAAATGAGATATTAAAATCTCCAAGTGGGATATACTATGCGTTAAATATTTTTTTTAATGATCGTAAAGAAGCAAATGATAAATTAAACAAAATCATTAAAGAAATAGGAGATGAAGCAAATGATATATCTAAAATATTTTTGTTACATAAAACAGCATTAATAACAACAGAATCTGTTAAATCTGTAAATGAAGCACAACACTTTTCAGAGTGTTTTAAAATAAATTATAATAACGCGATTAAGTTGATGTTGACGACTACGACTAAAGAAAATAACGATCCCTATCATATTTATGAAAACTTAAACGAAAGTTATTTTACTAATTGTTAAATATAAGTTGAATTATTTATTGAATTAAACATTCTAAAATAAAAATATTAAAATCACATTAAATCATATTTTATTTATTTATTAATTTTCCCATATAGCAACAGAAACATCATCATAAGAACCTCCAAAGTTGGTTTTAATAAAATCATATAATTTTGTAGGGTCAGCAGCATATTCCCACGTTTGGGTCCATCTTTCTTCTGCTTTTGTTAACAAATCGTGAGTCGACATACATAATAAATCATTCATATCTTTTTCTTTAATAATCATATCCCAAAATCCATCTGAACCACACAAAACACGTACCTTGTCTGTTTTCTTACACGTAATCATTTTAATTTCTGGAGCATAACCAGTCATATTATTATGACCTAAACTTTGAGTAGGAACAAGTTTCTCTCCTGTTTTAAAATTACAAACATCTGAACGAACATTTGTCATACGAGATTCGGATATAGGTGTTGGCGCCCAAGCAGGACTGATTGGGCCTGGAAATTTCAAATAAGAAGCAACCCGTTCTTGTTCTAATCTGTTTGAAAGACAATGAATTGCTGTTTCGAAAACAAGTTCTCCATTCACAAATACATATGTTTCTGAATCTCCTACATTAGATATTTGTATATGAATTTCATCATCAATAATAATTTTCGCAAAAGTAAATGTGCTACCTGAACCATAAAGATTTAATTTTAAATTTTCTACTTTATCAAATATAGCTTGAGAAGGACTTTCATTCGAAGCAATCTCAACATAATTAATTTTGCGTAATTCATTTATACAATCATTTGTTCCGTGACCATCAAGAACTCCAACAAAATATCCATTATTAATTTCTCCACAAACACAATGGTCTTGATTGCTGCCAAGTTGTCGGGACGATGCCTCACACACGATTTCGCAATTGGAAAGAGATGCCATAATTAGAGTTTAATTGTTATAATAACCTTTTTAACGGTTCAATTTTATATGTATAATATAATGGAAGTATTTGTGGAAGATATTGAGCGTTTTTCAAAAAAATTGAAACATATAAGAAAGGGTAATCCTATATTATGGGATGATATAACTACAGATGGAAATTGTTTTTTTCACGCATTAATATTTGCGGATACAAATGTTATGTTACACAAAAAAGATAAAAAAATTATACAAATGAGGCAATCGATTGTGGATTCAATGAACTCTGAAAAAATTGCTGGTTATAACAAAGATATTTTTAGAAATGGTCGAGTAACAAGTGATGGTTTAACGTGGCCTTATGCCGATACAGATGTAATAATGGCATCATCCAAATATATAGGTAAAATTATTGTTGTATTAAATATTGGTGTAAATGGAGGAGTAACAATGATGAGACCTAATATACCATTACATAACAATAATATCATTTTTTTAATATGTGACAATTCAATACATTATGTAGTATTTAATTCTTATAAAAGAATAACGATTGATAATAAATTAAAGGAGGCATTAAAAAGAATAGAAAAAAAAAAATTAAAAGAAGGAATAGCAGAAGATGAAAATGGTGTAATTACAACATCATTTTTATTAAGTGAAATAGAACCGAATAATACCAAGAAGATTTATAAAAATAAATATAAAACAAATAAAACAAATAAAAGAAATAAAAGAAATAGTATTTCCTTGGCAAAAGAAAAAAGAAAAAAACAAAAAGAACAAATAGAAAAACAGATAATTGATAATAGTTATTTAGCAAAACAAATGGATATACAATATCAAATAAATGATAATAGTGCTTATGCTAGACAATTACATAGTCAAATGGTTCGAAGTTTAAATAATAGAGAAATTGCTAGAGCATTACAGAGTGAATATAATAAAGAATAATGTAATTTATACTTGTCGTATTTTGTAATCATAATTATTTTCAATATATAATTTGTCTCCTACATTTAATTCTGGTAACATTATTTCAATCATAACTGTAGTTGTTCCATAAATAATAGATTTAAATAATTCACCTTTTACATCAGTTCTTATGATTAAACAATCATTATCAAATGTTTTATGTGTTAAACTGTGATTTACATAATAAATTCTATTCTCTTTCATTTTTTTACATATAACGTGGAAATATAGGGTATAAGACGATTCTACAAAAAACCTACCTACATCACTTATGAAACGTACATTTTCAAATAATTCCATACCTTCTCTGACTTCTAACGCATTCTTTTTAAAATTATTTTTGTTTAAAGAACTGAAATCTCCAATATCAATAATAGTAATTGGTATAGATAATTGGTTTGCTATGTCAGTTGCGCTTCTACAATCATTTAATGCTTCATAATATTGTATACAATGAGTATTAACACTAAAACCGATAACATTTAAATTTAATGATTTTGCTTTGACTAGAATCGAAGACACTTGTTCCAAAGAGCAGCCATATTTTTTAGATAAGTAATTCGTCTTCGTATTAGTCTTCGTATTAATTTTTAATAATAAACTACAATAAGGATGACATTTTTTAATTTTGTCTAATTCACATTCACTATCAAATACAAGGAGACATATTCCTTTATCATTAGCATAATTAAGATGAGAAATCATTTTACAAGGATTAGAAAAAATAATATTTTCTGGTTCAGTAAGAGACAAGGCATCATCCATTTCTTGTATAGAAGAACAACTATAACCAACATTTAAATCATTCATAATTTTTAATACATTATTTGTAGAATTATAACTTAATTTATAATAAATATCAACATAAGGTAATTGTTCTTTCCATAATCTATATAATTCTTTTATTCTATAATTAACAACACAATGAGGTTGAAGTTCCATATAAAAACTAATCAATATATATATTTATATTGAAATGGCAAGTTTTAAAGAAACCCAAATGTTTAAAATAAATAAACAAGTATTTGATTATTTATTTGAATTAGTTAAAATGTTAAATAATGATATTGTCCTAGTAAAAGAAGAAAATATGTTTGGATATAGCAAATCAACTTGTTGTCGTATTATGACAAACTCTTTAAAATATAAAAAAGAAATTTTAGACGAATGGATATCATCTATAATGGAAACAAACGCATTAAAACACGCACGTAAAGAAATTGATGGCAATCAATGGTTACTTTTATATAAACAAATACAAGAAACATATAAATTATTAAAATGGTTAAAAGATGTTGACCTAAGTAATTTAATATGCGTATTTAATGATGATTATTTAGAATTTGTTGTTTTACCAAGACATTTCATATTATAAATCATATTATTCATATATGAATTTATAAAATTGAAAAGTATTTTATAATTATAAAATGTTATAAAAATGGATTTTAAACTGAATGAAGAACAAAACTTGGCATATTACGAAAGTGTTCAAAAAGATATAGAAAAAATGTTTGAAAATCAAAAAAGGGAAAGAGAAGAAAAAGAATTAAAAGAAGCAAAAGAAAAAGAAGCAATAAAGAATAAAGAATTGAGAGAGAAAGAAGCATATGAAGACCGTAAACCTTCTATGAATGAATTAAGAGAAAAACGTTTAAAATTTTATTCATAAAAATATGAATATTAAATAGATTTAAATTTTCTGGTTTTATTTTTATTTTTACTTACAGAAGTGCTTTTACCTTTAGGTAAAGATTGTGATTTAGGAACATATACTTCTAATTTTTTTAATTGTATTTTATCAAAGGTATATAATTTATTTTTATAACCAATAAAACGGTCACATAAATTATTCCATACATCTGGTATAATAAAGTAACGTATAAATAAAAATTTACCTTTATATTTGTTTATAGAATTAAGATTAAGTTTAGTATAATTATGTAAATCAGAAGGGAATGATGTTTTTTTGTTCATTATATAATATATTTTTATTATATAATGAAAGGAAAAACAAAAGGCAATAAAACAAATAAACGCAATAAAAGTAATAAACATATTATTATTCTTTGTATTGATTTTTTAAATAATTTAAAATTATTTCATTGGAATACCAAATCATACGCGTTACATATATCTTCCGATATTTTGTATGAAGAATTATATAAATCAGTCGATAGATTAGTTGAATCTTTTTTACAAAATAGAATACCTATAAATACTACGATATCTATAAGTACGAATCCTAATTATTTTTTAAATAAAATGAAATTATTTAAAAAATGTATGAATGAAATGGATGTTTCTAATGAATTGTTATCATTAAAAGATGATATCCTTGTGTCTCTAGATCAGTTTGAATATAGATTAACATTAAAAGAATAATTTATAAAAAATTGAACAATATTTTTTTATAAATTAAATTCCAATTTATAAATGGAATTCTTAAAAGAACATTGGGACATTATAAAGGGTTATGCTGGTATATATCATATTACCACTTGTTGGGATTTTAAAAAATTAGATAATAATGAATTAGATAGGGTGATTAAGTATATCCCGAAAAATAACTTTTTCAATCAAATGAATTCATTCGATAACAGAATTAGATATATATGGATTTATCTCGATAAAAGTAAATTGTTTGAAGTATATAATGAATTTAAATATCAATTAAATATACAATATGACAATAATATAATTATTTAATGATATATATAATATGAGGGATATGATATTTTATGACAATGATTACAGAAACATACTAGAAGTAAATAAATTATTTTTTATTATTTGTGTTTATATCAGAGAAGAACAATTATATTTAAATTTTAACAAATCATTTAACTATTATAAAAATTTTCCAAATAATAGTTATTGTGAATATTATAATCCAAAAGAAATTTCAAATCCTTCAAATGCGTTTGGATTAGTTCAAGGCAATCAGTTATTAGAATGGTTAAAGGATAAAAAAAGGCCTGTTGTATTATTTGATTGGGATAAAACAATTACATGTTGCGATGGTTTTATAGTAGATAATTATCCTTTTACCTATAAATCTGTAAATGTCTTAGAAGAAGATGTAATGGAATATTTATGTGGTGGTTATAATCGTTTAGATTTTATTCGTTATATTTTTGATTGTATTAAAAAAAAAGGAGACATAATTATTGTTACAAATAATGATACAGCAGTAAAAAATAAAAGAGAATTTTTAAAACTAATACGTATTATAGACCCAGATTTTAAAGAACGAGGATTAATATATGGTATAAAAGGAAATAAAAGAATGGCATTATTAAAAGATAATTATTTTAAAACATTAATGAAATATAATGTATAAATTATATTGTATAAAATTATACAAATTCCCTTAAAAATAATGCTTTCTCATAAATCGTAAGAGGTATTAATACTTCTTGTAACCTGATTATATGATAAAATATATCATCATATTCTATATATAATCCTTCTAAAAATAATCTGGAATTAAATGAACCTCCTTGTCTCCATTTTATTCTGGTTAATGGTCTAGCAAAGTTTTGTATTATTTTTGACAATTCAATAGGCATATCGAATTTATTCATTTGTTTATTTTTAAAATTAAAAATAAATAATTATATCAATTTTAAAAATAACCTACACCGCTTAATTCAATTGCTCTTTCATACATTGTATCCATTATATATTCTTCTTCTATTTCAATAAAATAACGAAATAAATTATCATCGTGTATCATATATAATCCTTCATAAAATAATCTAGAAGGAAATGATCCACCTTGTCTCCATTTTATTCTGGTTAATGGTCTAGCAAAGTTTTGTATTATTCTTGACAATTCAATAGGCATAACACGAATTGTAAGTATTTGATTTATATTCATTTTATTTAATAAAATATATATTAAATATTTAATCAATTTTTATAATTCATTTATAATTAAATGAATCATCGATAAGTCTTTTTAAAATTTTATTAATTGCTCTTAATTCCATAGCATTTTGTATTAATTCTTTTTGTTTAACTATTTTTAAAAATTCCCAATCACCACAAATATGTAATGTAATTATTTGTTTAATTCTAATATTAAAGAATGTTGCTTTTTCTTTATTTAAATCTGGATAATCTTTAAATATTAATAAATGGTCATCAAAATTATCATAAGATAATATAATATATTTTTCTCCTTTTTGTAAATCTTTAAAATAATCTCTTGTAAAAGAACAATGTGTCAATACTGACAAATTCATCAATGAATTCATTTTAATAAAAATATTTGTATAAATAATTAATATCAATTTTTATTGATATTAATTTAATTTAATTTAATTTGAGTTGTGTGTTATAAGGGGAACATTTAATAAATTCATATAACAAAGTATTACAAAACAAAACATATTTTTAAAATAATTTTGTTCAAATTCATCAAACGTCTTTCCATTATTGAAGAGATATATCGAGATCATTAACGTGATTACAAACTGATACTTCATAATGTTATTTACAATATATTTACAATATTATATTTAATTCAATTTTTAAATTAGATAAAATTAACTGCTAAATTTGCTAATTCATCTGCTCTTTTATTTTCGTCTCTTTTAACGTGTATAAATGTTATATTTTCTATTTTTTCTTCCAATGTTTTAGCTTCGTTATAATAAGTAAGTAATTTGTTTGATTTAACCTTATAAATACCTTTCATTTGATTAATGATAAGAAGACTGTCTCCTTTTACTACAAACTCTTTAATTTCCATTGCGACCGCTTGTGTTAAACTCATTATAATCAGAGGCATTGTTTGTGTTATGTCCTAGATAATGATTACCTGTCCATATTTCATTATTATCTTTATATAAAACCGCACCACATCCAGATATGCCAGGATTACCTTTAGAACAACCATCAAAAAATAATGTATACATTATAATAAGAATATATATTATATGGGAATTTATCGAATAGAAACTATTATTGTAGATTGGATAGGTATTTTTACATTTTTAATTTTTGCTCTTTTATTTATAGGTATATTACAACAAAAACCATTATATTTTATTGAATTCGTATTTTTATTTAAATTATTTATTTCTATTTTTCTTATTTATAGATTTAATGATTTTAGAAAAAATATAAAATTTACTGATTTAGATAGAAAGGTATGCTTTTTAGCAGGAATTAACTTATTAATTATTTCATTTGCTGATTTAATACAAGATTATTTGGGAAGAATAAAAACAGCTGTAAAAACATTTGTAAAAAAATGAATTATAAACAAGTTGTTTGAAATATTTTTGATGTAACTAAATAAGGGTCCATATTAGAACTTGGTCGTCTATCTTCAAAATATCCGCATTCATCTTTTATTGTTTTATTACCTACTCTTACAGATGCTCCTCTGTCTGCTTTACCCCAAGTAAATTTAGTAAAACTTGATGTCTCATATAATCCAGTTAATCTTTTTTCATTATCTGAACCATATAAGGCAATATGTTCATCGTGCGTCAAAGATAATTTTTGTATTGCCTTATATATTTCTGTTATTCCTCCTGGTTCTCTCATTTTTAATGTAGAAAAATTTGTATGACAACCCGAACCATTCCAACCTGCTAATGGTTTAGGGTCTAAACAAACATAAACCCCATATTTTTCTGTAGTTCTCTGAAGAATATAACGAGCAACCCATAGTTGATCTGCTGCGTCAATTCCTGTACAAGGACCAACTTGATATTCCCATTGTCCTGGAGCAACTTCTGAGTTAATCCCTGAAATTGTAATTCCCGCAAAAATACAATCCAACATATGTTCTTCAGCAATTTTTCTTCCAAAAGCATTTTTAAGACCTACAGAACAATAATATTGACCTTGTTTACCATTTCGAGGAAATCCTAAAGGTAAATTTGTTTCAATATCATATAAAAAATATTCTTGTTCTAAACCATACCAAGGTTGTTCTTCTAATTTTTGAGCAAAAATATTTTTTGCCATTTCTCTGTGATTATTAGATAATGGTTTATCATCTAAATAAGTAGAACAAAGAACAAGAAATGCTGTTTCTACTCTATAAGGATCTCTAAAAATAGCACACGGTTTTAAAGTAATCTCAGAATTACTCCCTTCTGCTTGTTTTGTTGAACTACCATCATAATCCCATTCAGGTATATCATATATACTATTCACTGGTGTATATAATACTCTGGTTTTTGACCTTAATTCATTCTCTCCTCCTAACCATATATATTCAACAAATGTTGTCATAATAGTATAATTTAATATAACATTTTAAATTATAATAAAAATTATATTAATTAAGTATTTGAATTAAATGATATTTATAAATATCATTTGATATATAAATATGATTTTATAAATATAATTTATGTTTGAGAATGACTATCCCGATGACTATGTCCGTGTCCTCGTGTATCTTCCCTAGGTTCCCTAGTATCTTGCTTATCTACTTGACACATTAACTGAAAACCAGTAACTGCTTTAATGTCAGCAAGTTTAGACTTTCCTCCATCCATTTGGACCTTGGATCCCATTACAATTTCACCCCTCTTTAAATATTTGTATCCATCAACGCGAATATCGCTATGATGGCAAAAAAGTTCTTCATTGTCTGGACCTGAAACGAAACCATAACCAGACTTTCGGGAAAACCACTTAACTTGATACAGCTGACTCATTATCTAATACATATAAGAGCGGTATATCTTTATATTCATTTATTAATAATATAAGTATACTATACCTGATCCCACTGCACCTATAGATCCACTACTTGCTCCACCACCACCACTGCCATATGATATCGCTGAAGCAGATTGACCTGCGGCAACCGAATTTCCTCCAAATACACCGCCAATTCCATTTAAACCAGGTAAACCACCTTTAAGGGTTGATGTGTTAGGTCCTCCTCCACCTCCAGATACACGATTATATCCTAGTATACTATATAATATACTTGTATCACTTGGAAAGTTTGAAGAATTAAACCCATTTGTATTTTGTGAACCTCCATTACCTCCATTCATCGTTAATGCTGAATTGTTTGAAGCACCTCCACCTTGTGCTCCACCTACATTATTTACTCCAGACCCCGCTCCAGTACATTGAACCCTATAATCATATACAGTATTTAATGGAGGAATTCTACCTGAGGCATATTGAGATATCCACGTTGTTGTTCCAGGATTTAAATTCGCTACTGTTACATAATTAATTCCTGATAAATCTATATTTCCCATAAAAAAACCCCCCCCCCCTCCTCCTGCTCCAATACTACCTTGCCCTCCAGAACCAACAGCAATACAGTATACAGTAATTGGAACAGAACAAGTAATTTTAAGAGGGTTTGCTCCATAGGTTAACTTTAAAAGAGTTTTACCATTTAAGTTTGACTTAAATATGTGTGTAGTATCTGTGAATGTAATAACGTTACTATTATCAATTATAGTTGAACTAAGTATTTGAGATAAATCATAACTTATCCCACCTATTGTCGTATTAAAACCTGTTATAAAAGGTGCTGATGGGTATATAGAATTTACAACATATAGTTGTGATAAATCATATGAAACCGAATTATAATTTGATTTATAATTCGTTAACGCACTAGAACCACTTGGAATAGTTGTTGAATGAACAAATATACTACTTATATCTGTATTTGTAAGGTTTGTACCATTTACAGTTATTGTATTAACAACAACATAATTTGACATATTTATATAAAATAATTTATTAAATACAAAAAATATAATCTTTATAATTTATATGTTATAATTTAATAAATTATATTAATATAAAGAGTTCATATATTTATATATGTATCTCGTGGTAGTTTAGTGGCTATAACGTCAGACTGTAAATCTGAATGTCGTGGGTTCGATTCCCACCCGCGAGATCTTCTATAATATGTATTTCAAATACTTATTATGGCAATATGTTGAATAATTTCTTGAGTTGTATTAAAAACTTTTACTGTGGTTTCTGTTGTTTTTTTTAAATCAAATGATGAATATATATTTGATTTTTCATTTGATTGAATAAATAATTCTTCTACATTTCCTTTATAAAAAGAATACGCTCCTATATAATAGTATATGTTCATATTATGACAAAACTGTGCTAATTGTCCTGCTCCAGAAAATGGCGAAAATACTGCTCTACATCTTGAATGATTCATATACGAAGCATATTCATCAATACGATTTACAACTTTTATTTGGTTTAAATTTATATTAGTTTTATTTATAGTAAATAAAACAATATTTAAATTGGGAAAATAATGTAAAATGTTATTTATTAAATAAATTGAGTCATTCACATTACTATAGTTATATGTTGTATTCCTATCGTGTATAACAACAAAATCATTATCAATGATTAAAGGTATATAATTAATTTTATTTATTAAATTATTAAACTCATCTGTTCGTATAATAACATCATTTGTTCTCATTTTTTTCAAAATGGGAAATTTCTCTTCTATATCAATTTTTATATCAAAATTTAATCGGTTTTCTATTAAAGTATTAATGTGGGTAATATCAATTACTTCACTATTAATGGGCAAATTATCATATTCTATTATATTTTTGAATATATCAGAATATAAAAAGAATCTTTCATTATTTTTAGTAACAATTGTATCATCTAATGATATTAAGTTATTACATAATAAAAATATTAATATAGGGCGTGTTAAATGTATTTCGTGTCCTATTGTATTCGCTCGTATGATACAATCAACACCTATTATTTCACCTTTATAATTATTACTTGTTGAAACTATAATATACATTTCATTATTATTAAATAAGTTTTTAAATGTTAAATTGAATAACTTATAAATTGTTTTTCCTCAATAATAGATGATTTAAACATTACATTTATATTTTTTTTTATTTCAGCTCTTTTATCATTTAATATATGTTCATTTTTATTCTTTTTATATAATTCAATATCAATTAAATTATCATCATTATTTTTCCATTTTTCCCTTTGCCAATCGTGATAGTTCCAAAATTTTAAATTTAATTCATATAAATTATAAAACATTTCATTTTCTTCTGTTATTCCATTTTCTATCATTATTTTTAATAATAATGAATATTCTTTTTGAACATTTAATAATTTTTCATTATTCATTTTTAATAATTTTATTTTAAGTATAGATACTTTATCCACTAATTCTCCAAGAGATATTGGAACATTAATCATTATTATAAAGATATAAACAAAAATAATAAATTAATCGAATGAAAATATTATGGACAGGAAGTCAGGGATTTATAGCAGGATATTCTATAGATAAATTACTTGAAGAAGGACACCAAGTGTGGGGTGTAGATAATTTTTGGAAATATGGAAAAATTAAAAAATCATATGATAATCATCCAAATTTTCATTTTATTGAAATGGATGCTAAAAATACAGAACAATTACAACAGATTATGATGGTTAATAGTATAAATGTTTTTGTGGCAGGTGCTGCTATTATAGGAGGCATTTCTATGTTTCACGAATTACCATATTTTTTATTAAGAGAAAATGAATTAATTACTGCTGCTGCGTTTGATACTTGTATATATTGTAAAAATAATTCAAACAGTTTTGAAAAAATAGTTGTTATTTCTTCTAGTATGGTATACGAAAGCACCACTCATTGGCCAAGTAAAGAAAATGACGTTAGAAATATTCCTCCTCCATTAAGCACATATGGGTTTCAAAAATTGTCTACAGAGTATTGGGCACAAGGAGCGTGGGAACAGCATAAATTAAATTATACTATAATAAGACCATTTAACGCAATTGGAATAGGGGAAAAAAGAGCATTATTTGAAAATGATTGTTATTCAGGAAATATTAAATTAGCAATGAGTCACGTTGTTCCTGATATTATTCAAAAAATTTTAAAAGGACAATATCCTCTAAGAATACTAGGAGAAGGTAATCAAATACGACATTATACGTATGCTGGTGATTTGGCAAATGGGTTTTATGAATGTATTACTAACCCTAAATCGTTAAATAATGATTTTAATATTTCAACATCAACAGGACATACTGTGTTAGAATTGGCAAATATAATATGGCATAAAATTAATCCAAACAAACCATTCGCGTATGAAATAGATGAACCATTTATTTATGATGTTCAAAAACGTATACCAGATGTTTCAAAATCAAATAATATTTTAAATATCAATTGTAATACTACATTAGACACTGCTCTTGATGAAATAATTCCTTGGATCGAGCAACAAGTTCAAAATGGAGGAATATAATATTAGGAATTTATAGAATCAAACTGGCAAATGATAATTAAAAATTTATAATGATAATGCGTATAATATAATCATTATAAATTATTGTTTTATATAAATGAATGTGGGCATTATAGGAAAGGGTATGGTAGGAAATGCTATTTATGAAGGTTTAAAAACAGTTGGTAATATAGTATCTTATTATGACCCAAAACATAATGAAAGTAAATTTACAGATATATTAAATACTGATTGTGTATTTATATGTGTCCCTACATTACCAGATAATAATAACGAATGTGACATTTCTATATTGTGTGATGTTTTAGAACAATTAAATAATCATAAATATTCAGGCATTATTTGTATTAAAAGCACTGTTGTACCAGGAACAACATATTCAATGATACAAAAGTATAATAATAATAATATATGTTTTTGTCCTGAATTTTTAAAAGAGAGATGTGCGTATGAAGATTTTGTTTGTAATAAAATTTGTCTCATCGGTTCTATTTCAGAAAATGCGTTTGATGTAATTAAAAAAATACATAACACAATTTGTACTAATTATAAAAATGTTCATCCAACTGAAGCAGAGTTAACAAAATATATGCAAAATGTATTTAATACATATAAAATATTATTTGCGAATGGATTTTATGAAATATGCGAATATAATAATGTTAATTATAGTAGTGTATTAGAAACATTGGTTGAAAGAGGTGAAATGGAAAATAAATATATGTTATGTAACGACAAATTAAGAGGACCGTCAGGACCGTGTTTGGTCAAAGATTCCCTCGCGTTTAATACATATGTTAATAAATTAAATTTACCAATAAAACCAACTATTTTTCAAACTATTGTGAATGATATGAAATTATATCCAAAAACAGTAATTGAAGGAACTAGAAGTGAAATTGAATATTTTGGTAAAAATATATTATAATATATAATGGAGCAAACACAATTTACATATAAACCCCCTTCTTGGAGAAGACATTCAGGTGCAGAGGCATCAACAACAGAAAAGGAAAATAAAGAGGTTAAAGAGGTTAAAGAAACGAAAGAAAATAATGAACCTAAAAAGGTTAAAAAGACTAAAAAGGTAAAAGAACCCAATGTACAACCAGCACATTATTTTCCTTTTATAAAAGATACAATTAGTCCTTTATATTGTCATTCTACTGATTGTGGTATGAATGTTTTTAAAGCACTTCATATAGTATCATCAAAAGAAGCATTATATATAGCAAATGTTACAGATGATTTAAATACAACAGAGATAAAAACTTTTTTAACCAAAAAATATGGCGTAGCTTTTCATTTAGATTGTATTTATGAAAAAATAAAAGGAAAAACAATAATTGATAAAAGAAATGCTTTTAAAACATTATATAATATTCCAGAAGGTTATGCCATAATTATTTTTTTAAACACACTAGATAAATTAGGTCATTTTGCTATAATGACAAAACAAAACGGAATTGTTTATTATGTTGACCCTCAATCAGGTAATAGACAAATACAAATGGTTACTCAATCTTTTTTAAAATTAATGGATAATTACGAATCACTTTATGTATTTAATTCTGATGGTCCATCTATACAAAATAATAATCACGTTTCTTCTCTAGAAAGGGACCTAACTCGTAGAACTTCTTTTAATCGTATGAAAACGCGTTTAAGAACAAATAAATTAAATGGTAATCAAACTGTAAATTATAAAAATAATTCAGACAATCCTTTAATAAAAGGAAATACTTATAAGATAGAATTATATAATCAGTTTTTAGGTATAGGAGAGTTTGATAAATATTCAGAACATAATCAAACAACATTTAAAAACTTTAAGTTTCAACCTGAATATGAACTAAATTTTGTTCATTTAAAAGGTAGTCATATTCGTAATCAAAGTAAAAACAATAAAAACAGTAAAGGTAAAACTAAAAGAAAATCTATATAATATAATGACATTCGCTCACTTTTTTCCTTTAAAAGGTTTAGAACAAAGCTTAAAATGTCATCAAAATGATTGTGGTGTAAATGTATTATATTTTCTTGGTATAATACCTAGGAAAAAAGCATTATATATAGCAGATACAACTGATGCTATTTATTCTTTAAGGATTGAGACGTTTTTGACAAATACTTATGGTGTTCCTTTTAGACAAGAAAAAATGTGGACATCTGTAAATGGTGTATTAGAAAGACCTGGCAAAAAAATGATTAAACTGAATAGTTTAAATATACCTGAACAACACGGAGTAATAATATTTATGATTAATAATGATTACGGTCATTTTGCTGTAATTGGTAAAATAGAAGGTGTTTTGTATTATATTGACCCTCAATCTGGTATAAAACATTTATTACTTAGTAAAGAAACGGATGATATAATATCTCAAACATTTGATGAAATATTTGTTTATGTTACAGATGGTCCCGCCACTCGTAATACGCCGAACATTGAAGCATTTCATCATTCGCTTTTATTTAATAAAACTCTTAATGAAATGGTGGCTGCTAAAAATAAACCTTATTTTGGAACCGTACTAAAACACGGGGTAAAAGGAGTTATTAAACATCATAATCAGTTAATTAAAGGTAAAAAATATCAAATAATTGATAAAGTCACAGAACAACCAATTAATATAGGTATATTTGATAAAAAAATAGAAGGAGCATCATTTATTATAAAACATGTTGGTTTACCAGATGAAGAATTTGGGGTATCAATGGATGATAACAAATTTATTAGGATAAAAGATGACAGTTTAGGTAGCGCAAAACAAAAAAGAAATAAATGGTCTTACAAAACACGCAAAACAAAATCAGCTTAATAATTTATAAAATGTTTATATAATGGCGGATTTATTTTCAATAAAAAATGATAAGGCATCATTAAAATGTCATCAAGATGATTGTGCTATGAATGTATTTAATTTTTTAGATTTAATACCTACACAAGAAGCAATAACCATCGCAAATGTAACTGATACTATATACGCGTCAAGAATTACAGATTTTTTAACAGATACATTTGGTGTTAAATTTAATCAAAAAACAATATGGAATAAAGAAACATCTCATTTAAATGATAATCATATATTAAGTAATCTTTGGGATGATTTAGATGAGATTATACCATCAAATAAAGGGATTATTATTTTTATTTATAAAGAAGGAGAAATAGGTCATTATGCTGTAATTGGGAAAATAACTGATTCTAAAACTGAAAATTTATATTTTATCGACCCTCAAGCAGGTCACAAATTTTTGTTACTTAATAAAAGAATGGATAAAATAATTGAAGAAGAAGGTTATGAAAAAATAGATGCGTTTAGAGCAGATGGTCCTGCTACACGTTTTAAACCTAATATACCTAAATTTTTTGAAAATTTGAAATATAATAAAAATTTAAATAATATAAGAAAGGTTAAAAATACAAAACATATTGGTCGATTATTAAAACAAGTTACAAAAGGTGTTGTTACACATCATAATTTGATTAAAGGTATAAAATACCAAGTTATTGATAAAACTACCAGACAACCATTTAATATGGGAATATTTGTTTATGTTGTTGATGGTATAGCAACGTTTAAAAATGGATTATTAACATTCAATGTTCCTTTGTCTGAATATAATTATATTCGTATAAAAAAAAGTGTTAAAAAGGTTAGAAGTGAAGGTAAAACTAGAAGTGAAACTAAAAGAAAAAGTAAACGTAATTCGCGTAAAACAAAATCAGCGTAAAACATAAGCAGCTTAAAAATATTTAAGTATATATATGGCACATTTATTTGAAATAGATGATGATATGTCTCCTTTACAATGTCACAGTGAAGATTGTGTTATGAATGTATTTAATTATCTTGGAATATTAACAAAAAAAGACGCATTGAATATAGCAAATACTACAGACTCATTAAACAGTTTAAGAATAGAAGACTTTCTAACAGATACTTATGGTGTTAATTTTCATTCTGTTTTAGTTTATGATAATGAATTTCAAATGGATACAATATTGTATGAATTAGAAGAAAGTGAATCCAACCTATTAAAATATGTTAATGAAGGTTTTGCTGTAATTGCGTTTTTATATTCCAAGGCGGGACACGCTGCGTTGTTACATAATATAAATGGTGAAATTTATTATGTAGACCCCCAAAATAATTTAGATATTCCTTTTGTAAGTCCAGATATGGGTTATATAATGGCAAAATACCAAAAAATAAAAATAATGGTTTCAGAAGGACCTGCTACTCGGTTTACTCCAGATGTAGATAAATTAAAAAAGAAATTATCATTTAATAGACACGTTACCCGTTTAAAAAAAACAAAAAATACTTATTTGTCAAGAGAATTAAAAAGAACACATAGAGGAACTGTATTACAACATAAAAATTTGATAAGAGGGCAAACATATCAAATTGTTAATAAAAAGACAGAAAAAACACTAGGAACAAGTATTTTTCAAGAATTTAAAAATAATTATGCTGTTGCTGTATTTGAAGACTTTTCTGTGTATTTACCTTCTTATTATTTTATTAATGTAAATGCCAGGCATAATAGTCGTAGCAGACACAGTAATAGACACATTAATAGACGTAGCACAAGTAAACGTAAAAGAAGAACAATATAATTTAATATTAATTTGATTTCATCTTTAATAATGTATCTCTCATTTCTTTTAATTCAGGATATTTATTATTTTCGTATAAAAGTGTCTTATCTAGAAAAACAAAATCTATTTAATATATAAATGTGTTATAGTGTGAAATCTAGTTTAAAAACAGTAGCATTATCTTTATTTTCTATTATTTATTTGTTATCTTCTGGTATACCACATTTTCAATGGATTGGTATAACATTAATAGGATGGTGTGGAATGCAGTTTGCTGAATTGTTATTATGGTCAACAAATCCCATAAAGAGTTGTACTTTAATGAATAAAATAATAACATTGACACTAATACCATTAGTTCTTGTAATGCAACCTCTTGGTTCATTATTTGGTTCATTATATGTTACACCTTGGTTAAAATCATCCCTTTTTAGAAAAAGATTTATAATAATTTATTCTTTACTTATTTGTTTATGCATTTATTATAATAATTTTTATAATATATTTAAAACATGCACTACAGTTACTCCAAAAGGACATTTATATTGGGGAACAGCACCTTACTCATCATATGGTTCATATGATTATTTTATATATTTTTTATGGTGTTTTTTAATTGTTCTTCCTTTTATAACTTTTTGGAATAAAAGTTTTTTAATTCTTAAATTGTTATATATAGCACCTTTATTTGGATTCTTATATGGACTTTATACTGATGGTAAACCATCCATATGGTGTTATTATACAAGTTATACTTCTTTTACAGCAATTATTTTATTATTCCTTCAACAAACAGGTATATATAAAATAATTAAATAAATTGTCAATAAATTTTTAATTAATTTTCAATCAAGTTTTTGTTATTATACATCATTAATTTGATTTCTTCTTTAATCATATTTAATGTATCATCTTTTTCTTTATTATTAATATATCTATCAAATTTTTCTTTTAACTCAGGATATTTATGTTGTTCATCCATCCATTGGTCTAACATCATTTCTTTATCATCATATATACAATCTAATTCTTTTTTATTGGTAATATTCCAATTCTTACCATTGTATAACATCATATATTTATCTTTTAAATTAGATATATATATGTTCATATTCTCAGGCTTTTCAGGATTAAAATGTATTTGTTCTATTAATTTTTTAACACAGAAATTAACGTGTTTAATACAACAAACATAATCTCGTTCAGTTAAATGAGAGACATCTGTATCCTTATAAGCTAATAAAGTTATGTTTGTATTAAATGAATTATTTATTTCTAATTTTCCCATTAGTTTTTCAATTTGTTTTGTTTGTGTATTTATCTGTTTTTGTTGTGATTCAAGTTGTGTGTCCTTTTGTTGTAATTTTAAATTCATTAATCTAACTAATTCAATAACATCTTCATCTTTATTTTTAGTACAACGATACTTAATATGTTTATACATTGATTGTTTAAAAGAAAACTTTTGTTCACAGTATTCACATACAAATTCTTTTGGTTTTGTAGTTAAGGTTAATCCATTAAATATTACTTTATGCTTTGATGTATTTAAATGTCTTAAATAGTTTGCGTGTTGGTTTGTTATAAAATGACAACAATCACATTCATACATACCCATATAATTATATATTATATAATATTTATGTTCTTTTTATTAAATCATCATAACAATTATTTTGTTTTATAATTATTTTTAGCATTATTATATATACGCCTTTGGTATGATGATTGCTGGTTGACTTTCGGTTGACTACTGGTTGACTTTCGGTTGACTGCTGGTTGACTTTTACTTTTTAATAATTATTTATTTCATTACTATAACAATAACAAATAAATATATAATAATTTTACAGTCGTTCTTTTA
>Ga0209500_10000222_pt1 | contig 51956 bp, 58 predicted proteins | sample S_140212_EF_Meta_FD_187323 | JGI IMG/M metagenome (GOLD analysis project Ga0209500, IMG submission 187323) | Freshwater microbial communities from Lake Simoncouche, Canada to study carbon cycling - S_140212_EF_MetaG (SPAdes) (version 2) | ecosystem: Environmental > Aquatic > Freshwater > Lake ... | reverse complement strand
TACTGTTCAATTAATTGATTGGATTGACTGTGATGGTACTGTTTTTACGGGATATCCAATTGCTAATGGTGAGGATATTCAAATATGTGCTTGTACATTATTATTTGATTATAATGGTGCTAGTTGTTATGAAGACCAGCCTAATGTAAATGTTACTGATAACGGACCATGTATTATTCCAACATTAACTCCAACACCTACGGAAACTCAAACACCAACACCGACAGAAACCACAAACTATTGTGCAAATGGTATTACGGACTCCCCAATTTATTGGGCATATACTGATTGTTGTGGTCAAGTACATGTAGGAGCTGGTGTTGGGGATAATATTTGTTATGATACAAGATATTTTAACACAGGTATTGCAGGACCTTATAGTCCATGTACAACTGAGTGCCCTACACCAACACCAACTCCAACACCAACTGAGACTTTAAAACAAACGCCTACACCAACTAATACGGGAACTCCTACAGAAACGCCTACACCAACTAATACGGGAACTCCTACAGAAACGCCTACACCAACTAATACGGGAACTCCTACTCAAACTCCAACATTAACACCAACACCTACAGTTACTCCAACAGAACCTTATGATGTTTATTTATTCCAAGATTGTTGTGACCCGACAAATATTTTTAGAATTGAAAATATTCCAGGTACTTTAAATGTTGGTGAGATTTGGAATATTAATAATACTAGTTTTGTAGGATGTGCAACTGTTTTAACTTATTCTGCTACAGGCCCATTATATAGTGGAGGAGTATTTGTTGGACCTTACGGTGATTGTACGTCATGTATTAGTTGTCCGACTTCAACTCCCACTCAAACACCAACACAAACTCAAACACCAACAAATACATTAACAACAACACCAACTACTACCTTACCGTTGACTACCCCAAGTAGTACTCCGCCTAATACACCAACACCAACAGTTACACCAACTGATGTATGTGACATTTCAACTTACTGTTTAAGAACAACATTATCGACTCTTTCAGGTTATAGTGGAAATTATACTCAAAGTGGGACATATAATACTAATCTTTATTATGAAGGTGATGGTACAACTTATGGGGTAATTTATTATACAGGAACTAAATGGTGTTTAAGTAATACTTTAGGTGGAACTTGTTTATTAGAAGGTGCAACACCATGTTACTCATTGTGTCCTGACATTTCCGCAAATTATTTTACAAGTGGACCTTGCCCAACACCAACACCATTACCAATTAACTGTGATACATTTGATTTTACGGCTTATTTTGATTGTGATTGGGAACCAGCACCAACACCAACACCTAGTATTCCATGTGAAGATATTGATTTTGATTTTACATCATTTGGGGTTACACCAACACCAACAAATACATCAAACTTATGTGATGGAGTTGGAGTGTCATTCAGTATTTGTGAAGTTAATAATGTAACACCAACTGTAACATTAACACCAACTGTAACATTAACAAGAACTGTTGATGTTCAAGGACAAGTAACATTTGTTATGCTAGATGAGGTATTCAGTTGTGTGTCTGTTAAAGTTTTAACTAATTGTCAAACAGGAGAAGTATTATATACAAGTGATAATTTAGTATTTAATGGAATTCCTGTTACAACAGGTATGACAATGTCAGCAATCATAAACGGACAGACCGTTTGTGTAACATATACTGAAGATAGTACAAACATTTCATCAAATTGTAATGTTGATGTTATTACACAATTATATTCAAATTGTTCATATTGTAGTACAATCCCAACCGCAACACCAACATCTACCTCAACTCAAACTCCTACACCAACAATGACTTCAACGCCAAGGTCAACAGTAACACCAACACCAAGTATTACTGCGAGTCCTACAGCAACTCCTGGTACATCATCACCAGTTACTCCTACAGTAACTGCAACACCAACAAAAACACCAACTATGACACCAACAACAACTCAAACTGCAACACCAACTGCAACACCAACTGCAACACCTACCAATCTTTATGTATATGAAAGTTGCTCAGTTATATTTCCACAGAAATTTAAATCTCAAGTGATTCAAACTGTGAGAATGCCGCAATTGACAATTCTTGATATTGGTAAAACATTTAAAGACGCTCTTGGAAATTGTTGGAAATTTGTCGGGGTATTTGGTTCAACATATATTGCACCTCCAGGTTTTATACCTAATACTTATGTAGGTGATTATTTTACAACCGCACAAATAGGAACATATACTGATTGTGAAACTTGTCAAACACCTGTGGTAAATATTATTGCAAGTGCAGATGCTGGATTACAACCTTGTGTTGGTGGTACAATTGATGATTACATGGGTGCAAGTGTTAATTTAAATTCTCCAGTCTCAGTTGATACAGATTTTACTGTTGACGTATATTATGTTCCAATTGGATATTCATGTAATTATTCTAATATAAAAATTGGGGCTAGTGTTCAAACGTTTTATATAACAGTTCTTGCAGGAAGTTCATTTGGTGATGTGAACGCATGTAATAATGGATATTATTTCGCAAGTGGGGCTAACGTATGTGGGGCATGTATAACTAATATTTCAAATAATAATGTGGATACAATAACAATTAATAACCCTCTTGGATGTTAAAAGAATAAAATAATGGCTATACAAGTAACAATAAACAGTATAACAGGACAATCACCATATGACATTTATATATGTCAAAGTGGTGGTACAGGTTGTTTTTATATAACAACAATTTCATCTTTACCATATAGTTTTGATATACCATATCCATATAACGAATCAAGCGCTTACACATTAAAAATTGTTGACAATAATCAATGTGTTATTACAGGTGACCAATATGTTGGACAAACATGTATTACTCCAACACCAACTGTAACGACAACACAGACAGAAACTCCAACAAATACACCAACACAAACTGAAACACCAGTGCAAACACAAACTAATACGCAAACATCTACACCAACTGTAACGCCAACACAAACATCTACACCAACTGTAACGCCAACACAAACTCAAACGCCAACACAAACTGAAACTTCAGGTGTGGTTAGATATAGTTTTTCAGTTTCAACAGGTGGCACATTAAATCAGGCTTGTAGTTCTTTACCTTCATTTATAATTTGGGGAAGTAATCCAAATTTTGATGAAAATACGCAATTCTATAATAATAGTAATGGACCTGTGACCATAAACATGGCAGGATTCTACTCTTATCAATTAATTGTTGTTCAATTAACAACAGGTGGTGCTGAGACAGGAGGATTCTCATTATGTACGACACCAACGCCGACAGCGACAAATACACCTACAGTGACTGAACAACCTGTAAGATATAGTTTTTCAGTTTCAACAGGTAGTACTGCAAGTCAAGCTTGTGGCTCATCACCTTCAGTTACTATTTGGGGTTACTATCCAAACTTTGACGACAACCAACAATTCTACAATAGTAGTTTAGGTCCTGTAACTATTGATATGTCAGGATTCTATACATATTCGTCAATTGTTGTTCAATTAACATCAGGTGGTTCAGAAACAGGAGGTTTCTCATTATGTGTTACTCCTACAATGACGCCAACCGCAACAATAACACAAACACCAACGGCGACTATTGGTTTAACACCAACTGCAACCCAATCTCAAACACCTACGGTAACTAAAACACCAACTAATACTCAAACACCTACGGTAACTAAAACACCGACAACAACTCAAACTCAAACACCTACAAATACAAGTTCGTGTGGAGCACCTGTGATAACAAGTGTAATAAACACATCTGCAGACAACTTTGACATATACTTTAATAGTAGTCCTAATTGTATTGCATTAACTGTTCAATGGTCTTCAGACCAAATAAGTTGGTCATCGGCAACTGCAGGATGTACTTCACCTAGAAGTCAAGGTGTTGGTTCAACTACAGGTACATGGTATTTCAGACTTCAACAAATATGTACAGGAGGAATTTATTCACCTTATTCAAATATTGAATCTTATACTTTCCCAACGGCAACACCTACAATGACTCCAACAACAACACCAACAACCACACCTACGAATACTCAAACTCCGACAACTACAACAACATTAACCGCAACACCAAGTCAAACACCACCACCTGTTTTTTATCTATGGTTAGGTACAATTAGTAAATACGCTTCGGTAAATGATGCATGTAACGGTAAAAATTGTTCTAGGTCTTATTATACTAGTACACCTTCAATGTTTAGTGGACAAGTAATTTACGATGACCCTGCATTAACAATACCATTCAATGGAAATAACCAATATATTGCACTTAGTTTAGGATGTTCAGGAACTTTTTATGTTGCAGATGTTGACACTAATGGCGTTGTATCGGCCCCATCAATTTGTCTTTAATAAAAATATATAAATAAAATGAGTCAACAAGTAACAATAACATCAGTAACCGCGAATACACCAGTTGAAATATACTATTGTAATTCATTTAGTGCAAGTTGTGTTTACGAAGCAACAGTTTCTGTGTTTCCGTATACTTTTGAAGTGCCGTCTCCATACGATTATCAAAATATTGTAATTAAAATTGTGGACACACAAGGATGTGAAATTGGAGAGTTCATTTATATTACACCGACACCAACACCGACTATAACGGCAAGTCCAACAGTTACTCCGACATACACCCCAACTAATACTGTCACTAATACAGTTACACCAACAAAGACACCAACAAACACAACCACAAATACTACAACACCAACTTATACTCCATCACCAACAACAACGCCTGTAATTGCGTCTCATTTAATTGGTCAAAAATTAACGGCAAGTTCTGCGGGTACTTGTACGGATATAACGACAATTACAAGTTATTATACTTACATTGCCGATGCTAATCTAACACCTGTTATTGGTGCTACAATATATCAAACTCAAGTTGGTGGTACATTATATAATCCACTTTATGGTGCGAATAGATATCTTAAAATGGTATTCGGTGGTGATAATTATATTGTTAAAATAAATGGTACAGGTCAGATAGTTGACTATCAAATATGTCCTTAAATATGGTTAAATCTACACATAAAAACACTAAAGATTATACTTATAGAGTATATCAAATATAACTAATGGCGACTTGTAATTGTGTAAGTATAGAATTATTAAATACTCAGCTAACTCAGCTGGGTCAAGATTTGTATTTGACACACTATGCGTGTGGAGGACCGTTTGTAACACAACCTTGGTATGATTATCCATATGACATGTTACCAGGTGGGCCTACGATTTATATTTGTACATCTAATTTATCAAGTATTAGTTATCAATATGGTGCGTCAGGTACACCAGTTTCTGGTATTCCTTTAGGTGCGATTCAGACAGTAGGTGCTCAATGTACAAATGTTTATAATTCTTGTTATACCGCACCGACTAGTTGTAATGATTGTACAAGATGGATGGTTTGGAATGAGTCAGACGATGCTCAAGATTTTTATTATTACGATTGTAGTGATGGTACAACATTATTAATAACAAGTGTACCTGCGGGTCAATTTTATAGTGTTTGTGGTTGTCGTGAGAATGGCTCTTATGCTTCAAGTGGTGATGTTTATATTGAAGATGGAGGAACGGGTTATATTAATTATAATGGAATCTTATTGGCCTCTTGTGAATCAACACCAACACCAAGCCTTACATTAACACCGTTTCCTACAAGAACGCCAAATCACACACCAACAAAAACATCAACACCAACTCCAACACCTACTTTAAATACTTGTTGTTCTCAGTGGACGTATCAATTTAATGGTTACACTGAATCAACAAGTATTGTATATAGAGATTGTAATAATGTAGAATCAATAACTGCTCCTGTATCTGGATATCCTAGAATGGTCCCACAAGTTTTTGCTTGTGTTTATCCTGGAACTACACCATATTTTACTAACCCAATAGAAGGAGGAGTTTTAACTAATACATATCAATGTTGTCAACCACCAACACCTACAACAACACCAACATTAACAAGAACACCAAACCCAACACCATCATCAACACCAATTTTATGTGGTAGTGGTATTACAACAGGTTCTAATTATTATTATACTGATTGTTGTGGAAACTTTGTTCAGGGTAAAGATGCTGGACAAATTGTTGTTCTAAATTATACACAACCATCTGCAGGTATTACTAAATTAAATGTACCTGTTACCACAAATTGCCCAACACCGACACCAACGGTAACTCCTACATTTACTCCAACAAACACAACCACACCAACAAATACGCCAACAAGTACAACAACACCAACATTAACAAAAACGCCAACGCCAACTCCTTCAAACAGTGCAGTTTTATCACCAAAAAATGAATGTCAGGTTTTTACATTATTTGATATGGGTGTTGAATGTTATCCTGTTGTGTTACCATCTTCATCAACATCTAATGATGGTATATTATCATTAAAAATAACAGGAGGGACAAGCCCATATTCAATTTATTGGGCAAACGGACAAAGAAGTCAAACTTTAGTAGGGGTTCCTCAAGGAGCTTATGAAGTACTTGTTGTTGATTATTATGGTGACTATTCAGCAACTACAATATGTGGATTGTTTGGACCAACAGCAAATGTGACTCCAACCTACACTCCAACACCAACAATGACACCAACACCAGTTTGGCCTGACTTGTGTTTAATTTATGTTCAAGCCGATATTACATACGGACCAATTCAGTTTACTCCGACTGTTAGTCAAAACGGTAAACCATCATGGACTGCAAATTACAATAACACTACACTAACAATTATTTGGGTACCACAGAATTCAAGATGGGAAATTCAAAATTGGACACTTACTACAGGTATTCCTGTTAGTACAAACCAATCAAATATTCCTGATAGTTCTTGGAGTATGGCGGGTGGTCAACAAGCTCAAATCTCGGTTACTCAAGGAGATTGTCCATCATACATCCCGTTAACAACAAGTGTACAAGTACAAAATAGTAGTTGTAGTGGAACTCAAAACTGTAATGGTTCAATAAGTTTATCAACTACTAATGGATTACCTCCATATAGTTATTCAATTAATAATGGAGTGACATTCCAAACAAGTAATTTGTTTACATCATTATGTCCTAACACATATACTGTTATAACTAAAGATTCGTCAGGTAGTCAACTTAGTAATATTGTTACTGTTGGATATAATACATTACCAATAAACTATACCGTTGGTGTTGTTTTAGATAATACATCGTTTATTTCAGATGCTACTGAGATTGCAAATTGGAAAGTTGTGGTTAGTCCTTCAATTCCTGTTGGTACAACAATTTCGTTTGATTTGAACATTAATGTGAACAAACAAATCCAAGGACCATTCTCTGTTAATGGAGCTGGAGATACAGGAACTATAACAGATAACACTAATGTTTACAAAAACGGAGTTTTACTTACAAACCCTGGTTACTTAAATGGATTAAGTACTCAATACACCGCTAGACCAAATTGTGACCCTTATCAAATTCAAGTACAAGACGGCACCCAACAATATAGTCTTAGTATGGGTTATGGTGATGTGATTTCAGGTTCATCTACCTCAATATTGGAAGTGTTAAATGGTAGTGTCGGACCTAATGGATGTGTAACAACATTAGTTCAAGATATACTTGTATCTACATCATCACCTGTTACTAAAGGATGTGATTGTTGTACCGTCGTAAATAATCCACAAGCTCAAGGTATTAACGACCATACAATTCAAGGTACAAATCAGACTCAACCAAAATGTAGTTGTTATTATTGGTATTTTGATGGAGCAGGAGGAGTAAGAACAGGTGATAGCCCTGCATTAATTTATACATCTTGTGATGGAGACCTAATTACATATGCAGATGCGGTTAATACCAAAGGAACCGTTTGTGCTATGGCAGACACCATAGTATATTGGTATGATTTGGAAGGAGCTGCAGACCCTTATAATACGGGAGATTGTTGTGAATCCCCAACTTAATTTAAATTAACTATAAAAACTAAATAATAATATTTATAACTAATGTCATACATTATTAAAAATACATCGGGACTAATTAACACCAGACTTACTGATGTTGGAAGGAGAAATATATCTCAAGGAAATTTTACAATTTCTTATTTCCAAATCGGTGATAGTGAGGTTAGTTATAGTGCCGCAACAAATTATAATATTACTAACAATAATATTTTAATGCCAGCATTTAATGCTCAAAATGATACGGGCTCTCCTCAATCAAACAAACAGAACATAAAGTATCCATATTATGTTGCGGGTAATGGTGGAAACACATATGGTATACCATTTTTAGATAGCCAAGTACAACCTATATATAATTCTGCGGGTGTTAAAGGTTTCTTTACAACAGGAGGAACTCAAGGAGCTTGGTCAGCACAAACAAGTTCTGCTTACACAGTCACTTCAAACTATTTTGTTGACATGACAACATTAACAGGTCAAAGTACTTTAAATATATTACTTGACCCTGCAATCTGTGCCACAACAACAGGAACACCAGCGATTAATGATTTTGTGACAATAATTTTAGATGGTAATGGGGGATGTGGAGACTTTGGTACTTATCCAATATTAACATATAAGATTCAATCAATGAGTCCTACTACGGGAACAACAGGTACTACAGGTTATACTTTAACTTTAGACAGAACGGTTCCTGATTACAGTTCAATTGCAGTTTCAGGTCAATTAGCTAAAGTATTGATATATCCTTCAGGGATGACTCAGTTGTATGATACAATAACGCCAGCACCTTATTGGGAGACAGACGCATTTAACTTTGAAACACCTTGTGATATCACAAATCGTGAGAATACTGTTATATGGAATATGAATATTCCTTGGTCTGTAAATCCCGCAGGTGTATTTACTAGCCAATATGAGAGTTATAATCAATATGGTTCTGTATCTTATTTAGGTACTAAAGAATATTTGGGGTATCAAGAACCTAGCGGACAAACAGACAATGGATTGGTTTATTATTTTAACTCATTTGATGAATCAATAGTTGTACCTCCAAAACAACAAAAAGCGATTGCAATTATTCACTATACAAATCAAGATATTGATAATGTTTATGGTGAGAAATTTTCTACAATACCTTACGACCCACAAAATCCAAACGATGATACAGGGTTGGCAAGACACTTTAAATTAACATTACCAACATTAATGTGGCATAAAGCTACGGGTAGTACAATTGGTCAAACATTTTGGATTGACCCTCCAGGTTACGATTTATGTAAACCTTATTATATCAAATCTACTAAGAATATTGATATGAATGACCCTGGAATTAGATATTATCAATTATGGGATAATAATCCAGACTCTAATGGTAATTTAAATAGAATTGGAAAAGTTTTCCCTGACCAACAGATTGTAATTGTTGATGATGAAGAAGTGATTGCAGCAATGTCATATAAGGCGAATAGAAACTGGACTTTGGCCGCTCCAAAATTATCTTTATTAACACCAAATACTTGTTTCTCTAACGGACAAAATGCGACAGGTATTTTATCAAGTTCTACTGAAAGAATGTGGGTAACATATAGATTGGATTCGACAGGTTTTACAGACTCGTTGCATTGTAATTATTACTCAGTAATTGATGGACCATCGTCTGGTTGTACTACTGATTCACAGAATGTTGCAGTAAGATTTGGAAGTGAATTTCCATTTTTATCTCAAGGGACTCTCAGTGGTTATTCTGCAAACTCAATTAAAATTTTATGTCAAATTGTTACGGGAACCACTCAACCAAGTCCAACAGCTTGGAGAGAAATTGATGTTACAAGTGAAATAACAGGTACAACATATAACGGTTATTTAACTGCGGAAAGTTTAACGGGAACTACATTCCAAATCACTGAAGAACAATATTCAACTGCAACAACATACAACTTAGCAAATTATATTAATATTCCTCAAAACGGATATCCTGATATATTGAATTTTGGGGATGAATATTATTTCTATGGTAATCTTGAAACTGATATAAGTGCAACCATTTATGAAATGAGATATCTTATAAATTTAGGTAGGAACCAGTTCACAAATACTTCAAATCCTACATGGGTATCAGGAACAACTTCATATGTTACTGAAATTGGGCTTTACGATTCTAATAAAGACCTTATTGTTATATCTAAACTACAGTCACCTGAGTTAAGACAAGGTATACAACAATATGTGGTTAAATTAGATTTTTAATATATGACAAAAACAATCAATAAAACATCACCTAAAGTGCTTGGACTTGATGTTAGTACAAAAACAATTGGATGGGCTTTATTTGACATCCAAACAAAAGAATTATTAGAATTAACCCACATTTCTCCAGTCCCTAAACCAAAAGTTGAGAATAAAATTGAAGAACTTATCCTTAAAGGAAATATCTTTAGAGCAAAACTTGAAGATTATGTTGGGATGGGAATTACTAATGTTGTCATTGAAGAACCATTATTAAACTCTAATAACGTTTACACGGTTGGAACCCTTATGAGGTTCAATACTTTAGTTTGTAAAGAAGTTTACGATGTACTTGGAATCGTACCTGAATTCATTTCAACTTATAATTCAAGAAAATTTGCCTTCCCACACCTTGTCCAACAAAACGACAAAGGAAAATTTGTTCTATTTGGAGGTCTTCCAAAAGACATAGATAAAAAAGTTGTTATATGGGAATTGGTCGCAAAACGAGAACCTCAAATTACTTGGCAATACACCAAGAACAATACTCTCAAAAAAGAAAATTATGACCAAACGGATGCTTATTGTGCCGCTCTTGGTTATATGAAATTCAAAGAAATTTGGTAATTCAAATTAATTGCGTATCTTTGCTCTATGGGAAGGTATGTGATTAATGATATTGAATCAAAAGCTATTAAGAAAATTATTAAAAAATTTTCTAATAGAGACATATGCCAATTAAATTCAAGATTAAGAGGTTCATTTACAATTACAAATTTCAGAAAATACCCAATTAGACATGAAGTTGATATTGAATTCAAAGGAGAATTGAAAGCATCAACAGGAGTTTATTCAGGAACAGAATGGTTTAAATCGGAAATATATGGTCAACAAGGAATATCAAAAATTAAGGTTAACAAATTGATTAAAAGACATATATTCCAAGAGGTTAAGCAACAGGCGGCTTATTTTGGAATTGAAATTAAATTTATTGATGAAATAAAAAAAATTAAATGGTTATGATAGTATTTGTTTATCTATGGGTATCAATGTTAGTGTTTAGTTCTCTATGTTTTTTATTTGGTATTATTGTTGAAAACAATGTACCAGAAACTCACCCATTTAAAAAATGGTGGAGAAGAAATATTATAGACAGACATCCTGAAGAAAAGTAGTTTAATCAAAAATTTTTACTATAATTAAGGTATGACAGACGAGGTAGAGGTTTTAGTAGAATTACTTAGGGATGTTTTAGGTCACGAAAAACAACACTATGAATCTAAGGGTCAAATATCATTTGACTGTCCTGTTTGTGCTGTAGAAAAAGGGTTGGATAATGGAGACGGTAAAGGAAACCTTGAGATTAACTATTCCAAACATGTATATAAATGTTGGTCATGTGGAGAAACATTGGGTACCCAAGGACCACTTGGTAAATTGTTTGATAAACATGCGACCAAATCACAAAAGAAAGTTTATAACTTAATTAAACCTGAAGAGTTAAAACAACAAGATGCCAAACGACCAACCTTAAGATTACCTGAGGGTTATACAACATTTGAAGACTCCAACCCAAGATTTATCCCACACATTGAAGCTTATCGGTATCTACAATCAAGAGGTATTACTGATGACTTAATTAAGAAGTATAAGATAGGTTATACTGTTTCTGGTGACTTTGCTTATAGAATTATTGTACCATCTTTTAACAAGGAGGGGACACTAAATTATTTTGTTGCAAGAGCTTGGGTACAAAAGAAAATGAAATACAAAAACCCATCAGTACCAAAAGATGAAATCATATTCAATGAAGGACTTATTGATTGGTCAAAAGATGTTTATTTAGTTGAAGGTGCTTTTGACGGATTCTTTTTGGATAATTCAATTGTTATGTTGGGTAAGAAGATGAGTAAGTTATTATTTGAAACTCTATATCTTAATGCGAAAGGAAATGTTATTATATGTACGGATGGTGATGCGTGGAAGGATGGATTAAAACTTTATCATGAGTTAAATGGTGGGGTATTATATAATAAAATAAAAATAATTAAATTACCGATGGATAAAGACATCTGTGATTTAAGAGGACAAATTGATGAGTACTATTATGAAATTAAATGATGTTGCATTAGAAATACGAGAAATAATTTCTCAAAAACAAACCGAACTTGGATTATCCTTTGAAGAGGAAAACCATATCTATACCATGAATGGAAGGACAGATTACCCTTCAGTATCAAAGGTATTAAAGAAATTTTATACTGAATTCCCAACTGAAGAAGCTGCGTATAATAAAGCTGGCGGAGACCCGCAAAGACAACAAGAACTTATTGAAGAATGGGGTGCAGCAGGAACATACTCAACCAACATGGGAAGCCGTGTTCACTTTGTATTGGAGAGTGATGTTATCAAACGTAACGGAAACTACAAACAAGTAAGACAACCTGAATTTAAATGTGATTTGAGTCAGATTATGAAGGGGGATAATATGATTGTTGCAGGTAAGAAATACTTGAACTTGATGGAAGAAAGGGGTGCGGTGTTGTTGGATACGGAGATGGTCTTGGGTCATCCTGAGTTGGGTTATACTGGTCAACCTGATAAAGTGTGGTTGATGATGAACCGTGACAAAACTGAATATGGAATTGTCATCACGGATTGGAAGACTAACAAACCAAAAAACTTTCTCGTAACAAATTATACTAAGAAAATGTTACAACCATTCACTAAATATGATGACACAGCACTTGGTCACTACTTTGTTCAATTACCTCTTTACGGTAAGTTGTTGTTAAAAATGTTGGAAGGAACCAAATATGAGAACATCAAGTTATATGGATGTGTGATATCACACCTTAAAGAGGATTGTATGTATGATGAGTACAAAGTACCTCAAGATGTTGTTAATATCATTATGGATATGAATGTTAAAGAATATTTGACTAAATAACCTTAATTTATTAAATTTATAAAAAAACAAATATGAACGATTTAACACCAAAAGTTAATTTAAGAGATAGTGAAACTATCAAATGTGAGAAATGTGAAAGTATCTATTTCAGAGAAGTAATCTACATTAAAAAAGTGTCAAAATTATTGACAGGTTCTTCTGAAGACACTATCGTACCATTTCCAATTTACAAATGTGACTCATGTGGTCATGTAAATAAAGGTTTCAATCCTTTTGATGAGGCCGAAACACCAAAGATTACATTGAATGATTAAAAGATTAGTACATTTTTCTGACTTACATGTCAGATTATTTAAAGACCATGATTTATATCGTGGTATACTTGAAACTGCTTTGAAGGAATGGGCGACACTCCAACCTGACCGTATTGTATTCACGGGGGACTTGGTACATTCAAAAAATCAGATGACGCCAGAATTAGTTGAATTCGTTGCTTGGGTGTTATCTGAATGTGCTAAAATTGCCAAAACTATTGTCATTATTGGAAACCACGATTTCCTTGAGAATAACAATACGAGGTTGGATGCCTTAACTCCTATTATTGATTCATTGAAGAACGATAGAATCGTTTACTTGAAAAATAGAGGGGTATATGAGGACGATAATGTTAATTGGTGTGTATATTCCTTAATAGAACATAACATCCCACCAGACATTCAAAAATCAGATAAAAAGAACATTGGATTATTTCACGGACCTATCCAAGGTTTGTATACTGACATTGGATATAAATTTGAAGATGGGTTTGACGTAGATAAATTTAGTGGATGTGACTTAGTATTATGTGGAGATATTCACAAAAGACAAGTATTTGATATCCCTGGTAAAAAGAAAGCGTATATGATTGGTTCAACAATCCAACAAAACTTTGGAGAGAAGATTACCAAACATGGTTATGGTGTGTATGATGTTGAACAAGATGTTTATGATTTTGTTGATTTACCAAATCCTAAACCATTCCTTTCATTCTATATTAACTCAATAGACAATTTAGTTGAAGGAACCGAAAAATTGGTTAACTATTAATGAACATCACTTTTGAACTTGACTCGAAACAATACAAAGACCTAACAAGATACTGTGAACTTAATAAGTTTGTTCCTGAGGAGATTGTTAAGAAATCGTATTTGGAAGGATTCATGATTGAAAAACATGGTCTTTTAGGAAATACGGGTGTAGTTCAAGAAAAACAGGTGGAAATTGAGGTTATCCGAGAAAAACGGGTGGAAATACCAGTTGAGGTTATTAAAGAAATTGTCAAGGTAGAATATGTTGAGGTTCCTGTTGAGGTAATCAAAGAAGTATTTGTTGAGGTTCCTGTTGAAAAAGAGGTGGTCAAGGAGGTGGTCAAGGAGGTGGTCAAGGAGGTTCCTGTGGAAAAAATTGTCACAAAAATAGAATATATTAGTGACAATACACAAGAGAATGAACTGTTGTTAAAAATACAACAGTTGGAAGCCGAAGGACAAGTATTTTCCACTAAACTACAAGAATGTAGGGGTGAAGTGCAAATATTTTCCACTAAAACAACAGAAATGGAAAATATTTTCCAATATAAAATGTCTAAAAAGGATGAAAAACTAAATGAACTTAGACAAGAACTAGACAAACAACTAGATAGACCACCTGTTGAAAAGATAGTTGAAGTGGTTGTAGAGAAAGAAACAACGGACAATTCATCAAAGTCTAAATTGGACGCATTACAAAATACTTTAGCTAAAGTTAGACAAGAAACATTGGACAAAGACAAAAAAATAAAAGAATTGGAACATACAATCCAAGAGATTCAAAAGTTCCAAGAAAATAAACAAGCCGTTTATTTAAAAGGGTCAAACCTTGACGGTAAATTATATAAATAAAAATATGACACAATTATTAGTATGGAGTTTAATGGCGTATGGTATAACCAATATTGTCGTTTATGGTAGCATTTTTAATGGACCTAGAGAAATAATTAGAAAATGGTCTGAAGGTGCTTATCCACTTAGGGATTTTGGAACATTTATTAAAAATATGACAGCGTGTCCAATGTGTTTTGGAACATGGTTTGGATTTTTTGCTGGATTATTCTTATATTCACCTGTACACGAGTTACTCGGAGTAACTAACTTTATCTCATGGTTCTTTGATGGTATGTTAGCGTCAGGAGCGGTATGGGGAATAAATTCAATCATCGAGTGGTTTGAACAAAACAGACCAAATAACAATCATTAATAAAAATCAAAATGGGAAAAAACGCAAAAGAACACAGAAAAAAAGTTGAAGCAAGAAACGCAAGAATTAAAGCGGAGCAATCTACAATGCAAAAATTATTCAACGAGTCTATGAAAAGACAACTTGAAGAACTAAAAAAACAACGTGAAGCGGAAATGTCAGGTGACACACAAACAACTATATAATGAAATGGGATTTATTCAATCCAATACCAACATACAACTATAAACACATGACAACAAAGTTAGATATTACAACTTTGGAGAATCCTTATATCCAAGTTATTTGGGAAGATACTCCAGAAAATTTTACACAGGAAAGAATTAAATCGGTTAAACAATATTTCCAAAAAAAATATAATTCAACCAACATTAATGTTATAACAAAAGTTAAGACTACTGAAGAAACACAACAAACAATTGATGTTTCTGTTAACATTATGGATAAGAACTATCAAAAAGAACTTATCAAATCATTGTTAGAGTCAAAAGGTCAAGACCAATATTATGACCAAGTAATGAATATTGATTCTGCGGTTGAGAATAGAATGGCTGCTAATGATGTTGAGGTCACACCATTCAAAAGATGGTACATCAAAAAAATTGAATTCAGTAACTTCTTATCTTATGGTGAGAACCAAGTTATTGATTTTGAAAAATGTAATGGTATTACGGTTGTTGAATCCGACCCGCCAAACTTTGGAGGTAAGACCGTATTGACGGTTGACTTACTTTTATTCTTATTCTTTAACACAACAACAAAAACACAGAAGGCAGAAGAAATCTTTAATAGATTTACAGATATCAATAAGGTTAGTGTTAAGGGTGACATTGTAATTGATGGTGAGGAGTATGTTATTGCTCGTCAGATTGAAAGAAAAAAATCCAAAGCAGGTGAATGGAATGTTAAGACTGAGTTAGAGTTTTTCAAAAAACTTGCCGATGGTCAGCTTCAAAACTTCACGGGAGAACAACGTAGGGAGACCGAGAACTTCATGAAAACATCTATCGGTAGTATGGACGACTTCTTGATGACAATTGTCACCACAGCGTCTAATCTTGAGGATTTATTGGAAGCAAAACCAACCGCTCGTGGTCAGGTGTTGAGCAGATTCTTGGGTCTTGAGTTCTTAAAGAAGAAAGAAGAAACTGGTAAAGAGATTTATTCAGAGTTTTCAAAAGGTATGATGTCAAATGTGTATAACACAGAATCATTGAAGCAAGATAATGAGACATCAACTGAAGAAATCCAACGTCTTAAGGATGAGATTACAGAAGCCAACACCAAAATAACGGACGTTGATTTAAGACTACAAAAAGGTCAGGATTATAAAGACAACCTGTTGAAGTCAAAGTATACCGACATTGACCAAGAGTTGATTGTATTGAACCCAATTAGATTACAGGGTGATATTACAGACCTTGAGAACTCAAGTGAAAGAATCAAAGGTCAAATCAACGAAGTTAAGATTGTGGAACCAAAAGAGTTTTATCATGAAGATAAACATGATGAGATTAAAGATGGAATGAAAACTACAAACGGTGAACTTGTTCTTGCTCAAAACAAAGTTGAAGAAATTGAACAACTTGTTAAGAAGTATGGTGACGGTATTCAATGTGAACACTGCGGAATCAAATTGATGGAAGCGGCGCTTACAAAGAAAAAGATTGATGAGTTAGGGGATTGGGAGAAAAAGGTTGGTAAGTTATCAAAACAATGGAAAGACCTTGACTCCAAAGAAAAGTCGTATACCCAACTTAAAAAAGACTTTGATGAGTACGAGAGAAACAAACTAATCAAAGAGAAGTATGAGTTATCATTGGAATCAAATGAGTTAAAACTTGGTCAAGCCAAAGACAAACTTAAACGATACGAAGAGGTTCAAGACAAGATTAAAAAGAACAACGAGGTCGATGCTCAACTTGTTAAAGCTGGATTAAGAATTGATGAATTGATTGGTGAGAAACGTGGATACGAAAGAATTCAAGCAACCAATCAAAACCAAATTGAAAATCTATTGGCTCGTATTGAGAAGAATAATGGTATTATCTTAAAAATTGCCGAAGAGTTTGAACGTGAAAAGATTTATAAAATTTATGTTGAGATTTATGGTAAGAATGGTATTAGTAAAATGATTATGAAGACCATGATGCCTTTGATTAATTCTGAACTTCAAAGATTACTTCAAGATTCTTGTTACTTTAACTTGGAGATTCGTATTAATGACAAAAACGAAGTTGAGTTTGTCATGGTTGATAATTCAACGGGAATTGAAAAACTTATGGTATCAGGTTCAGGTTATGAAAGAACCATCGCGGCCATGGCATTGAGAGCGGTTCTATCTAAAGTATGTTCATTACCAAAACCAAACATTATTGTGTGGGATGAGGTATTTGGAAAGATATCAAATGATAATTTGGAAATGGTTGGAGAATTTTTTACTAAGATGAAAGAATATTTTGAAAAGATATTCGTTATTACTCACAACCCACTGGTTAATAATTGGGCAAACAATGTGGTCAAGATTAACAAGACAGATAATATTTCAAAAGTCTCACAATAGTGGGACTTTTTTGTCATTTATTTTTCATATATTTGCATAATGAAAGAAGAGTTATTAAATTTAATTGTATTGTACTCCAAGGGTGAATTATCTAAACAAGAAATAATTGAGACTCATGGAGAGATGATGATGAGTTTATTGGAATTATATATTAATGATACCAATTCATCAACACTCAGAGAAGCGATAACCTGCAAAGTTGTTGGAATAGAATCTACAGGTAAGAAAAAAGGATACGATAGTAAGTTAACCAATGAAGAAGTTAAACCTAGAAACGTTCAAACAGGAGTTAAAAAAACTTTGGATGCTTGGGGTAACTATTCAGATTTAACTCATAGACGACATAACAAATACCTTAATGATAAAGTTATTATTCATATATCTGGATTTGTCGACGGTTTATTAATGTATATTCTAAAAATTAATTACGAAGACTTAGGTAATTATTTTCAGGTAATGTTAGATAGAGATTTACCAGATGGAGACCAAAAAAACAAATACGTTAGAACAGCTTATTTTACGTTCAACAATATTAAAGACATGCCAAGTCTTGAAGTTGAATTTTTAAGAAACAACATTAATGAGTTTGAAATATTTTTTCAAAAAGATTTTTTCAATTACTTGTCACAACAAGCGTAAATTTAAATTATTACTTGTATCTTTGTAAAAATAATTAGGATGAAAAAATATATATTAACAATAATCGGAGACTTTAAAACGGAGGAAATTTGTCAAGAAATAGCAATTGCACTCACACCACTAATTGACTCGCCAAACCTAAAGTTCCAATACACTAACGGTGTCTTAATCTTTCACTTCGCATCTGAAATGGAGATGAGTGACATACATGAGTTCTTAGAAATAACTTCTTACGATTTATATAACTCGTTCATTTTGTCAGAGTTTACTGACAAAGTGTCAGTTTTTATGCCCGAAGACACTAAAAATCATTTGTTTGATTTGGATAATGTATCTGAAAGTGCGAGTATTTCTTTAGATTTGGGGGTAAAATCAAGATTTGATGATAATATGGAAGAAGATGACGAGTTCGTGGCACTTCTTTTGAATGAGGTTAAAAAAAATCTTAAACTACCGTCTTTGGACAGTTTGTTGGAGAAGATTAAAATGGAGGGAATTGAAAAATTAACTCCATACGAAAAAGGAATTTTAGATAACTATAGTAAAAACTAATATATGAAAGAAAAATCGTCAATACCTATTAATCAAGAAGAAATTGCAGGATATCTTAAGGACATCCGTAAATTGCGTGTTATGACTCCTGATAGGGAGAAAGAGTTAGCTAAAAAAATGTTATCAAGTGATACAACTGATTCTGAGAAGAAACAAATTCATAAAGAGTTATTGGAAGGTAATCTTCGTTTTGTCATTACGGTAAGTAAACAATATCAAAACCAAGGTTTAGATTTACCTGACCTTATAGCGGAAGGAAACTACGGGTTAATGAAAGCGATAGATAACTTTGATTGGACCAAGGGATTAAGATTTATATCTTACGCTGTTTGGTGGGTAAGACAATCTATTTTGCAATCTTTAAATGAGAATGCAAGAACCATTCGTCTACCAGTTAACGTGGTTCAAGAGCTACATAGAGCCAAGAAAGAGTTAGATTCTACAGGTGTTGAGTTACCTGAAAAGTTTGCAACCTTACCTTATACAATTAATTTAGATAACCCACTAAATGAAGAAGGTGATACCTTGTTGGATATTTTAAATAATCCAAATGCTGAACTTGCCGACGCAAACCTATCAAGTGAGGAAACCTTGAAACAAAAGTTACTTGGAATGTTAGATGTGTTAGACAACCGAGAAAGAGTAATCATTGAGGATTATTTTGGGTTATCAGGTAATACAAGAACCTTAGAGGATATTGGAGGTGATTTTTCACTTACCAAAGAAAGGGTAAGACAAATCAAAGAAAAAGCCCTTAGAAAACTACGAAACGAAACAGGTAGTTTATTTGATTACATGTAAAACTAGTTAAAGGGTGTATTTATTAAGTACACCCTTTATATTTGGGTTAAATTAAAAACAAAAACATATGAAAAATTTTATACAAAAAAACTTTACAGTTATCGTATTAGTTATCGCCTTACTTACTTTATTTAAAAGTTGTGGGGACAGCAGAGAACTATCTAAAATGAGAAAAGAAGTTCAAACAATTAAAGATTCAACTTATACTAAAGTAGAATTGGATAGAGAATTAAAAATTATGGGTTTAGAATCTGAGAAAAGAATGATTCAAGCAACTGATAGAAAATTATTAGATGTTCAAAGACAAACTCAAATTGAAGAAGAAATTAAAAGTTTAAAAACGAAATAATATGAATTGGATTCAAGCGAATTTTAAAAAGATAATTTATATTGCTTTCTTGGTTCCAATCCTAACCGTTGCAGGGGTTTCAATATCCCATGTAACTTCTTGGTATGGTTTATCCAATCCATTTAGTTGGGCAGTATATTTGTCTGTTGGTATTGAGATTGCTGCGTTATCAGCACTTGCTGCGATATCGGCACAAATGGGTAGAAAAGTATACTTCCCGTTTGGTATCGTGACCTTAATTCAATTTATTGGTAACATTTTCTTTGCTTATCAATATATTGATGTAAATTCACAAGCATTTAAAGATTGGATTGATTTGGTTGACCCAGTTGTTAGTTATCTTGGTGTTGAATCAGGTGACCCTATTGGACATAAAAGATTCTTAGCGTTATTTGCTGGTGGTATGTTACCTATTATATCCTTGTCTTTTTTACACATGTTAGTTAAGTTTGAAGAAGAAGGTAAAAAAGAAGTTGAATTACAACCTGCAGTAGATATTGACGAATTAAGTATCAAAGCAGGAAAGAAAGAAGCGGAGATTGAAAAAGAAAAGTATGTTCCGACTCAAGATGAACTTCAGAAACTTGAAGAAGAATTAAGAAGAGTTAACGAACAAAAATTTGGTAATTTGGTTGAAACTCCTGAAAATGTAATTAACGAAGACCCTGAAATAAAGAGACTGAGTTATACAAGACGAGATGCTTAATATTGAAAAATACGGAAATTTCAAAACAACAGGTAAACAAAAAAAGAAAAAACAAATAATTTTGTGTCATACTTCAAGGGGGGTTGAGGAATACTTAACCTCCCTTAAATTTAGGTATAATTCCAAGTATGATAAGATACCTAACTATATCATCACCAAAGATGGTAAAATCCTTCAACTTCTACCCGACGAAGGACATAGCAATTTTTTCACCGAAGAAAACATAAATAGGAACTCAATAATTGTTTGTTTGGAGAATTTAGGGTGGTTAGAAAAGAAACCGCTCACAACCTATCATATTAACTGGAAAGGGAGTATTTATAATCAACAGGTTTACGAGAAAAAATGGAGAGATTTCTTTTTTTGGGAACCATATTCAGCTAGTCAAATTAAATCCACTGCTGACTTATGTATTCATCTAACGGAGAAACTTAAAATTAATAAAAGATGTGTTGGTCATAACACTAAAATTGACGGTATTGAAAAATTTGAAGGAATTGTTTCAAGAAGTAATTTTAATGGAAAATTTACAGACCTCAACCCATCTTTCAACTTTGAAAACTTTACAAAACTAATAGAATATGAGCAATTTACATAATGAAAGATATGACGAAATTAAGTCATTGTTAAAGAAATCAAAAATGTTATTTGAGCAAGATACTCAAGATAATGTTGCTGCAAGTATTGAAAGCAGAATAGACCAGGACCAAGACTATGAAACTGCTGTTGATGATAAAGAACAAGGTGAAGAGACTACATCAAAAGATAAAACACAAAGATATAGAATATCTGGTGGTATCTTAGCATTACATGGTAAGGACAGAAGCGAATTAGATATTACATCTGATGAAAAAATTGCGTTTCAAGAAACTATGGATGAATTTGTTGAGGAAGTTTCTGACTTAGCGGATTTCAATACATTAAATGTATACCCAAATAATGTTGATTGGTCAGGTAAAATAATAGACCAAGATATTGATTTCACACTTACCATCGGAGAAAATAGTGGAATTTACATCAACGGTGAAATGATTAAGGTTGATGAAGATTTCTTATCTATTATAAATAAACTTCAACAGTTCTACCAAAAATTTAAATCTAAATGGGGTAAAGTTTTGGCAAGTAGAAAGAAAACAAAAGAATCACCAGAATAGTATGATTAGTATAATTAAAAATTTTTTAGTTAAACATTATAAAGAGATTGCTATATTATTGGTGGGTCTCTTTATTTTATATTGGGTAATTTATTTTACAACACCAAAAAGTGAAATGTCAGACCTTGACAAATATAAGATTGAATTAATAGATGTTAAGATTGATGAGATTAACAAATCACAAATAAAACTTGATAGTACTATTGGTAAATTAAAAAAAGAATTGGTGGGATTAAATAAAAATATATCAACGATAAAGAAAGAAAAAATAACAATTAAAAAAGTGTATGATGAAAAAATTAATCGTGTTGATGAGCTTAATGATGTTGAGCTTGACAGCTTTTTCGCAAACAGATACAAGTAAAAAAACTAAATCTTTTCCAATACCAGTTGTTAAACAAATCATGAAAGATTTGTTAAGTGGGGACGAAGCCAAAGCTCAGCTTAAATTGAGTGACTCTTTGTTAACTATGACTGAAAAAAAAGTTGAGTTAAAAGATAGTGTAATTATTGCAATGCAAACTAAAGAAATTAATTATTTAACTTTAATTGATTCTCAAAATCAAAAATATAACTTATTAGAAAATTATACTAAAAAAGTAGAATCTGACCTAAAAAAAGAAAAAGTTAAGGGCAAATTCAAAACAATAATCTCAGGAGGAGTTATTTTAGCTCTATCCATTTTATTAATAACAAACTAATGGCACTAACAAGTACTGAAGTAAAAGAGATTGAAGTTTTAATTCGTAAAGAAATAAAAACCTTTATGAATCATAACACCATCAAACAATTTGAAGATAAATTGATGGATAAAATCGCAACTGAAATTAAAAGAGGAAAACTTCAAGGTGATGTTAAAGACATTACTTTAAGAATGTTCCGTGAATTTTACCAATTTATGTGGATGAACCGCAGTTATTGGGAACCAAGATTGAAAAACGCTTAATTATGGAAAGTTCAGCAGATTCGTTTAAAAACGCAATAGATAAGGCTTTTACAACTGAGCCTGGAGTTAAATTAAATTCCGATACTATGGGAGATGCAATAAAATACAAATCAGGGTTCACTGAAGAAAAAACTGAAGATGAATCAAATAATAATCAAAAAGAAATGGTTGATGGTATAATTGAAATTGTCAAGAAAGTTAAAAATCTTGAAAATAGAAAAACTATTGCCAATGATATGATTAAGAAATTTAAAAAAGAAAATATTAAAATTGACTTCAATAATTTTTTAAAATCTTGTGGTATTATTAAAGATAAAGTTGAAGCCATTGAGGCAACTGGTACTGGTTCCTCAGGAGGATATTCTGCACCATTATTTTCAGGTGAAGAAATTGATTTAGAAAAGGCTGAAACCAAAGAACAAAAAAGTAAAACTAAGAAAAAAGAAGCTAAAGAAGCCACAGGTTCGGGTTCTTCAGGTGCTTTTTCGGGACCAGTTGCATTTAAAGACAGCCAGTTTGTTAGAAATAGTTTTAAAGAAACTCCTAAGTTAGAAGAACAAAGAAGACGCAAGACAATGAAAGCGTCAAAAGAAGTTAAAAATGCAACTAACAACGAAGGAAATACTTTTAAAGTTGGAGATAAAGCTAAAACTTACGATAGAAAAGAAAACATTACAATCAGAGCTTTATGGGAAAAAAATGGTAGAATTAAAGCATTTTATATGATAGGAAATAATGGACATGAAATTGATATTGATGGACTTGACCCAATAAAAGAACAAGTTGAAAAAGTAGAAGCAAAAGAAGCCACTACATCAGGTTCCGTAGGTGGATATGAATCACCTTCAATGTGGGCAAAATCCACTAAGAAGAAAGATTGGGGGCCAAGTAGAAAAACACAAATACCAGGAGGTGGATTTGTTAAGATTAAAAAGAAATGTACAAAATTCCCATACTGTAATCAGGGTGACATTAATAACTTAAAGATTAGCAAAAACGAATCGGTTAAAGAGGCTATTGAGAATGTTGCTAAAAAAATGGGGGTTAATAAAACTGTAATTATGACTATTTTAGAACATGAATACGAAAAAATGAACAAAAGAACTAAATAAAGATATTTATAATAAAAACTGTAAAATGAAAGATTTTCAAAAAGATATAGACAGACTTGTTTCAAGAATCCTTAGTGAAGAGATTGACGCTAAAGTTAAACAAATAAGTGAAACTAAAGGCGAGTGGCAAGAGGTTGAGGTGGATGAAGAACTTAAAGGTAAGCAATCAAAAATTGATGTTGCAGAACCTAAAGGTAAAATTACTGCTGCTGACTTTAAAAAACTCAGAAATAAAAAAGAAACTAAAGAAGAGGAAGCGGAACTTGATGAGTTCTATTTTAGTGTTGAAGATGAATCAACTTTTGGCGATTATGAAGGTGATGAAGAAGAAGAGGAAGAAGCCGAAGAGTTATCAGCACAAGAACCAACATATGTTGGTAGAGGTCTTGGTGATAATGGGTGGGATGTTAGTCGTAAACCAAAGATGATTGCATCATTTGATGACGAGCATGGATGGTTTGATGATATTGATAGACCAAGTCATATAGATGCTATTGTTGACTATGATGAAGAAGAATTCCCTGATTTACAATCATTACTTGCAAAACATGGTGAAAACCAACCTTGGTTTGGTGGAGGTAGTGGTGAAAGAATGTTTAAAGCTTACCAAGATAAATTTGGGGGTAAACCATTCAGAGTTAGAACTGCTAAAGGTTTAGAAGAAGATGCAGAAACTGAAGAGGGTAATGCTTTTACAGGTGCTCTTTCAAAGGCTAAAGAATCTGGTGAAGATAGTTTTGAGGTTGATGGAAAAGAATATAATGTTAATGAATCTAAAGATAAATGGATTCAAAAGACAGACATGAAAAAAGGAGCTCTACATAAAAAATTAGGAATTCCTGAAGGTGATAAAATACCAAAAACAAAATTAAATGCAATTAAAAAAGATTTAATGGCTAAAGCTAAAGGTGATAAAAAATTATCAGCTGAAGATTCAAAGTTATTAAAACAAGTTAATATGGCTTTAACTTTAGGTGGACTTAAAGAAAGTAAAAATAAGATGTCGTTAACTGAAACTGAGTTAATTGATATGATTGAAAATATTGTTAAAGAACAAATGGTTAAAGACCCAGCAGAAAAAAATAACTTCAGTGTTAATAAACCTCAAGGTTTAAAGAAAACAGAAAAGGCTTTAGCAGGTAGTCAAAAAGAAAATGATGACTATGCAAAAGAAGTTGTTAAAAAAATGAAAGATTACATGAAGGATATGTTTATGGGTGGTAAAGGATATGAAGAAAATCCTGATGACTTCCCTCAAAGCAATTATGATATGGAGAAAGAACATAATGAAATGAAATATCACCCATCTGATGCGGTTGAAGAATATATTGAAGCGTTCTCTTATCCTGGTATGACAAATTTAGTTTATGATGAGATTAAACCAGATGATGAAATGATTACAAAACAACTTAAAGGTGATTCTAAAAACGGTAATGCTGTCAGCGGTAAAGACGGAAAAGCATTAGGTAATGTTTCAAAGAGAAGTGAGAAAGTTGGTGATAGATTTAAAAAGAACTTTGACGAAAATTTATACGGAGCAGAACAAATGAATGTTTCTTATAAAAGACAACCACAACCTGTAGATGTTGCTGGAACAAAAAAACAAAACGGTTCACTTAAAAGTATTAAATCAAGCTCAACGGGTAAAGCTCAAAAAATAATGAATCAATTAGAATCTACTGAAGAGGCTAAAGCAACAAAAATTATTAATGAGGACTTACAGAAAATGAAAAATTTAATTTCATACAATAGAAAGACTCAATAAAAATTCACATTTACTAATTTTATATTATATTCTCCATAGACTCATACTCTATGGAGAATTTTTTTAATTGGATGACTAAGCCCTTACATAAAGACGAAATCATTATATGGTTCAATATGCATAACATGACTTATGAAAAAATTGAACTTTATGGTGATTTATTCAAATCGTTAAATCAAATTATTATTGACACTTATCTTGGTAATAGTATTTCTGAAACTAAAATATTATTATCTGAAGATGATAATAAATCCCATTTCAATTGGTGTTGGAGTAAAATGGTTGAAAATTTCAAAAAAGAAAATATCAACATTAAACATAATGGGGAACACAAAGATTATTTTGAATCATTCTATATGGACACTTTCTATAATCAAAGTGAGGACAAAATTAAAAATTCAATTCCAAAGTTTTTGAGAGAAATATTTGACTCAGATATGATTTATTCTAAATCTGATTTAGATTTATTAACCGAATTATACAAATTAATTGAAAAAAATTCAGAATAAAATGTTGATTCTATTTACACCAGGAGGGAAAAACTTAAATTTTGATTATTAAAATAAACTATTACAATTTTTTTAAAAATGGAAACATTAGAACAAATTAAAGTGTTAACTGAATTACTTTCAGTAGATACGACAAAATTCTTTAACGGAAACAAGAGTGCTGGAACTAGAGCTAGAAAATCTGCACAAGAGCTAAAAGCATTACTTCAAACATTAAGAAGTGAAATCTTAGAACACAACAAGACAGAAAAGAATGCATAATATTGACACAATATATCTTTTTATATTTGTTTTTACAATATTAGTGTCATTAAAAAATGTCACAAAATTTTTAAGCGCCCTGTTACAAAAAGAACCAACACCATTGGTTTATAGTAACAGGGAACTTATTCTCTTAGGAGTATCAATCAGTTATATAATAACATACCTTATACAAAAATGAGTTTTTATAAAGAAATAGTACCATTCGTTGAATACGTCCATTCAATTAGGAGGTTGGAGTCGTATCTTAGTTTTGATATGAAATTCCCAACTAAGTGGTCTATACCTAAAAGTATAGTAGAAGAAGGACAAATCATAGGGTTTGAAGTTGAAGACCAAAATTTAAAAGGAGTCACCTTTGTATCGCCTATTGGAGAAAAAGAAGTTTCATCCATATTAGTTAAGATTGGAAAAATCATTAAATTAAATAAGGAGAGAGAGTTAAAAGAAAGGTTATTCAAACAAACAGTAGAACAACTAAAACAAACTTTTGAAAAAACTGATTTAGATAAATTACAAAATTTGTATTTTGATTTTGATGAAGGAGAGTTAGACACAGAATTAGATACGGATTTAGAAAATGATTTAGAAGATGAGCAAGACGGACAGGAGTCAACAGTTACTGAATTGGTTTAGTAGTGAAAAACTTAAGGACCAAAAAGAACTTGACAGAAGTAAAGAAAAAATAATCAAAGAGATTAAAGGTCTAAATAAAGAAGACCTTTTCCCTAAGCCAAAAAAATTAACACTATGGAAGAAAATAAAAATAATACTTTTGGGGAAATAGAAAAATTAGCATTAATTGCAGAATCAGTTCAAACTCTTTTTAGTGGTAAAGGAACTATTATATTTGAATTACCAAAAGGTGAATACAGTAGTGTTTTAAATCATTTTAGAGAAGTGGATAGACACCACAAACAATTTTCAATTGACATATCAGGAACTGAGTTCCATTTTATATTAATGGAGGAAACTAAGGACGATAAGTCGTAAATTTTCTATATAAGACTTTCTTATCAAAACCATTAGATTCTAATAACTTATATAAATATTTTCTTTGAGGGGAGGAGTAGTCTTTAATAAAGAGACAATCTCCTCTTTTTATTTTAAAGAAGTATTGTGATAATGAGTCTATAAATCGCGAACACTCGATTTCTGATTTTAATGAGAACAAATAAATTTCTTCATCTTTTTGTAAAATTGCTTTATTGTTTAATACTGAAATCATTTTTAACCCGTCACCCTTTAGATAAGATTTAATTAATTCATTTGTTGTTATCTTTTTCTTTTTTTGAATATCAAATATTAATTCTTCTTCTTTGTAAGAAGTTATTTTTAATATAGACATACCATCATCCTCCAATTTAACTTTAACACTCCTACCTAAGTCATCAGTCATATATACAGGAGCGGATTGATTGGTTGCCATCTCAATTAAACCAAGTTCAAATTTACAATCTTTACCGTTTTCAACAAGAACTTCAAATATAACATCATTAGATTCACTAATTAATTGGTCATAATAGTTTTTTGCGCGAGATAAAGTGACAAACTTCTTTATAATTCGTTTTCTTTTTTTATTTTTAAACAAGACTATCAAATAGTTCTCCATATATGAATAATTATTACGAAATTTTAGGAGTAAGTAAAGATGCTACGCAAGATGACATCAAAAAGGCTTACAGGAAATTAGCAATTCAGTACCATCCAGATAAAAATCCAGATGGTGGTGAAAAGTTTAAAGAGATTGCTTCAGCATATGATGTGTTAGGAGATGAAAAGAAAAGAAACGAATATAATAATAAGTTAAGTAATCCATTTGCAAATCAAGGGGGAATGTCTTATGAGGATATGTTTAATCAAATGTTTGGAGATAGACAAAACAATCCATTCACACAGAAAAGAAAGACCGCACCTGATAAAATCATTAAAGTCCAAATATCTCCTGTTGAATCTTATAAAGGAGTTGACAAGGTAATCAATTATATAAAAGAAAACCATTGTAATATTTGTAGTGGTAGTGGAGGAGAACAACAAGTTTGTGGGACATGTAACGGAGCTGGATTCCAAATTAAAACATTTGGTACTGGTTACATGGTTCAACAAATTAGAACTGCATGTCAAACTTGTGGTGGTAGAGGACATACATTGGTTCATAGATGTTATAGTTGTGACGGACGAGGTGTTAAACCAACAAGTCATGAGATAACGATAAAATTACCTATTGGTGTTGACAGTGGACAATATCTTAAGTTAGAAAAGTTAGGAGATTTTAGAAATGGTGAATACGGAGATTTGGTTATTCAAATTGAAATGGTTAATAAAGACGGGTTTGAAAAAATTAACAATGATTTGATTTATAACCTATTCCTCAACTTAGAAGAAATACAACAAGACAAATTCAAGATACAACATCCTGATGGTGAATTAATTATGACCGCATCACCAGTATTTGACACATCAAGACCTTTAAGATTAAAAGGAAAAGGTTATGCAGGCGGAGATATGTATGTCAAACTTAATGTTAAGTTTGATAGGGTTATTTAAATAAATTTAATATATCTTTAAAAAGTACTATTGTACCATAAATTGATGTACCAAGTACATAAAATCCTAAGATAATTGAACCAATTTGGAATGAACCTGGTCTTTTTTGTTTACATGTTTTACAACCTTCTGCCATATTTATATTTATGTTAATTGAACAAATTATTAAAAGAGTTCTTTATCAATATCTTGATGAGAAAGAACAAGAAAAATATAAGAAACCTCGTAAATATAGTAAATCATATTGTAAGTCTACTTCATGTAAAGATATGGGGTTCACTCAAAAGGCATCTTGCAGACCTTACAAAAATTGTTACAAATAATTTGCCTTTTCATTTTTATTTCTTATACTTTTAAAAAAGTATAATTATGCTATCATACATCGGAGGTAAAAGTAAAATAGGGAAATGGATAGTTCCATTCTACCCTGAAGACATGGAAACATATGTAGAGACATTTGGAGGGATGTTTTGGTGTTTCTTTAATATGGACTTAACAAAGTACCCAAATCTTAAGAAAGTCGTTTATAACGACTTTAATCCACTAAACTACAATCTATTTCAATGTGTTAAGAACCCACAATTGTTGTTAGATGCGATAAACGCAATTCCTTGTCAACAATTGGGTGAAAACATAACACCTGAGATTTATAAAGAACAATTTATAAGGTTCCAAGCTGAAATATTTGCCGAAAACTTCAGTGTAAAACCTTACGATTATGAAGTTGCCGCCAAATATGCTTATGTCTTGACACAAGTATTCAGTGGTAGTAAACCTGAGACAAGTTCATTTATTGACTTGAAAGGTAAGTACAAATCAAAATATCTTACATTCAGAGATAAATTATCTAAACCAGAATGGGTAGAACATTTCTTGAAGATTACTGAAGTTGAAAATATGGACTTTGCTGACGTAATTCAAAAATATGATTCACCAACCACATATATCTATTTAGACCCTCCGTATTGGAAGACTGAAAACTATTATAATAACCATGACTTTGACCGAGATGACCACGAGAGACTTGCAAATGTATTACAAGGAGTTCAAGGCAAGTTTAGTTTATCATACTATGATTTTGAATTATTACACACATGGTTTCCTGAAACCCAATACAGATGGGAGAAAAAAGAATTTGCTAAAGCAGCTGCAGCAAAAAAAGGAACCAAACAAAATATGGGTGAGGAGTTGTTAATATTGAATTATTAAGTTATTTTTGCTTCATCAATATATTTATAGTAATAAAAAAAACACCAGATGAAATTTACGTCATTACTTAAAACGGTTATTTTAGAACAATCAAGATTTGAATTGTTGTTTGACGCATTAACTAAACCATCTAAAGATAAGGAAGGTAATAAAGTTAAACCAAAGTTAACCAAAAATGAATTTGTTGAATTAGTGAAGGCTGACCCAACAACAAGACTAAATAATGTTGAGATTGAGAACGCCGATTCTAAAGAACTTAATAAAGTTAAGGCGGGTAAATATGTTCAATGGTTAATCAAAAACTACTTATCGCCTAAAACTGAAAGAGCTTTTGGTGATAACGGATATGAAAAAGAAGTAAAACAAGTTAAAGATACTTTCATGGAAGACTTATATAAGGTTACAGATGACCTTAAAAAGTTTGAGAGATTCAAAGGAAAACTTCCTGAGAATATGAGAGACATCAATAAAATTACTCCTGACCAATTATATGATGCAGTTAAAGATTTTGATTTAACTTTAGCGACAACGACTAAATCTGAAAGAAAATCAGCTCCCGTTCACCCTGGTGCTAAATTAGTATATGATGGTAGTGAGTGGAGAGTTGTTGAAATTAAAGATAAAGGAGTTGTAGGTAAAGAGGCGGCATGTTTCTATGGTGGTAATAACCAAGAAACAAGATGGTGTACTTCTGCACCTGGAGCGTCTTGGTTTGATAGATATATTAAAGACGGACCATTATACGTTGTCTTTAATCCAAATGATACTGATGTATCTCCGATGACAGGTTTACCTAAAAACCGTTATCAATTTCATTTCCCATCTAACCAGTTCATGGATAAAGATGACCGTCAACAAGACCTAGTTAAGTTGTTAAACGGACCAATGTCAGAATTAAAAACATTCTTTAAACCTGAGTTTGCTAAAGGTTTAACCGTTGGTGGTGAGAAATTGGTTATTGACAGTTTCAATCACGGAGCTATTGGTAAATTCATTGCCCTTTACGGTCTTGATGATTTGATTGGAAGTTTACCTGATACATTGAAAGAATTCCAAATTCAAAATAGAGATAAGAATGATGTTACAATTACTATCCCTGAAGAAATTGGTAGGTTCAAAGATTTAACAATGATATTGTTTGACAACTGTGTTGAAAGTATTCCTGAATCAATTTGTACATTACCTAAGTTAAGATTTTTGGCATTAATTAATAATCCAAAACTTACAACTATTCCTGAATGTATTGCAGATTTACCAAATCTATACTTCTTGAATCTTAAAGGTAGTCCTAATGTTAATGTTCCTGAATCTATTCAGAAAAAAGGAACTGACATGGGTGGTGGAATGTGGGACCTTCAAGACTAATTTTTTAACCTTTTAAATTTTAATCAAATGAATGTTGATGTTGAAATATACATGAATGGTCTTATTAAGTTTTTCAAATCTAATCCGAAAGACCTTCTTACTTTAGTACCCAAAGACAAAGAAGAAGAGTTTTATGAAAAGTTGAGAGAAGCCTCTAATAATAATGCGAACAAAGGTGATGATGCTTCTTTAACTCAAAAACAAATTATTGACATATGTGTTATCTTAAATGGAAAAACCGTACAAGATAAAATAACTGTTGAGAAAAAACTTGAGAGTTATATGATGGACACAAAATTCGGAATTATTTTCTTAAATTAATTTGTTGGTTTCAAATTAATTCGTATCTTTGAATTCTAAAACAATAAGAGATATGTTATCAATAGAAACTTTACAAGAAATTGCACCATCAGTATTCGCTACAGTACCATCACCAAAGATGTCTGACAAATACACATTTGTACCAACGATTGAAGTTATTAAAAACTTTGAACAAGAAGGTTGGAATGTATGTTCAGCTCGTCAAATTGGTAAAGGACAGTTTGCTCAACATGAACTTCGTCTTCGTAACGGAGGATTACCAAATGTTGGGGACTCTTTAATTGAAGCCGTTATTCGTAACTCACACAATGGTCTTAGTTCTTTCTCTGTAAGTTCTGGTTTACACCGTTTGGTTTGTTCTAATGGTCTTACAGTACCTACCTCAGTTGCGGACTCAATCTCAGTTAAACACATGAGAGTTGATATGGGAACTGTTAGACAGATTACAGACCAATTTGCAGAAAGATTACCTATTATCCAACGTTCTGTAGGTAAGATGGAAACAACTTTCTTAGATGAAGCTAAATTGGTGGACTTTGTAAACAAATCAGCAATGATTCGTTGGGAAAAAGGTTCAATCCCTAAAATCGACATCGAGGCTTTCTTAAACCCAGAAAGAGAAGGTGACGTTGGAAACAGTGTTTGGAAAACCTTCAATGTTATTCAGGAAAAGTTTGTACGTGGTGGTATGAAGTATAATTCAAAAAAAGGAAGGGTTGTTTCTATGAGGGAGTTGAAAAACTTCCATAGTATCAACAAGATTAACACTAATCTTTGGGAATTAGCAGAATCTTATTGTTAATTAAAATGGAGGATATTTTGTCCTCCATTTTTATTTTATTACATTTGTACTATGAGGGAAGTATTATTTAAAAGCGAGATTACCAAATACGAAACAATAGAGTATAAATCATTTTCTCCAATCAAGGAAAATCTTGATGACTTTGGATTGAATATGGTTTTACAAGGTGGTGCAACTAGTAAACACCCTTTATTTACTCATCATAAAACTTATTACACCGAAGAAATCTTTTCGGAAAACTTTGCAAACCCAATGTACTCTGTTTCAAAATCATATTTTATGGTGGTTGTTGAAAAAGAAGGAGATAAAGTTGCAATAAAACTCTTCAATGGATATAAACATCGTAGACCTGGTGTACAATGGTTTAAGAAAGGTAAGAGTATGCAATTCATTACCGTAAACACTAAAACTGGTGATGTGTATGTTGGTGGTATTACAAATTATCATTTAAAGAAAAATTGCAGAAAAACCATCAGACGCAATTATTTCATAAATGACCCTCTTGGGCAGTTAATATCTATCATAAAAAATAATATGAAAGAGAAGGAGAACAAAGAATCTTCTTTTGAAATTGCGGTGAATGCGGTTTCAACATTTATGGCACATATTGATTATCAACAAGAGTATGGAGATTTAACATTCAGTCAAAGATTATTCAAATTTTATTTAAATAAAAGAGGGGTTAAGTTCCCTAATAATTTTTATGTTTTCATACCCGAATGGTTTGGCCCTAATATTAGAAAACATTTAAAGAAAAATGATAATCGTATGGTTGACGCCATTATGAAACATTTTGATATTTCAGGTAAAAAAGTTAAAAAGGCGTTACATACCTGTACAACTCTTAATTTTAATTCATATAAATTTGCAAAAGGATTATTTGGTGATGATTGGCTGAATCAAGACGATAATTTAATATTGGAATGTCTTAATTCAAATATATCATTTTCTGAAGTACCTCCTAATTTTCTAAATTTTGTTTCTAATGAAGAATTAAAAAGAGTATTTGAATTGTTTAAAGAAGTAATTATAAAACAAAATTTGGATGGTTATACTTTTTCTGACCATATTAGGATGTACACTAACTTAAAAGAGTATGGTGAACACGATTTGAAATGGATGTCATCTAACAACAGTAAAAGTTCTTTTAGAGAAGAACATTTAGATTGGACCGATAAAATACAATATTATAGACAGGGTACTTACACCAGGACATATCCTGAATATTCTTATGAACATATTTCTAAACCAATTATAATTGGAGAAGATACTTATTACCCTATATTACTTGACTCAACTTCAAATTATAATGAAGAAAGTTCATTACAATCTAATTGTGTTAAAACTTATATTGGTAAATGTTCTTCAATAATTGTGTCTCTTCGTAAAGGAAGTAATGAATCAAATGAGAGAGCGACAATTGAATATAAATTAAGTAAGAACCTTAATGGTGATTTACAAATAATAAGAGTTCAAAGTTTAGGTAGATTTAATCATACTTTGGGTAAAGAATGGGATGAAGTTCTATTTAACTTAGATGAACAAATGTTATATTATATTAGGGATGAAAAATTTGATACTGTACAAATTAAAAAGGTGTGTGCAAATGGTGTGGAACTCAACTCTTATTCTGATTGGTCTGATAATGGTACTCTTCAATGGGGGGTTAAAGAAATAAATAAAAACAATAATTTCCAAAATGAATTTGGATGGGATTATTTTGTATAAATTAAATATGGAAAAACCTGAGTACATTATAAAATTAACTCAAGACCTATCAACAATGATGGTGTCATTACCTAAAGGTTTTGATGATTATCTTAAAGATAGAAAAGTGACTTTACTTTACAGTGATTCTGACGCATCTTTTGAAGATGTTAAATTCACTTATAAGACAAAACTATATAAAACACAACAAGGGTTTTACCTATATTTATTATTTAACAAACAGGATGTAGAAGATATGATTATCTATTACAAACAAGAACAATTAAATGAATTAACTATATTCATTACACAATTAATTAAACAATTTAAAAATGCAACAACTAACAACAAACGAACTTAGAGAAAAAATTAAAAACGGAGAAAACTTCGTATTAGACTTATATGCCACTTGGTGTGGACCATGTAAGGTTATGTTAACTAACTTAACAAAAGTTAATGAATCATTAATTCAAGAATCAGTTGACGCTCCAAAATACGGGGTATACAAATTTGACGTTGATACTGATATGGAATTTATGCAAGAGTTGGGAATCAGAAGTGTACCGACAATAAAAATATTTAAAGAAGGTTCTGAAGTTTATTCAAGAACTGGCGTGATGTCTCCAAGTGAAGTACTTGGTTTATTAAACTAATTTATATGAAAGACTTAAGTATTGTAGTTTATACAATGAAAGGTTGCCCTTTTTGTACAGACTTTAAAGAAATGCTAACTAAAGAAGGTATTCAATATTTTGACCGAGATATTGATGAATATAAAGATGAATATGATTTATTTGTTGAGATTACAAATAACGATATGATACCATCATTATTAGTTATTGAAGGTAATGAAAAAGAACATGAATCTTTTTTATATGCGCCTGAAAGAAACTACAATGAATTAACTGAGGCGGTTGCCATCATTGATGGTCACAGAAAAAAGTTGGGGTTAATTTAAAAAACAATAAAGTCTTTAATTTTCTTTTTTAGAAAATCATAATCCTGAAGTGGGTTGGTTAGTTCAATAGACCAATCCACTTTTTTTATTTCAGTCTCTAACCAAGTCATATCAAAATCAAACATATCTAAGACCGCAGAGGTTAATCTTTCTTCTTTTTGGTTATTGTGGATTATTGAAAACAATTGGTCGCCATCATCACCCTTATCGGTTGACATTTCAAATGAGAATGTGTTTTTATTATATACTGAAGGTATATTATAAAATATGTGTTTACCGTAATAATACAGTAATCTACCTTGATTTAATGAATATCCATGAGGAAACTCTGAACAAAAGATTAAATTGTTGTCTTCAGAAATTGGGTTAACTACAAAATCATAACCATAAGATTTTGTGTCATCTAATTCATAAGATTTAATTTGAGATGGATGGTAAGAACAGTTGAGGTGGTTATCGTGATATGTAAATACAGATGACTTAACTTTAACAAGTTTGGAATCATACTCAATCAAATCAATCGTGTGAGATAATTTAATATCCCCCATCAAAGATTTATATTTACCAATAAAGTCATCTTTAATTTTTCCAATGTTTAATGGAGAATTATATGTGGTTTTTCCTTTTATAACATAAAAGTTTTGACAGTCCACAACTTGAATTATACTTTCCTCTTCTTTTGGAATTTGGTTTAAAATGAAATCGGATAATAGATTTACAATGGATAATCTACTTGTTGGTAATTTTAATATCATCAGTCTTGTTGTTTAATATTTATTGTTTCACTAATTATAGTAAATTTTGTTAGAAAAAGAATAAGATTCTACAGATAAAGTTACATCATAGTATTTATAGAATAACAGAAAGTTTGAATGGCAAAGAATATAATAATTTATCCTGGTTACTTAGTATCACTTCCCGATAAAATTCCTCATATGGATTTTGGTGTTACTAGTAGTAATGCGATATTATCCGCAAGAATTCTTACTAATGACGCGTTGGCATTTAGTTCCACAACTAATGTTCAAATGTATATTGACGGTAGTACTCCTTTGATTTCGGGTGATACTTTAAACGTTAAAGATTATTTTTCTGTTGGTGGTACTCAAGTTCTTAACGGTACTCTTAATTGGGTTGGACCAACAACAAATATTGCGGGAGCTCAAGGGGCTCAAGGTACTCAAGGTAATACAGGTAATGTTATTGCTGCGACACCGCCAGCATTTACGGTGTCATTGACAAGTACTGCAGCTATTGAATATACTGATAATGGTACTAAAATCTATAATTCAGGTTATAATCTTGATGGTACAGGAACCGCTGTTGCAACATTAGTAACGCCAGGAGTTTGGAGAAGAACCCAAACACCAAACACTTTTGATGGACCTTTAAATAGGTCAGGTAAATCAGGTTCAACAGTTCAGGACTATTATTGGTACGGGTACTCAACTTGTTTATCAGGTATAACTGGTGGTAAAACATATTATATTGGTGTTGGTGCTGATAATGAATATAGGCTTAGATTAGATTCATATGATGTTGTAAATACATACACACCATCCACATCGGGTAGTGTAAGTACTTTTAAAGTTTGGAATGTTTATCCTATCGTTTTATCGGGAGGTAATCATACTCTTGAACTTTATGGTTTAAATGAGGGTTCTATCCAAGGGTTTGGTTTTGAAATATATGATAATACATTATCCCAATTAACTGCTGCAACACAAGTAAGCCAGTTAAATATTATTTTTTCAAGTAGTGCTAAAACAAGTGCGGAAGTTGTTCAAAATCTTAATGGGACGTATCTTTCATCAGGATATACTTGTCCATCAGGATATGCGTATTCTGTTTGTAATAATGGTTGTATTGGTTATTTAGGGCCACAAGGTGCACAGGGAGCTCAAGGTAATAATAACGTTGCAGGGGCTCAAGGTAATGTCGGGGCTCAAGGTAATGTTGGAGCTCAAGGTTCACAAGGTGGTACTAGTGTACAAGGAGCCCAAGGAAATCAAGGAGCCCAAGGTACTGTGGGACCAACAGGCGCCCAAGGTTCACAAGGTACTCAAGGAGCTACAGGATTTATAGGTAATACAGGAGCTCAAGGGTCTCAAGGTAGTATAGGATTTCAGGGTGCACCAGGACCTCCAGGGCTTTCGGGTCTACAAGGTTCTCAAGGTGCTCAAGGTACCCAAGGTGCTCAAGGTTCTCAAGGTAATACAGGTGCTCAGGGCAATGTAGGATTCGTTGGTATTCAGGGAGCTCAAGGTTCTCAAGGTAGTGTTGGACCACAAGGTTCTCAGGGGGCTCAAGGTTCACAAGGAGCACCAGGACCTCCTGGTAATTCAGGAGCTCAAGGGGCGACTAACGTACAAGGAGCTCAAGGTAATACAGGAGCCCAAGGTAACACAGGTGCTCAAGGAAATACTGGTTCCCAAGGTTCACAAGGTGCCGTAGGAGCTCAAGGTAACACAGGTGCTCAAGGAAGTTTAGGTGCTCAAGGTTCACAAGGAGCGGTTGGAGCACAGGGTAACACTGGAGCTCAAGGGGCGGCAAGTGTTACAGGCGCTCAAGGTAACGCTGGTGGAGTTGGTAATACGGGGGCTCAAGGTGCTACAGGAGCTCAAGGGGCTCAAAATACTACAGGAACTCAAGGTAATACAGGTTCTCAAGGTGCTGTAGGTCCAACTGGACCTCAAGGTGCACCAGGACCTCCAGGAGGTTCAGGACCTGTTGGTTCACAAGGAGCTCAAGGTTCTCAAGGTGGTATAGGTAATACTGGAGCTGTTGGACCTACAGGTCTTGGTGGTGGTAACGGACCTCAAGGAGCTCAAGGTTCCCAAGGTTCAGTCGGACCTCAAGGAGCTACAGGAATTACAGGTGCTCAAGGTTCTCAAGGTGGAATTGGTAATACAGGTGCTCAAGGAGCAATTGGTAATACAGGTGCTCAAGGCTCACAAGGTGCTATTGGTAATACAGGGGCTCAGGGTTCCGTTGGTGATGTTGGTAATCAAGGTTCTCAAGGTGGAATTGGTAATACAGGTGCTCAAGGAGCAATTGGTAATACAGGTGCTCAAGGCTCACAAGGTGCAGTTGGTAATACAGGTGCACAAGGTGCCGCTTCAGTTACTGGTGCTCAAGGTTCACAAGGTGCTCAAGGTGCTCAAGGTGGACAAGGAGGAGTAGGACCGACAGGAGCTCAAGGTTCGCAAGGGGCTCAAGGAACTAGAGGAGCTCAAGGTGCTCAAGGGACTCAAGGAGCTGTAGGTAATTCTATTGCAGGTGCTCAAGGTAACACAGGTGCCCAAGGTGCTCAAGGAGTTCAAGGTACATCAGGTCCTCCAGGACCTCCAGGAAGTGCGGGATATACTGGAGCTCAAGGAGCTCAAGGTTCCCAAGGGTCTCAAGGTTTAGCAGGTGCTCAAGGTGCTCAAGGTGCAATAGGTGAACCAGGTCCAACAGGACCACCAAGCGGAGGTGTGCAATGTTATCAGGTTGTTATGTGTTGTGCTGGTGGTGATATAGGGGCTTGTCTTTGTGTTGAACAAATTTTTTATTTATATAGTCAACAACCTGGCGGAGCGTATTTTGATTATTTTTATGACGCATTATTTAAATGTCAAATAAGTAGAATATGTGATTTTGGTATTAATTGTGTTTATGGTAGTTTTGATAATGGATTCTCTTGGGGAAATATTGACAATTGTGGTTATATGGGACAACCTAACCAATGTAATTTTTCAGATATTAGATTAAAACAAGGTATTGAAACATTAAAAAATGCTTTATCTCTTTTAATGAATTTAGAAGTTGTTGAGTATGATTGGAATGACAAATTAAATGAAGCTGATTATGTTTATTTTGCAAGAAAGAAAAAATTACATACGATTGGATTAATTGCTCAAAATGTTAAACAATATTTTCCTGAGGTAGTTAAATTAAATCATGAAGGTTATTATTGGGTTGATTATACAAAACTTAATGCGGTATTAGTGGAAGCCATAAAAGAACAACAAGTATTTATTGAGGATATTGATAAAGAACTTGAATTCATAGAATCTAAATTAAATTAATGGCAGCTGACGTAATTATATATCCTACGGGAACCACAGGTAACTCATTATCAAGAATTTTATTTGATGATGGTACAAATAAGTTGATGGTAAATGTTATTGATGTTGCGGGAATACCAGCGTTATCATTATCATCTTCAACAGTATCATCAGGATTAGCAATTTCAGGTACAGGAGTTGTTTCATCAGGGGCTAGTGTTAGTAATGGAGGTACCGTTACTATTGGAGGTACAACTTGGATTAACTCGGTTGGAGTGTGGGTTGGACCGACAACAAATTTAATTGGATTTCAAGGAGCTCAAGGGGCTCAAGGTAATAACGGAGCACAAGGAAATACAGGAGCTCAAGGAGCCCAAGGAGCCCAAGGTGCGATTGGTTCACAGGGGGCACAAGGTTCTCAAGGAATACAAGGAGCCTCAAACGTACAAGGAGCACAAGGGGCGCAAGGAGCACAAGGTGCTCAAGGGTCACAAGGTACATCAAATGTATTACCAGGAGCTCAAGGATGGTCAGGAGCTCAAGGTTCTCAAGGAGGTCAAGGGGCTCAAGGAGCCAATACAGGAGCACAAGGAATTCAAGGAGCTCAAGGAGCTCAAGGTGTTACAGGAGCTCAAGGAGCTCAAAATACTAATCAAGGAGCTCAAGGAGCTCAAGGAGTTCAAGGATTTCAAGGTGCTCAGGGAGCGTTACAAGGAGCTCAAGGAGCTCAAGGATTTCAAGGAGCTCAAGGAAATCTTGGAGCTCAAGGTGCAACTACAGGTTCTCAAGGTATTATTGGTTCTCAAGGGGCACAAGGGGCACAAGGGGTTCAAGGAACTAATTCTGGCGCTCAAGGTGCAATTGGAGCCCAAGGTGCTCAAGGTTCTCAAGGTGCTCAAGGTGATAATATAGGGGCTTTAGGAGCCCAAGGAGCCCAAGGTGCTCAAGGTTCACAAGGTGCTCAAGGTGGTAGTACAGGAGCTCAAGGTTCGGTTGGGGCTCAAGGTGCTCAAGGTTCCCAAGGGGCTCAAGGTGGTAGTACAGGAGCCCAAGGAGCTCAAGGTGCCCAAGGAGGTCAAGGAGCTCAAGGAGCCCAAGGAGTTAATGTAGGTTCACAAGGTTCACAAGGTTCACAAGGAGCCATAGGTGCACAAGGTGCGCAAGGGGCTTTAACAGGTGCCCAAGGTGCCCAAGGTGCCCAAGGTGCTCAAGGAACTGGAGGGGCTCAAGGAAGTGTTACGGGAGCACAAGGTGCACAAGGTGCCCAAGGAGTTCAAGGAGCTCAAGGAACCCAAGGTGCGACCTCAGGAGCTCAAGGTGCAGTGGGTAACCAAGGTGCTCAAGGTTCTATTGGTTCTCAAGGTGGTGTAACTGGTGCTCAAGGTATAATTGGTTCTCAAGGTGCTCAAGGTGCTCAAGGTGCTCAAGGAGCTAGTACAGGTGCACAAGGTGCTCAAGGGTTTCAAGGTGGACAAGGTTCACAAGGTGCTCAAGGGGCTAGTACAGGTGCACAAGGTGCTCAAGGGTTTCAAGGTGGACAAGGTTCACAAGGTGCTCAAGGTGCTAGTACAGGTGCACAAGGTGCTCAAGGATTTCAAGGTGCTCAAGGTTCGCAAGGTGTTCAAGGTGCTAATACAGGAGCTCAAGGTGCTCAAGGTTCACAAGGTGCTCAAGGTTCACAAGGGGCCGCAAACGCTCAAGGAGCTGGTGGAGGACAAGGTTCACAAGGAGGACAAGGTGCTCAAGGGGGTGCTAGTGCAACTGTTGGGGCTCAGGGGGCTCAAGGTTCACAAGGGTCTCCAACTGCTCAAGGAGCTCAAGGAGCTCAAGGTTTCCAAGGAGCTCAAGGTCCGATAGGGGTTAATAATACTAATTCAGGAGCTCCTGGAACTACCACTGGAGCTCAAGGTTCTCAAGGTTCTCAAGGTGCTGGAAACGTACAAGGTGCTCAAGGTTTCCAAGGAGCTCAAGGAGGACAAGGTTATAATGGACCAACAGGTCCTCCATCAGATAGAAGATTAAAAGATAATATTAAAAAACTTGAAAATGTTTTAGATATTGCAAAAAAAATTGAGGGAGTTAATTTTGTTTGGGACAATGAACATCCAAAAATTAAATATGATAGTAACATTGCAGCTCAAGAAGCGTTTAGTGGTAAATCAATTGGATTTATTGCACAACAAATTGAAGAAGTTATACCTGAAGTTGTATTTACTGATGAAGACGGATATAAATCAGTTCAATATGATTTAATGGTTAGTTTGGGTGTTGGTAGTATACAAGAACAACAAAAAATAATTGAATCATTATACGATAGAATAAACACATTAAAAGAAAAAATAAGTGCCTAATACTGAAAATATACTTATAATACCATCTGGGTCAACCATCAACTTTACAAGTAGTGGTGGAACAACCATTAATTGGGTATTTGAGTCAGGTGTTTTAAAAATCAAAAAAGGAGCGACTACTCTATTGAATATGGATAATACATATCCAAACTATAGAGTTTTAACTAGTTTTAGATTATCTAAATCATTAGGTAATAATGCCATTTCAGCGTTAATTGATAATACTGGTTGGCGTGGTAATAGACAACCAACAGGTGCTCAAGGTGCACAAGGACCTGCAGGAACTCAAGGAACTCAAGGTACTACAGGAGCTCAAGGTTCTCAAGGTACCAAAGGAGGACAAGGTGCTCAAGGAGGACAAGGTGCTCAAGGAACTCAAGGCTCCGTTGGTGCACAAGGTGCTCAAGGTTCTCAAGGCGGTCAAGGAACTCAAGGGGCGAGTGGTTCACAAGGAGTTCAAGGTTCACAAGGAGCTCAAGGACCAACAGGTGCTCAAGGTTCTCAAGGAGGACAAGGAGCCCAAGGAGCTCAAGGACCATTAGGACTAACAGGTGCTCAAGGAGCCCAAGGAGCCCAAGGACAACAAGGTGCTCAAGGTGCTCAAGGGGCAACAAATGCTCAAGGTTCACAAGGAGGACAAGGTGCTCAGGGTACCAAAGGAGGACAAGGTTCACAAGGAGCTCAAGGTTCACAAGGAGGACAAGGTGCTCAGGGTGTTCAAGGAAACCAAGGAGCACAAGGTGTACAAGGTCAAATAGGTTCACAAGGTGCCCAAGGTGCCCAAGGAGCCCAAGGAGCTAAAGGAGTTCAAGGAACTGTCGGAGGTCAAGGTGCTCAAGGTGCTCAAGGTACTCAAGGTGCTGGAAATGCTACAGGTTCTCAAGGAGGACAAGGTTCTCAAGGAGGACAAGGTTCTCAAGGAGCGGGAAATGCCACAGGTTCACAAGGTGGACAAGGAGCTCAAGGAACTAAAGGAGTTCAAGGTGCTCAAGGTGTTCAAGGTTCACAAGGTGGACAAGGTGCTCAAGGTGGACAAGGTTCACAAGGTGCTCAAGGTGCTCAAGGTTCACAAGGTGGACAAGGGGCTCAAGGTGGTACCTCATCTCCAATAAATATTTTTTCACCAAACACAAGTTCTCCTTATTATACCTACTATGGAGGATATAATGGTTGGTATGCGGTAGGTATAGGTAATGATAACCCAAGAGTTGATGTTGGAAATGCTGTATCCGTATCTGCAAATACATATTATGAAGTGGCTGCGATATATTATGTTAGTAGTCCTACATGGGGTCAATTTTATTTACAATTTAATGACCCAGGATGGCCTGAAAGTACTTATTATATTCAACCATTTGATGCAGGACAAGCGTCCGCTATGGGTGGAAATGTCTCAACTGTAAGTTTGGGTGGAGGATGGTATTATTCAAGAGGAACTTTCAAAACTAATGCGGCAACAACTACATTACAGGATTCTTTCTTTGATGCTGATTATAATGGAGTTGTTGTATTTTTTAGTAATATAACATTACGAACCTCCGCAGTTAACCCAACTTTGGGTCCTGTAGGAGCTCAAGGAGCTCAAGGTGGCCAAGGGTCTCAAGGAGCCCAAGGAGCCCAAGGAGCACAAGGAACTCAAGGAGGTTCAGGAGGACAAGGTGCTCAAGGATTCCAAGGAGGACAAGGTTCACAAGGAAACCAAGGTGCTCAAGGAGGACAAGGTGCTCAAGGTATACAAGGAGGACAAGGTTCACAAGGTTCACAAGGTACTCAAGGAGGACAAGGTGCTCAAGGTACCAAAGGAGGTCAAGGTTCTCAAGGTTCACAAGGAACTACAGGAGGACAAGGTGCTCAAGGTACCAAAGGAGGTCAAGGTTCACAAGGTTCACAAGGAACTACAGGAGGACAAGGTTCTCAAGGAGCCAAAGGATTTCAAGGTTCTCAAGGTTCACAAGGAACTGCTGGAGGACAAGGTTCTCAAGGAAGCCAGGGTGCTCAAGGTTCTCAAGGAAGCCAGGGTGCTCAAGGAGCTATAGGTGCTCAAGGTGCTTCACCTACAGGTGCTCAAGGTATACAAGGTGCTGCAGGAGGTCAAGGATTTCAAGGTGCTGTAGGTGTACCAGGTCCTACAGGAGGACAAGGGGTTCAAGGTGCTAAAGGAGGTCAAGGTGCTCAAGGTATACAAGGAGCTTCAGGAGGTCAAGGTGCTCAAGGAGGTCAAGGTGCTCAAGGAGGTCAAGGTTCACAAGGAGCTCAAGGTGCTGTAGGTAATACAGGATTTAATGGACAATTTGGGGCGTTAGGGCCTCCAGGTCCTACAGGTCCTCCAGGTCCATCGGATAGAAGATTTAAAAAAGAAATTACACCAATGACAGATTCTATTGAAAAAATAAATAAAATTAGAGGTGTTACATATTTTTGGAAACAAAATGAATTTGGTGATAATAAAGAGATAAAACCAAAAGAGATAGGGTTTATTGCACAAGAACTACAACATGCGTTACCTGAAGTTGTTTATAGTAAAAACGATGAATATTTTAAAGTTAAATATCCTGATATAATTGCTTTATGTTTAGAATCAATTAAAGAACAATCAATTCTTTTAGATATTAAAGAAAGTAAATTAGAAATATTAGAAAAAAGAGCAAAAGAAAAGGGTTTAATTTAAACCCTTTTTTCATTTAATATATTTTTAATTTCGTCTATTGTTTTATATAACATGGTTAAGAATCTTGGCCACATGTCAGGATTAAATTTTTTAATAGTATTAATATATTTCAGATAATAAGGTTTATCTTCATGCATTAATTCAATAGTATTAGGAAATTCCGTTGGGATGTCAGCAAGTAACTTTGCGTATCTATTATCGTTTAAATCTTCATCACTAAGCCTTTCAAGTACATTTAACGATAATTTAGTTAATGGCTCCCCTTTGGAGAAATAGTTAAGGATATTGTCTAATGAGTTTAAAAGATATTTTTTGTTCTCAACACTTCTAGCTCTATTATTTCTTCTTGTAAATTCATTAACTAGTGATTGTAAAAATTCATTTGTAACCGCTCTGAATTCAACAGGATGACCCCAATACTTCTCATCAACTGTAGGGTCGTAATCAGCCCAATACTTCTCATTATATTTTGTTGTGAAGTTTGGGTCTGTGGCGTGCATTATTTCGTGGAATAATGTATTAAATAGGTTTTTCTTTGACCCATAATTCTTTGGGTTAAGTTGCATTACGAATTTTTGTGGATTAACCGATGTTCTTGGTTTTATATCCATTTCTCCGTAGTTCTTGTATCTTGGATTCAAGAATACTCTAATTTTGGCATCACTACCATCGGCAGTTTTAACTTCTATTTGGTCAACTTCAGTTTTTCTTGGTAGGTCTTTACTACGAGAAGCCCATAATCTATCAGTTAGTTCCAATAGTTTTGTATAATCCTCAGGAGATAATTGATATCTTTTCGCTTCGGATATAACATTTGATAGTATGTTTATAAACTTAATCATTTTATATTAAATATAATCGTTGAAGTACATGTTGATGTTCTTATCCACTTTTCTTGAGTCTGGATAATCAGGAACTCTGAAACTTAAACAATCCCACCCATCTTTTAATATATCCACGTAAGACCCCCAATATTCTAATGTACCACTAGTATATCCGTTATTTGAATCAAGGAAATCAACTATATTACTTTCAAAGTTATGGATTGGGGCTTTATATCTTTGTACTTCAGTATCTTTCTTATAAGTGTGAGGTCTTGATACCCATTCTCCTTTACCAAAGTAAGTTTCTAATTCATTGATTACATCTTCATATAGTTCTTCTTCATATGCATTATTATATGCGGAACCATAGATACTATACAATTCACCTTTTAACTCATCAAGTTCATAACTCATAAGTTCCTTCATAGTTTCTTCATCATCAACTACTTGGTCTATATTTGATTGGTCAATAACAACATATTCAGGATGACCCTGTTGTTGTGACATTGATTCTAATAACTCAGTATAAGGTTCTATTTGTTGACCTTCTAAAGTTTTAATTATATAATCTTTTAATTGTGTTAAGTTTTCTTTAGTTAATTCTTCAACAACATCACGATAAACATTGTCAGTTAAATCATAAGAACCCCAACCATAGTTGTCGTATTCACCATCTAAAAGTTCTTCAATAGTATCTCTTGATATATCGTTTCTACCGTCACAAAATAATTTGGCGAGTTCTCCTCTATTATCAAGGATAATATATGGAACATTATCAACTATTTCAACATCACCCAAATACATTAAAACATATTTCCAAAACTTTTCATTATCATATTCATGATAAAATAATAGTAGGTCATTTTGGTAATGTTCTGAAAGTTGTCCTTCAGGGTCTAATTCATTAATCAACCCTCTTTTGTTAACAATTTTTAAAAATGTTTGAATGTCGTTAACATACTTGATAAAATCAGTATCTCCTTCATTAAACATTTCAATTAATTCATGAATATCCATATGTTATAAATACAAAAAAAGGGGTAAATTTCTTACCCCTTCGTTAAATTTCTTGAAACACGAAAAATTACTTACTTGTTTTGTTTACGTTGTAGTACTTTTCAATGGTTTTTTTGATTGCAGCTTTAACACTTTCATTAGTTTGTTGTTTTTGAACTTGAACTTGTTGAACTTGTTGTGGTGAAGGCTGTTGTGATTGGTTTCCGTTATTTTTGCATCCGCATCCCATGGTATTGTTATTTAGGTTGGTTTATTTGTTTATCAATAATAAATAGTATCTTTGTTGAAATATAACAAAGCAAGAATATTTATCAATTAAAAGTGTGATGGATTTTTTAAAATTAATACAAGAAGGTAGAGTTGATGATTTCAAAGCCAAATACTCCCAAAAATTTGGTGGGGAGAATGTAGATAGAATTGTTAAATCAGTTCCTCAAAAGTTTTTAGATTGGGTGGGTAAACACTTGGATACGGTTAACTTTGAGGACAACTTTGTAAAACTTTCAGATGCCTTAAATAAGTTTGAAAAGATTTCTACAAACTTACCAGTTACAGATTTGTTCCAATATAAGAATGTTGGACAATTATTAAGCGCAATTAGCCAATACGAGAATAGACAAAGAAGAGAAGTAAGAAAAGTTGATGGTGGTAATGTTGTTTATGACGATGGTAGATACTTTGTAGTTAATCCTTTATCTCATGAATCATCTTGTTATTACGGTAAAGGTACCAAATGGTGTACTGCAGCAGAAACTGACACTCATTTCAAAAGATATAATGAAGATGGTAAGTTATTCTATATTTTAGATAGAACCCTTTCAACTAGTGACCCGCTATATAAAGTTGCAATCCTTCAAAAGTTTGATGGGGATAAAACTTATTATGACGCAAAAGATGAGATTATTAGAAGTGGGTGGATATTCAACACTAATAAGTTAAACGAAATTTTAAAATCAACAACTGATTATCTTAATTCTGAATACGCTGAACAAGTTAAGATTTATTCAGACAAAGAAGCGGCAAAAAAAGAAAAAGAAAGGTTGGAAAGATTGAGACTTCAAAGACTATTACAAGATAGAAGAGATGAAGCTCAAGAGAGAAGAATTGATGGTGAATGGGAATTAGGTCCTAATTGTCCTGAAGTTGGTTTAAAGGCTCATGCTTTATTAAACTACTTGATTGAAAACAATGAAGTTGAAGCAATTACAAACGAAGACCGAAACGAAATCAACCGAATTGAAAATGAAATCCAAAGATTACAAAACGAATATGATAATGATGAGGACGTAAGAACTGACTTATTAGATGAAATTGGTGAGTTAGAGGATGAAGTTGAGACATTAAAAGGTAAAATAGATGTTTATAATATAATCCCAACTGGTAGACATTATGATACAACCGAGTTTGTGGTTATTGATAGTCCTGACATTGAAGGTAATACTTATGCCGTTGGTGATGAGGGTGAGATGGAATCAAGTTGTTATGATTATGTAGATAATCTTATTGATGATATTGGTTATAATGGATTTAGTAAGGGATTTGCAAATGGATACATTGATGAAGATGCGGTTGTTAGTTATGCTGAGGATTTATTTGACCAAGATGTTAGAGATAGCCCTGAATCTTATTTTGATGACGACCAAAGAATGTTATCAGATGACCAAGAAGAAAAAATTCAAATATTAAAAAGTAAGATTGAACAAACTGAATCATTAATTTCTAGATACGAAGATAGTATGGATGGTGGTGAAGATGACGACGATTACCAAGAAAAGATTGATGACTTGAATGAAAGAATTGAGGAAATGAATGATGAGATTACTGAAATTGAAGAAGACCCTGAAGGTGATTTTCCTGAAGAGTTAATTGAAGATACAATTCAAAGAAGAGTTCAAGATGTTAAATATGATATTGAAGAGTTCATGAATGAGTGGGGATTAGATTTGGAAGATTACATTGATAAAGATGAATTTATCAAAGGTGTAATTGACGCTGATGGATATGGAAATTGTATGAGTACTTATGATGGTAATGCTGATGAACAATATGTTCAAGACGAATTATTTTATGTTATGAGAATTGATTAAGATTTAAAACTAACTATTATTATTTTATGACAAGAAAAAAGAAAATGGCTTTTAAGTTGAATCCTGAATGGATGTTAAAAGAACCTTTGGATTTTGAATACAACAAGTACACACTTTTGGATTATCTTCAGAAATGTGAGAAGAATCTTGATAAGTATGAGATATATCCAGACTTTGTTGAGTTGTCATTACACTTAGCAAACATACAATCTTTATTTAAAGAGAATACTTTATTACTAACTGACAAAAAATTTGAGTCGTGTGATGATGAAATAATGTTGAAGGATTTATATCCAAAGAAGCCTAGAAAACTTTCTATTGAAGAAACCGAAGAGTTAGATAAAACAATTAGATATTCAAATAACAAATTGTTTGATACGTTCAATGTTGCAAAATCTATTTGGAATGTTGCATATGATAATATTGAAATCTCAATAAAGAAAAACAAAGAACACTTAGCGGCAGGGTCAGGATTTATTTTTTATTACCAAAAGAAAGAAAACATGGTACATGTTTGGGAATTCCAAATTAAAAAATCAAAGAATGATAGTAATTCAAACAAAACTTATTTAAAAAAAATATACGAAAGTCATCCTGAAGATATTACATTAGTTTCAATTATTGAAAATAACTCTACATTTAAAAATACAGATTATTATAAAAAGTTACCTGTATTTGAAATGCAATGTGACCAAGATTTCCCAATGGAACAAACTATTGTCCCAATAATGAAAAGAAAAGTGATGACATATATTTTTCAAATAGTTAATGTTTCAAAGATAAATAACTTTGACTCTGAAATATAATTCACTTATATTTGTATCGTGGGATTCAATAAACGATACGTCAATTACGAATACAGCTTAAGGGCACTTGAAGCAAATAGACTCAAAGAGTACTATGGTAAAAGTGATGCTTTAATTTTCACAGACAAACAAAGTTCAAAAATATTTGACCTATTTGAAGAGGGAAAAACTGACAAAGAAATTTTATTATTAATAAACCAAAACATGGAGGAAACAAACAATGAAGTGTATTAAAACAATTAGAGCAACTAAAGAAAGAGAAATCGGTGAGTATATTAAAACTACCGACACAGACGCTGAAATTAAAGTTAAAAGTGGTTATTGGGCTTATGCTCCAAAATCAGAATATAAAGAATATTTTGGTAAGACAAAAAAGACCGACCAAGTAAACGACCAAGTAAACGACGAAGTACCGACTAAGAGAGGAAAAAATAAAAAAGGTTAATTATATTTGCATATGGACGCATCAACAGAAAAACTTTTATTGTCTAAATTAAGACAACCAATACATAAGACATACATCTGTCAATATATTTTAAGGAGCGCCGAACAATCGGAATGTGATAAAGTTTTATTTAAATTAGTTGATGAGGGTAAAATTATAGAATCAAAATTCGCTAAGGATTATTATGTGGTTAAAAATGTGTAAATAAATTAATATGAAAGTAAAATTAGAGTACGTTTGGTTGGATGGTTACAAACCAGAACCAAACTTAAGGAGTAAAATTAAAGTTATAGAGGTTACCAATGATGAGGACCTTGATAATATCCCTGAATGGGGATTTGACGGTTCGTCAACAAAACAAGCGGAAGGATATTCATCCGATTGTTATTTGAAACCTGTTAAGGTTTATGTAAAGCGAGCAGTCACAGAATACTCTACCGTATATGTTCTTTGTGAAGTTATGGACAGTAGAGGTAAAGTTCACGAAACAAATGACAGAGCCAAGTTGGGTAAAGAAGATGAAGATTTTTGGGTTGGGTTTGAACAGGAATACTTTATTCGTTCAGGACACAATAAAAATATTTTAGGGTTTGATAAAGGCGGAATCATAGACCCTCAAGGAACTTACTATTGTGGAGTTGGAGGACAAATGGTTGGAAGAAGTTTAACTGAGCAACATTTAGAGATGTGTTTAGATTATAACATTGGTGTTGAAGGAACCAACGCTGAGGTTGCTTTGGGTCAATGGGAATATCAAGTATTTGCTAAAGGTAAAGTGAAAGCTGCTGATGACTTATGGATGTCCCGTTATTTTCTTTATAAACTTGCTGAGAAATATGGATATCAAATTGACTTACATCCAAAACCATTAGTTACTGGTGATTGGAATGGTTCGGGTCTTCATACTAATTTCTCAAACAAAAGAATGAGAGAAGAAGGTGGTGAAGAATACTTCAACTCAATCTTTAAAGTGTTTGAATCAAGAACAAAGATTCATATTGAAAACTACGGTTCAGACAATCATTTAAGATTAACGGGTAAACATGAAACACAATCAATTGATAAATTTAGTTGGGGTGTATCAGATAGAGGAGCGTCCATTAGAGTTCCAAAGGTAGTTGGTAATACTTGGAAAGGATATCTTGAAGACAGAAGACCAGCATCCAATGCAAACCCATATTGTATTCTTAATGTTATTTGTGAGTCATTAGAACTTGCAAAAGACCTTGATGAAACACTTCATATGATGTATAATGATGTTGACACCAGTAAATTAAGTGAGAAGTATAGTGCGTTATCTAACGATGAATTATTAAAAGAGTATAGAGAAGAGTAATATGGAAGAATGTGTATGTGGTGGTAATGGACCTTGTCAGTGTCCTACACCAAAAATAGAACAAGTTAATCACCCACAACATTACGGAGGTGAGGATAATATCTACGAGGCAATTAAAGTAATTGATGCTTGGGGTTTAGGATTTAGTTTAGGGAATACGGTTAAGTACATCTCAAGAGCAGGAAAAAAAGAATCAGATAAAGAACTACAAGACCTTAAGAAAGCTTTGTGGTATCTACAACATCACATTGAAACTTTAGAGAAAAAATGAAATGGAATTGTAATGAATGGCAAGGAAGAACGGAGCAACAAGTAAGAGATAATTATAAAATTACTTTTTGGTCATTAACTTTAATTATTGCAACAATAATAGCAATGTCACTACTTTATGGATGCTCGAGTAGTAAAAATATTGATTGTGATGCATATTCAAAAATTGAAAATTAAATGATATATTGGTTAACAGGTCAACCTGGTTCAGGTAAAACAACATTGGCTAAAGAATTACTTTCAGAGATTATTGATTATAAAAAAGAATCATGTTTTCATGTTGATGGTGATGATATTAGAGATTTGTTTGAGAATAAAGATTATTCAGAACAAGGTAGAAGAAAAAATATTGAGCTAGCTCAACAACTTGCACAATACCTACATAGTAAAGGTCAAAATGTTGTAGTTTCGTTAGTGTCACC
>Ga0209500_10000221_pt1 | contig 52002 bp, 57 predicted proteins | sample S_140212_EF_Meta_FD_187323 | JGI IMG/M metagenome (GOLD analysis project Ga0209500, IMG submission 187323) | Freshwater microbial communities from Lake Simoncouche, Canada to study carbon cycling - S_140212_EF_MetaG (SPAdes) (version 2) | ecosystem: Environmental > Aquatic > Freshwater > Lake ... | reverse complement strand
ATTGCATTAACAACCACAATATCATAATCGGTAAAAATCCACTTACCACCAGTAAACCTTGGTTCTGTGTAAAAACCAACTTTTTCACACCCAAATAGGGTAGAAATTAATAGAATTAACAATAGTTTCTTCATTATTCTTTATTTAGAACAGTAAAAGTAGTATATTTTCTTGATATTAATAAAAAAAACCAAAACTTTTTGATATTTATAGGGTATGAATTTAGTGATCACAGAAAAACAGCTTTCTGAGCTTATGTTAAAAAAGACTCAGAATCAAGAGCTTAGCGAAGAGGGTGAGGGTGAAGGGACTCCTGAAGCTGGTACGTCTAGTGACGGTGAAAAAAAGACTGGCGCTAAAAAATGGGAAAGTGGTATTAAAAGAGGCCCAGCAAACCCTATTGGTATAGGTAAATGGTCAGAAACTGCTGGCACTACCCCAGTTAGAGGTCACGCAAATCCATTATCCGAAATTACATTAACTAAGAATGAGTTATTAAGTGAACTTATGAATCCCGCATTAATGGCAACTGCTGTGGCGAAACTTGACCCAAGTTTAGATACAAAGGTTAAAGAATATACAACATTTTGGGGCGAAAAATATAAAATACCCGATAACCCCAACTTCGAAGTTTATTTCTGGAATAGTAAAAAACCTAGAGCATCTATGTTTAGTAAATCACATTTAGTTGAGGGTGTTTGGATGTGGGATCAAAATTATTATAATCCAAAAACCAAACAAGTTGAGGTTTCGGAAGAATTGGCGCCTGACGAATCGGTATTATCAGATATTTTCCCAGACAACACATTAAGAGGGATTTATATAAAAAGCCAAGACAAGTGGTTTGGTGTAGTAATGACCAACATCAATAATGAATGGAAAGAAAATAAGGGTTATTTTCATAATCCGGGAACTGGTAAGAAATATGTTGCATATAAACCAGATGATTATATTTACACATCATTAACAACATCAACAATACTGTGGGTAAAAGAAAACTGGGCATTAATTGCTGAAGTAGCTCTTAGTATTGCTGTTGGATTTTTAACTGGTGGTGCGTCAATAATGGTACAAGCATTAGCTCAAGCTGGTGTTAGTGTTGCTTTTGCGGCAGGTGTATACGCCCTTAGTGATAAAACAGAAGATGACAAAATGGGGTTGGCGATCGGATTATGTATCGCAGCATTACCATTTATACCGGCAGTCGTTAACAAACTTGGTCTAAAGGGCCCTATAACTGGTTTAACGAAATATGGTAAAGAATTATCATTAGCAAAAAATGAGGGTGAGATCGCAAATATTTTATCTAAATTCCCAGAAGCAGAACAAACATTAATTAAGGCGGCATTTAAACAAATACCAAAATACGAATTTGAAAAAGTAATAAGTAACAAGGCCGCTAGAGGGTTTGCAGCAGAAGTTAGAGCGGGCAAAATAGATTTAGGAAAATTGCCAGCATATAGATTGAAATTTTGGCAAGAAATGCTTATTGAGGGCGGTGGAGCAATTCCTGTCACAATTGGTGTTGGTTACACATATAAAACAATAGCAGAAAGAAGAGCGGCAGAAAAACAAGTACAAGCATTATCTAATGGTTTAGGCAGTGATGCTAATACTGATGCATTAAATAAAAGAGCAGAAGAAAAAGAAAAAGAAAATTTAAATAAACAACAAAGTAACACTCCGGTAGCTAATAAACAGGTTATAAATAAACAAATTACTCAAACACCAACTACACCAAAATCACTTGCGAGTAAAGATGGTAAAATAAACACATTTGGCTTTAATACCACACCACCAAATATTAGTACTGATACGACTGCAATAAAATAAACAGATATTTATAAAATAAAAGTTAATGAAAACGAATTTAAACGAGGAAATTAAAAGGAATTTAAAATTAATGGGTGTATTAAACGAAGCGCCAAGTCCATCTAAAGCATTATTTAAAATGATTTTTGGTTCTTTATTGGGCCCATCACTAGATAATGCCATTGCTAAAATTGAAGCAAAAACTGGTAAAAAATTAGCCGGAAAGGGTATTAAGTCTTTTGAAGACGCAATTGCCGCTGGTTGGTTAACTAGAAAGCAAGCAACAAAATATATGGTTGAAGCATTAATTGCTGGCGGAAAAACAATGGATGATATTGTTGCAGATATTTCACAAGCAGCTGGACCGCAGTTTATGAAATCAATTGAAAGAAACGCAAAAGCAGGTGTAGATAAATCTGAAGTTAAAGCTCTTGTGCCAGAATTAGCAGAACTATCTGATGATTTGGTAGATGCTTTATTAAAAAAAGGTGGATATGAGGCTATCGGTACTACAATAGCAGATACTAATAAGGTTATGGCGGATTTTGCATCACAATTCCCTGAATTGTTTGAAAAAAATCCTTTCTTTAAAAAAGGCGACTATAAAAATGCTGCAGTAATTGCACAATTACAAAAAGACATAAATAAAAAGTTTGCTGGTAAAAATAGAACTGCAGTTGCTGACGAAATTAAAAAAATGATTCAGGAGGCTGCGGATTCATTAAAAAAGGCAAACATCCCAGAAGAGGCAAAGCAAGCTTGGTATATAAGACTTAAGGAATGGAGTGGAAGTCTTGCTGGTGATATCATAAAAGCACCAATAAAAAAAGATCAGGTTACTGGTGAAGTGCAAATTGCTTGGACAACTGCAAGATATGCCGGCGCATTATTGGGTTTAGCTTTGATTACAAAACTAACTAGCAATGTTATTTCAACTGGTAGTGCTTCCGGTGGTATCGTTAGAACAGGTAAGAGTGAATTTGATGCAGCTAAAAAAGAAGTAAAAGGTGAACCAAAATATGAAAAAACACAACCAGGGTTTGTTCAATATTTAACTAAAACATTTGGAGATAAGGGTTGGGGAGATGCTGCTAAATGGTATATTTGGACGCCAAATAACGACTTATCTTTAATTGAAGTAATTGGTATGGCAGATAAATCTAAAAAGACATTTAAATATGTTGACGATAAAGAAACATATGAAGAAATTAAATAATTCAATGGATAAAAATATAAAGGAACAAAGCTGGAATAATGTACAAGGTAGTGGTGGTTTTAATAACCAACCATTTCCTGGATTCACTAGTGGAGGCGGAGGTTTTAATACAACACCACCTCCAGGTCTTAATGGTGGTGGTTTTAATACTACCCCACCTGGTGGAAATTCTGGAACTGCAGGCACATCTGGAACTGCGGGAACAGCCGGCAGATCAAGTACATCTGGGACATCTGGGACTGCGGGTAGATCAAGCACCTCTGGCACATCAGGAACGGCCGGAACAGCATTAGTAGATACAACACTAACTGGTGATGATCTTAAGGGTGGTAAGTCGGTTAAAAAAGGTATGAAAGGTGATATTGTTGGTAAGATACAACAATTTTTAATAGATAAAGGTTATAAGAACGTAAGTAAATCTGGTAAAGTAGATAACATATTTGGTAAAAGAACTAAAGCTAGTGTAGAGGAATTTCAAACAAATAATGATTTAACAGTTGATGGTGTGGTAGGTAAAGATACTTGGCCAAAATTAAACGATCCCAAGGCAGTAACTAAAGATAACACAACAACATCCACACAATCATCAAATAATATCATACCAGGCGCCGATTTACAAGGTAAAGCCGCAACATATGTTTCTGGTTCAGATGCACAAATATTTGAAAAAGATATTCCAGATGTTTTAAAGGAATCAGTTAAAAAAATATTAAGAAAATCATTACTTAAACATATAAAGTAAGATATTTATTATCAGAGTTTGATTGGTTTGGTCGCCGTCAAACGATAATAGAAAAAAAAACGAAAGGAGGTATTCTAAATCTCGACAAAGGAGCACTAAAGGCTCTTTTGTTCGTTTATAGCGTTAAGGATATTTATTATATATGAAATTCAGGGATTTATTACAAGATTTATTGGAAGAGCAATTACCGTGTCAAAAGGTAGTAACGTATGATATGCTTAAACAAGCAAAAGATTGGTGGTTGAACCGTTTACGTGATCCAGATATATTGATGAAAATTATTAGAGCAAGATTTACGGTTGATGTGATAAAGACTTGGACCGATAAAAAAATAGATGAAACTTTGAGTGATACTCTTCAGGACTTGCAAGCGGCTAATAAAAAAATTGATTTAATAAATAAATTGTTATATTATAATGACCCTAAGAGTGATGCAGCTATGTTTGTAACAGAAAATGATCCAACATCGACGAATATTGTAAATATTAATTGCGCACATGTTTCTAAGTATAGCAATGACGAATTGGTTTCATTTTTGGTTCATGAAATACAACATCATATACATAATTTAATTGGTAGTAATGGGTTTTTTGAATCCATATGGGATGGTATAAAAATTGAAAAGAATCCATATCGTCCACAGGTTCCAGTATCCGAGAAAAGTTGGTTCGATAAAGCAAAGGAATATATTAACAATTTAACTGGCTCAAAAAAGATTGACAACTCAATTCCTCTTAATGATTCAATTTTTCTAAAGAGGTACCAAAGCCGAGTTTGGGAGTATTTAAAAGCTAAACAATCTTATGCGTGTAATCCAACTGAAATACAATCAAGGGTAGCTCAAGTTAGAATGTTTTTAAATTTAAAACCTGGGCAAGACATTACAATAGAGATGTTAAAAAATGAAAAAGTTTATGGCATGTTTCAATATAACTTAATGTGTTGGGGAGGTAGAAAAGATAATATTTCTTTACAAGATTATTTGAATAACCTAAATTCATTGGTAAAGAACGACGCTCCAAATACATCAACACAAGTATAACAAAAAACCCATCCGAAGATGGGTTTAAGTGTGGAGATGACGGGACTCGAACCCGTGTCTTTCCTGTTCAACAATAAATGACTACACGTTTATTCAACTGATTCTCAATTGACAAATAGAAGGTTAATTTCAGGAAACCAACAATACTGTTCCTAACCGGATTTTCAAGAGCCGTCAAGTTTGCTCCAACACTCTAGGGTTATGTTCCACCGAAAGTACTTCTGTTCCTAGGTTATATGTACATCGACCCGATTGTAGTCTCGCCTTAGGCTACTGCTACAGTAGAAGTTGCAAGTAAACCTGCAATTTCCATGTTGTTATAAACGTTGCCGTCTAAAATGTTCCATCGTGGATTTAAGTCATAGATGAAGTTTGACTACGTGCCATTTATCCCTGATACATGAAATCAATTCCAAGCATCCCCATATTTTAAAGAACTATAATACAAATATAGACAAAAAAGGGTTAAAAAAAAATCTTAACCCTAATAATCTATTTTAAAAGAAAAAAATTAGTTTTTCTTTGCTGTAGTTTTAGCCGCTTTTTTAGCCGCAGGTTTTTTAACCTTAGCTTTAACTTCTGCAACTACTTCTTTGATAACCTCAACCTCTTTTTTAACTTCAGTTTCTAATTGTTGTAATTCTACAGCTTTTTCTGCCATAGTTCCAGCACCTAAAAGTTTTTTAATAAGTTCAATAATTTTTTTCATGATTACTAGTTTTTAATATAAATATCCGTTTTTAGCTTAAAAATCCTTAAACTACCAAAGGTAACAAATTACCATACTTGGTCTCAAATTGGGCCTTATTTGTCTTCCACTGATCATTTACCATACCTACTGACTTATGAACTACCATTATTTTAGTAGTAACGCCAATTTTAACACCTTTTACAAAGTTATTAATACAGAATGGAATATCATAAAAATGGAAACCTTGGAAATCTTCATCAAACCCGTTCGCGATTCGCGATTTGCAAACTGCGAAAAATAACCCATCAACCGCAACAACTTCTTTTAAGGTTTTACCAAAATCTTTTGAATAATTGTTTCTATGGATCTTGCCGTTACTTTCATGTTTAACTTGACCTTGCATAGATGATCTATCTTGCCACCACATACCACTCATTAAATTATTTGTGCCAGCTAATCCAATAATACCATATTCTGGATTTTCTTCAAATAATTTAGTTAATATTTTCGTTACATCTGGAGTTTCAATCATAACATCGTCATGCATAAAAACAACAATATCATTTGTTGACGCTTCCAACCCTTCATTATAGATTTGTGCTAAAGATGATGCACCTTGATTCTCATAAATGTTTATTTGCGTCTTTGGATGACAGAATCTTTTTTCAGTTGTTGAAACAAAATTGTCATCAATATTTCTTGTTGATATTACAACACTTAAAGGATTACTCATTAATATAGTTTGCTACGATTTTACCATCTACTTCTGTTAAGTCAACAATGATAGGTTTATTTATTGGATTATATCCTGGATTACAAATTGATGCGTTAACAAATAATGTATCATCAACTTGTTTAACACCATATCCTTCATGAATATGCCCAAAAACATTTAATGCTGGTTTAACACGTTCCACATGAAACCTAAGTAATTCACAACCAACACTTGTATTTGGTTGTCTCCAATTATTTACTAGATCAAGAATTCCGTTTGGTGGTGAATGCGTTATTAACACATCGGTATCTTCTGGGATCATTAACCATTTCTCTTCTAATTCTTTACCTAATCTTTGTAAATTAAATGCCCAATCATAAAACCATGGTTGCCAAGGAGTACCATATAATTTAATGGGTCTTGAAAATTCTGGCCTTTCCATTATCATAAAATTATCTTCCAAATAATACACATCAGATTGTGCTAAATTTTCAGGTGCCATTAAATTACTTAACCAATTATAGTCACCTTTATGGTGTGGTAAATTAATTTTCTCAAAACAATGATCATGATTACCTGAAATAAAAATCTTGGCATCAAACCCTTGAATGTTTTGAAACCAATAAATAAATTCAGTAACATCTTTTTCTCCTCCTCTATTTGAGATATCACCGGCATGTATTAATACATCACCATTAGGTATTTCATGCAACATGTTGCGTTGTAAGCTATGCGTGTCAGATATACATACTATTCTCATACAACTAATATAATGATTTTTTTTTAAAAGACAAAAAAAAAGCCAGAATTTCTTCTGACTAATCTTTTTGAGGCCGCACGGTTTTTTAATATCGTGTTGAATCCACCATTCAATTTTACACAAAACTGAAAAAAGAAAGGGCTGAGATTACACCATTTTGTGATTGACTTTAGAGACATTATCGTTTCTTCTCTTATCCACTACCTTTTGAGTAGTACCAATCAGTGACGGTCAATTAGATTAACCAATCCTATAGTCATTGAATACTCTTTTAATACTCATTACTCTTCGAGGTTGCCACCCCAACTAAGTCTTGCGAACTTAGAGAACTTTCTTAAAAATCATGTTGGGCTTGGGACCCTTCATGGCCGAGAACCTCTCTCGACTGTGTAGTCACCTGTCTCCAATGACTGATGGGCACTTTTCCTTGTTTTATTAAGTTGTTAAACCTGAATTAACAATTGATTTTGGTTCCGAATTTGGAAAGTAGCGGCCCATCTGCCAGCCAAGTTATCTTTTGAACAACTCGATACTAAACTACTCTCTGTAACATCCCTGCTACCATATTTTTGGACTCCTTCAAAACCAAACCCTTGGTAGAGTTTAATTAAGGATGATAACAGCACCACCTGTTTTTCACCATACCTTTCGGTTTTAAGATTCCCATCATATTGAATCACACAATTGTAAGATTGGAGATCCTACTTCTTGTAATAACTCTACAGATTATTCTTATTGGTGTTCCCACCTCAACCAAACAACTCGGATTGCTTAGTCATCAAACCACTTTCGCTACAGTGTTACCCTCACTACTTAAGGTTTAATGATATTCTGTTTGCCTACTCAAGTTCCATTGCTGAAACCGCAACCTGATTTAACCAAACCAGATCACTTTATCCCACTTTCATGGTTTATTTTAATCGACCATAGGCGGCCAATATTTTTAAATCAAAGAACTATCCTTATTTCTTTTACAAAGATAATAAATACTTTTGAAAAAGTCAAATGTTTTTAAACATTTTCTTTTTTATTTTTTTTAATTTTATTTTTTGACTCAACTTTATCAACTTGCGTTGTTTTATAATTTGGATTTTTATAAAGTTTCCATTCGGTTTTAGGGATGAATCCCCAGTTTCCGCCTTTAACTCTTAAGTCTGCTTCATTTTCGTCAATTCTAACGATATCACCAATCTCGTGACCTTTACTTGCTTTGATTAATTTAATACATTTCATAGTTTACCTCCATGTTTTATTTTATTGTTTATTATTAGTGGCTGTGGTAGTAGGAGTCGAACCATACAAGTGGAGATTCAATTAGTAACAAAGTGCTTGCAAGCCGGTGGTCTACCCCGATATCACTAATCTATTTCTTTGTCCACGTCCGGGAGACAACCGGATGCGTTTGCCAAGGTCATAACAGAGACAACCCATTTTCGCCATACCACAATTTTAAATTTCCTGTTCTCTAAATATTTTTTCTAACCTAGGTGTCAGTGATGTATATTTCATATTAAATTTATTTGACATAGCCGCTTTAAGAATTTTATTCTTATATGGACTATTATTTGGCTTAGACCATTTTCTGGTTATTAACATCCAGTTATAAAATTGAACATAAGCATTTGCCTTTCTAATGTATTCATCAATATTAACACCCAATTTAAACTCCTTAATTACTTTAACAGATCTTTTTTCATTATCCAATTCAAGATCACGAGCAACTGATATATGGTGTGCAATATTCTTTCTTGTTTTCCCATCCAACCATTCCCAAACCTTACTCAATGATACTTCAGCGTCTTTCCATATTGGGACTTGTTCTACCCATTGGGTTAAATGAGAATATTCATGTGCCAATATTTCAATCCAATCGGTTCTATTAATTGCAACAACCAATTCTGGTGCCGATTCGTCAAACCAACCAGAACATCTAACATTACCATCCATTTTTACGTAGGTGCTTTTTCTCAAAGAACATTTAACACCATAAATTTTACAAACCGTTTTAACGTGTTTAATAAAAGCCATCTCGTTTTTGTTATATTTCATAACATACATTTTATGTGGACCAAACAGGGCTCGAACCTGTGACCTTGTCGTTATGAGCGACCTGCTCTAACCATCTGAGCTATAAGTCCGTATCACCCTTTTATCAACTTTCGTCTCACATAACCCCAGCATGAAGCCGCTGGTAGATGATTTGTATGAAAAAGGTGCCAGAGAAAGGGTTGTTTACCTTCACGAGGTCCTTTCGGAGTACTCATCTTCTAGAATAGACACGTCTCAATGCTGCTCGTCAGCGCATTGTTTATTCCGCCACTCTGACCTATTTAAATATAAGTAAAAAAAATGAGATAAAAAAATTATCTACCAGTAATTTACGCTTTTTTGAAAGAAAGCTTTGTTATCTCTATTGAAATAACCCTTAATCAATAATTTGATCATACCTAGATAGCCCATCTTCTTAAAGCGTCTATCGTCTTGGCCAACGTAATGACTAGATATTTTGAATCTGGACGGAGTATATTTCTTAGATAAGAAGTAATCTTCAGAATGTGCTAATGATTCGTCAAAACCACCAAAGATTCTAAAAGAATCACGATCAGTTAAGAAGAACATTCCAACAGCAAATGGAGTTTTAATAGATATTATTTTATTTACAATATTAAATACCATAAATGATATTGCTGTTCTAATATCTTTACCATAAGATTCGATCTTACATGTCAATAATGTTAAATTATTGTTTTCCATTTCACACATAGTATCTGATATTAATGTATCAGACTTTAATATCGCGTCACTATCAATAAATAAGATATATTTCGTGGTTACCATTTCAGATGCTTTATTTCTTGCATATGATACAGTTCCACCATCAATCATTTCAATATTGACGATATCTTTGTACGTATGTTTTAGTGTAATTATTTTTGCTCTGGTCTTGTCTGTTGACATCGCATCAGCAATAATGATCCTAACTCCTTTTATGTTCCTTTGTTTAACAATCGATAAGATTGTGTTTGTGATGTATTTCTCCTCGTTCTTACTCGGTATCACGATCGTAAGCTTGTCTTTAATTTCCATATAAAACTATTTCTTTTCTACCACATGTACTGTATAATCCCCATCATTGAAAGTAATATAAGAATTGTTTTCAATCCAATCACCAGTGTTTAAATAACGAATTCCTTCAATCATTCTATCTGCGGGGTGATGTATATGTCCGCAGATTACAGTATCACAGTTATTTTTTTTGGCTTGTCTTATTAACTCAACTTCAAATTGTGTTATAAACTTTACCGCCTCTTTGACTTTATCTTTTAAAAATTTCGATAAAGATCTTTTCATACCTAATTTCTTAAGTCTTCTATCAATTGAGATGGCTAAATCATAACCAATAGAACCTAAGACTCCCAACCATTTTAATTTAACAACACCATCATATAAGTCCCCGTGCGTTATAAGTGTGTTGTTCCAAACGTATTCATTATGTACTTCAATATTACCAAAACTAAATTCTAAATAATCTCGCATAAACTCATCATGATTACCAGGAACGTATATTACCTTAATATTATTTTTGGAGTAAGATAATATTTTCCTTAATACATTCGTGTGAGATTGTGGCCAACGGAATTTTCTTTTCAATAACCAACCATCAATAATATCACCAACTAAAAATAAATATTCTGGTTGATATTGCTTTAAGACGGATAAAACTTCATTTGCGTTAGAACCTTTAGAACCTAGGTGGACATCTGAGATGAATAATGCTTGTACTTTGGTCATGACCATAAATATCTTGGATAGGGTTAAAAAAAATCCCACATGTTATTGTGGGATCTTAAAATTATTCAGTTACTTCCGGTTTTTCACCATCTGATGCCTGGGTTTCCCTAATCTTTTCGATCATTTTTTGTGCTACAACTCCGTGAATGCATATTCTAGATGTTTGTTTGTCTACCATAATTGACATTACCGGTTCATCCTTAAATCCAAAGCCACTTTCATCAGATTCTTTAATTTCTCTAAGAACAAATGGAAATTCATTTAAGTCTTCTGGTAATTTATTAACCCATTCTTTTAATTCGCTTAATTTCATGTTTTCTAAATTTATATATCTAATATAATGATTTAATTGGGGATTTTAAATAGAAACATATATAAATCCGTGATTCCGTTTGGATTCGAACCAAAGACCCACATCTTAGAAGGATGTTGCTCTATCCAACTGAGCTACGGAACCAAAATAACACTATCGTCTTTGAAAGTTTTTATTTAATTTTTATGCCTTACGGCTTATTGTTATTTTACTCTCAAGTTTATCAAGTCGTGAATCTAATGTTCTATAAACATTTTGAATTGCTTCTTCACGATTTCTATCCGATCTTTCTGTTTCATTACCCATGATGGTATGAATTGTTTCAATTTCTTTGTTAGTTTTATTAACCTTAACAAAGGCTATAACCGCAACTACCGCAACTGCGATAACCACAACTATAGACATTCCTAAAATAAATGATAATATATCCATATTAATTTTCTCCTTTATTTTCAAAGAACGATAGTGTTGTACCTGGAGCGGGACTTGAACCCGCACGAGCGTTTCTGCTCAACAGATTTTAAGTCTGTCATGTATACCGTTTCATCACCCAGGCATTAACTTTTCCAATATATCAAAGACCTTATCAAATATAAGAATTAAATTTCATAAAACAAAAAACCCGAACAATTTTTGATTTTGTTCGGGTCTTAATATTTTGAGTTTTAACTTTTACAATCCTTCAAAATCCGAACATAAATGACATGGTTGCACACCTCTACCATTCCCTGTTGTATATAACGGGTTCAAACTAAGTGATATGTTATTTATATTCTTCATCAGTTAATAAGTATACGCAAATATACAAAAGTTTATTTTATTTTATATGATAATCCAAGCCCTAGTGTAAAATCATCACCAACTATATTACCAATTGTCCATAAATTTATGACATTGCTTGGTCTAAGTGGATTGTACATTATAAGAAAATTTGGTTTATTACCATTAATTGTTGGTTGTAATCCAAACCCAACAATCGCCTTATCTTCTTTTACTTGTCTAAGAACACCAAACTTCATGTTATCAGATACATTTCCGGTATTGGTGTTGACACCAGGAGGAATCGTAATTCCACCATTTTGACTTTTTAGTTCGCCATACGGAAGTCCCGCATAAAATCCCCAACCTTTTTTCATAAAACCACCGGTTATATAACCATCTGATGGACCACCTTTTCGAGTGGCGGTTATAAACCACTCTTGTCCATTTGCAACGACTTCCACTCCCAAAAGTAACGTTAGCATTAGTATAATTTTTTTCATTTTTTTGATTTGGTTAAGGAATCCTCCTTAGCCCACTTATCTTTTAAATTTGCAACCTTCTCAATCTTTACAATCTTACCATTTAATTTGGTAATCTCGTCCGTGATTTCTTTGGTTTTGACGGCCCTGCTAGCGTAATTCTCATCTGTTACTTCAACCCATTCAATCTTTCTTTCAAGAGATTTAATCTCTTTTTTTATTTGATTGACTGACTTTCTTTCATCGGAAAGGCTTGGGTCGATAGATGATGTTAATGTGTTAAAAAATAACATTAACGATAATGTGATTTTATCTATCATATATTATAAATATTAATAATATGATAAATATACAGAATAAAATATTGAAAATCAATATCTTAATATAAAAAAATATTGTACTCGGTACGGGATTCGAACCCGTGCTACGTCCGTGAAAGGGACGCGACCTAACCACTAGTCGAACCGAGCAAGTGCGGAGAGAGTAGGATTCGAACCCACGGATCCCTTGCGAGATCTTCAGTTTTCAAGACTGACGCAATCGGCCAACTCTGCCATCTCTCCATAGTTCAAGGCGGTTCCAACGGGATTCGAACCCGTGGTCTTCTGCGTGACAGGCAGACATGTTAGGCCACTACACCATGAAACCAAAATTGATTCTAACTCACCTTAAATTGCACCATCCGAGTCACTGCTCTGGTTGACAAAGTCCTCGTTGAGTTAGTATCAAAAAAAAATAACAAGTTTTTCGCACCCATTCGTACATCATAACCAACATATCCCTACGTTGGTGGTCACATTTTCGTCATTGGGTTAATTATTCCCGACTTGTAGTAACTCTACTCTCACCGCTATAATACCGCGAATCAAGGCGGGTGTTGAGATTTATAGACAGTGGGGTTTCACCACCGTCGTCACCTGTTATACAAATATAAATTAAATTTTTTAAAATTCAAAATACATTTTTGTTGCGGGGCCAGGAGTCGAACCTGGAACACTCGGCTTATGAGACCGGTGGGAAACCATTCTCCCCGCAATATGGGGTGATTGACGAGATTCGAACTCGCTCTATTCTAGCGCCACAAGCTAGTGCTCTACCATACGAGCATCAATCACAGAGTCAAGTACTGGATTCGAACCAATGTACGAGGTTTTGCAGACCTCTGCCTAGCCACTCGGCCAACCTGACTTTTTGTTCACTTTTGTACTCTGTTCACGAACCGTGAACAAGTATTTTTTGTGAACATTGCGGTCTCTAAAGGATTTGAACCCTTACTTCAACGTCCGTAGCGTTGTGTGCTATCCGTTACACCAAAAGACCTTATTTGCACGGACCGTAAGAATCGAACTCACTCCTAGGGTTTTGGAGACCCTTTGGCTTCCTTAGCCTGACCCGTGTAAAACAAAAAACCTCGAGATTTTTAAGTCCCGAGGTTTTCTAATATTTTAAGTTAAACTAAATTAACCAACATCAGTATCGTCGAGACATATGGACATACGTGCTTCATCCGCCCATTTTGAACAGATAATAAACGACATTGTATGTGTAATTTGTCTCATTGAATTTTGTTTAATGTTTTTTTCTTTTTACAAAGATAACAATAAATATATATAAAATCAAGAAAAGACGTTAAAAGTTTTTTTACCCTACTTGTTATGTTGTGATATTTATAATTGACAAATAAATTACATCTCTCTCTTGACTCTTTTTATATGAAAATTGGCAGGAGTATTTTAAAAAATTTCATATGGAAAGAATTAAAACATTATCTATTAGCTTAGGCAACAAGCTTGCCGTCGCATTTATCTACTTAGCCGGACTATGGATCGTATTCGCGCTATGTTTTCAATTGTTCTTCGTTTATTTACAATTTTCTGGAAAAGAAGAATTGGCAAGAAACATAACAAACTGGATTGAATGGCGTATTGACGGTACGTTCAAAAACTCCCCGGAAAACATCTGGTATAATGCTGAAGACCATATTTGGGTTGAAAGCGTAACTAATGAGGTTAAAATCGGTAAATTGGCTGGTAATAGAAATCTAGCATTTGGGGTTAAAAATATCTTAGAAGAATTTTTACAAGAAAAAGGTTACGATCTATCGGCATCATCTCCGTACAAATTACAAGTACAAATTGTTTATTTAGATGTTCTTACAACAAAGAAGAACATATCTGTTTTCCATTCTGGTGAGGAGGAAGTCGTTATTAGACTGAAGGGAACATTGACAAAAGACGGTAAAAAAGAAAAAGAACTTATTGTTGAGGAGTCGTCATCTGAAGTATCGATGTCTACTCTAATTGTTGATGAAGGTGGGGTATTCAACCAAACCTCATTAAGCAACGCACTCAAAAAGGCAAGTGAAAAACTAATAAATAAATTAATGGACAAAAAATAACAAAAATGAAACACCTATTAACAACAATCGGGATAATAACACTATCCCTATTTACATTCACGGTAAATGCCCAATTAACCGTAAACCAATCAGTTACCCCAACAACAGGATTAAAGGTTGGAGACACTATTTCAGTTAAGTACACTGTAGCTAAAGGCACAACAACACCTCGTTATTTTTGGTTAAGATACCAATACAATAACAAAGCATTGGCTTATGTTTCAACAGTATTCTCACAAGGCACATCTGTTCAAACATTCTACACAAGTTGGTCATCATATAAATTTACTGCAAGTACAGCAAACAATATAACTGCTAAAGATTTATATTCACAATATGCTGCAACACCTTGGGCATATACTACGAACGCAGATTGGAATGTTGGTCAATTGACAGTTCAAAGAACTGATGCGTCAATTAATGGAGATATTGCAACTCAAAAATATGTGATTAAAGATTTGGGTGCGTATACTGACATTCATAAATTAGACTTATCATATTCAATTGATGCAACAAGCGCTAATATCACACCAATAACAACTGATCCAGGAACAATGTCATTATCAAATGTGGTTGGTAACACATCTCAATTTAAAGTAAGAGTATTATTCCCAAGTGGTTATGATATTACCGCACATAGTGTTTCATTGATACCATTAACAACGGCAGGTGAGATTAATTGGACAGCACAAGCAATAGCATCTAAATCATTAGACGCCAGTGGGGAAGCAATTTTCACAACAGAAGCTAAAGTGGGAGATTCATTTGCTGTGTTTGTAAACGCTGCGTTACAGAAAACATTTATGAATAATATTATAACAGTATCTGACGCGTATAAAGCTTTTTTAGGTATCTCTCAAGTCGACATATCAGGTACACAAACATATTTTACAAGACCAACACTACAAAAGAAGATTGGTTTAATAACTAAAGATAAAACAACATTTAGTGAAAGTGATTCATATAATTTATTTGCACATGTAATGGGAATTGATGTTAAGTCGGTCGCAATGATACCATCAAACGCAGCACCGGTAAGTGGCGTTGTGAATTACAAATGGCATAATGGTTTGTTAAATCAAAGTTGGTTAGACGGAACACCAACATATAAAACTAAAGTAACTGCAGCAAATCAAGCGGTAGATATGGTATTTGCATGGGGTGGCGATTTAGATTGGTCTCATTCATCTGATCCTGACGTTATCGCGGCAAGAATTGCTAGTGGTAATTATGCAAATTCAATTAACCCATCTGACAATGTTATTAAAACAATGGCAGTACAATCAATGTCATATACGCCGATTGCGGAAAAAGCAACATTGAATTTAAACTCAACAGTATCAAATGGTAAAGTTGTATTGACCGGAACTTTAACAAAAGACGGTTTAGCCGGTTTAGAAGTTATATTACAATATGATAATACTAAATTAACATTTGACAATATCACATTTGACGCCGGCGCAAGTGTGACTAATTTCTCAACAAATGCAGATGGTAGATTAACATTTGGTTCTATGGATCAAAATAAAACAGCAAGAATTAAAGTCGGAACACCATATAAGTTAACTTTTACAACAAAAGAAACAATAACAAATACCGCAGGTTTATTCTATACAGTTTTAGCTGATGCGGTTGATGGAAGTGGAAACAAAATTAATTTGACAGTAGAGTAATTTATGAAGAAACTAATTGTTGTACTATTTTTATTAACATCATTTTTAGGGTTCGGACAGAGTGTGTCCGCTCCGGACTCTAAGTCTTTTTTACAATCCACTAGTGCACAAGATGCTAGTGGTTTTGTTTTAAATGGGTTTAATTCAACAGCCACACTGTTAGCGTCAATCAGTTTAGTTAATCCTCCATCAGGGACAACATTTGTATTAAACACCACAACAGGATTAACAGCCGCAAGTGGATTTACTTTAAGTGGTAATAAAACTCGTTTGGTTGTAACTGGTACAATGACAAATATCAATACGGCATTAGCGTCTCTAAAAATAAACACAGGTTCATCAAAAGGTAATGTTGCACTATCAGTTGCAGCAACGGTAAATCCAACGGAATATTATTATAATGGAGTAAATGGACACTTTTATAAACCAATTGCAACGGGAAATACATACACAGGTGCAAGAGCTGCAGCGTTAACAACAACATTTAAAGGACAAACAGGATATTTGGTAACAATCACTTCCGCGGATGAAGATGCCTTTATATATGCAAATGTACCACAAGGTAATATATGGTTTGCTCTTACAGATGAAGTAGAGGAAGCTAGATGGACGATTGATGCGGGACCTGAAAAGGGAACTCTTATCAAAATAAATAACGGACAAACAAACGGAAACATTCCTGGTCAATATAATAATTGGGCAGGTGGTGAACCAAACAATAGTGGTAATGAAGATTATGCAGTAACCAAATGGGGTGGTGGAACTCAATGGAACGATTTACCCAATCATTTTAGTTGTGCTTACGTAATCGAATATGGAACTTGGACTAATCCAGATGATGCAACCTTTACTGAATTTTATACCAATAGTGTAACTCATTCAAATGGAGAAGTATTAACCACTAGATTTAATTTTGACTTTGGTGGTAATGTAGATGAAACTAAATTTTCAGCAAAGGCGAACAGATATGTAAATAATCTATGGAGTACAACAACCAACACATCACGAGCAATAAGTGGATTGGGTAAGGTTGACATTACAAATGATTTAGATACTGCAAAGGTAAGTGGTATTGGTACTAAAGCGTCAACAACTGCAGGACAAGTTGAATGGGCAATAATAAATCCGTATGATGCAAATTTAGGTGGGCATCAATTATTAATAGACGAAAGGGAATTTGATGGAACAGGAGTATCTCCAAGTGATATAACATCAATTAAATTATTTGATATATACGATGGGCCAGTTACCATTAGTAGTGTAAGTGGGTTTTGGAAAACTTATATAATGCCGGGTAATTTGACAACGAAAATAACTTCATCAACATTTCAAGCTCAATTAAGATTACAAGATGGTTGGTATGGAACGAGAGCCGAATTTACTTTCTTACCAGTAATGTCATATAAACAACATGGAATTGAATTAACATATACCAACCAAACGGATTTAAACACTTTATACAACAGTATTGTGACTGTATCGGATGTGTTTATTGCATTCAAAGAATTATCAAATGGTGGGATATTCGGAAATCAAAGCGGATTAGAATTTACAAATGGTATTCAATTTTTGAACGCGGATGTAGATGGTAATGGTGTATTCAACGAAGCGGATACATACAAACTATTACAACATTTGACAGGAGTTCAATCACTTACACAAAATCCACTATTAACCTTTCTGATGAAACTTTATAGTAAATCAGATTATGATGGAATTACTAAATCTAATTGGAATACCAAATTCAATTCAACAAGAAGTTTATATCCTTTTAGTTTAAATACGGGTACACTTAATAATACATACAATGTAAATGTTACTTGGCTTGGTGATGTAAACCTATCTCATTCTGCACAACAAAGTGCAACCGGTATTACTGGTAATGCTGTTAGAACTATGAGTGTAAAAAGTAATTCGGTTTCAAATGAAGTAAACGCTTTAATTATGGGTGAAAATGTAGGTAATAAAGTTATAGTTACTATATCATTAGACCCATTACAACAAGAAGTGGTGGGAACCCAATTTCAATTAAACTATGATAATACCTCATTAAGTTTTGAGAAGGTGGAATTTACAACTAAGGGAAACCCAACCAATTTTGGAACTGATAGAGGTACTTATATTACATTAGGTTCATTGATAACCGATGGGTCAACTCTATTAGATAAAACAACGGAATATAAAATAACGTTTGTACCAAAAATTGGATTAACTGGAATATTAGGATTAACATCAATATCAAATACTGATGCCGTTAATAAGAGCGGTACGCAATTAAAAATAAAAATAAATTAAAAATTATGGAAATTAATTTTGGATATGATGAAATGAAAAATTTTATCATTAAAAGTGGAAAATATAAAATTGTAAATGTTAGGTGTTTTAGTTGGATTCATCCTAACCCTTTTAATAATTGGCAATATACGGAAGAAGAAGAATTTATAGAAGTGGCATACCAAATAGGTGATATTGCAAGTGAAGAATGGTTATGTAATGGTGAAAATAAACAAAAGGATAGTATTATGATGTGGAATGTTGAATCGGCTTTTTACAAAGAAATGAAAAATAAACTATTAAATTTATAATATAAGTGAAAAAACTATTATTAATCATATCGTTAGTTTTAATAGGATTTGTATCAAATGCGCAAATCGTAAAACCTGATACATTACAATTATCACCAAAAGAATTATTTGGGGAAAGTGATGATTGGAACGATGTGGGTATATTACAATCCTATGTTAATTTTTCAAAAGATGTTCTTTCATCTTCAAATCTCTCAGTTGGTATTATTGGAAAACAAGTATCAACTACTCTTAATTTGGGTTATAATAAATCATCTATGAATGGTCAATGGGGACACACATTCGCAGCATCAATAAATCCTATATGGAATTATTATGGTGTGGGTTATGGTCTTAGTAGAAATACCGAAAAGAGAACAACAACAATACAATCGTTTTATTCAACCGATTTTGATTTTCAAAAAGATATTACACTATCATTCATTGATGTATTCAGAACTAAAAAATTTGGAACATTCGGTTATAGTGTAATTGCATCAAAATCTTTTTGGGGAACATATGAAGGTCAATGGGAAGGAAAATATACGGTAGATGAAAATGGTGATTTTAAAGATTTAATATATCCAATGGTGCCGGCATCAAGTGAAATAAGTTATAGAGGTATGGTGATGTACACCTATACATTGAAAACAAAGAGAGTAAACATCTCACCACAAATATTTGCAATGAGTGATGTATATAAAGTATTCAAAGATGGCACTGCATCAGATTTAGCATATGTAGATGATTTCAATTTGGACTTATATTATGGTACATCTATTGATTGGAAAATAACTAAAAGATTTATTTTGAATACTAATGTCAGATATAACACAACTTGGGATAAGTTGAGCGAATCGGTTGGGTATAAAAAGAGTAATCCAATAATGTTTATGATAGGAACAAACTTTCAATTTTAACATATGAAAAAAATACTATTCATATTTGTGATTTTACTATGGGGTTGTACTAAGATGGATATTCCAACTCCAACATCACCAGTTGAAAAAATATTCAAAGTGGGTGAAAGTAAAGTAACAAATGGTCAATCTATTTATTTTGATTTACCATCGGCCGGATTATACACTTTAACATTAATTGATAAAGAATCGGGACAAGTCGTGAGTAGGGAAAAATTTATAGGACAAGACGGTGAAAATATAAAGAAAATTTATACTAATTCATTACAAATTAAATATTTGTACTTGTTATTAGAAGACATTAATAAAAAAGAAATTGCTAAAACAACAATAATAATAAATTAAAAAAAAAACAAAAAAAATGAAAAAACTATCTCTCCTGGTTTTTAGTTTAGTTATCCTTGGTAGTTGCACAAAAACGGAAATCGTTCCACAACCTCAATCAATTAGTGATAACCTTAAGATCTCAAGTTCAGTGGGATTAAAACTAGAAACGCCATTTGTAACAACTGAAGTTGCAATGAACATAAAAAGTGACGTTGCTCAGACGGTAACTGTTAAAATATTCGACATATCAAATAGAGTCGTGTCAAAGTCATCAAGCGACGTTAAGTCAGGTGATAATATTTTAAGGGTATATACGTCGGCTTTACCGTCTTCAGCTTACAGAATTGCACTATATGATGCAGCAGGTAATATGTTGACAATAACAGATTTTAATAAAATTTAAGATAATTATAGTATATAAAACACAAAACAATGGCAGAAGAAACACAAGAACAAGAAGGAACCTGGTCAGGTTTAAAAAAGACAATAATTGGTGTTGCGGGTACGGTAGTAACTGCTGGTGGAGTATGGTTATCAACAATATTAGGTGGTGGTGACAAGGCAGAACCGGCACCAGTACAAGCGGCTCCGGTAATTAATATTACAACTAACCAAACTCAACAACAAGCGGCTGGCGGTAAAACAGTAATCATCAATAAAGGTGGTGAAACGGCAAAACCAGCAGCGCCTATAAAGAAGAAAGAAGGTGATGAGTTTAAAAAAGAAGACCCTAAGTGGTAATATATTATCAAATAGGGACGGTAGTGTTCTTTATGGGAATTCTATCGTTTTTAATAAAATTCGGAGTTAAAAATAATAAAAATGGCAGAAAATAAACAAGCACCTGATGGGTTTAAACAATTATTAAACTCTATGATGAGTAGAAGATGGTACATCTCTGCTATGGTATTAGGTGGTTTTATGATGATAATTGCTGGTATGTTTACTGCTATTGCGGTTGGTACTAAAATGGCTGCAGAATGGAAAGAACTTTTATTATTATTGTTAGGCGCATTTATTGGTAGTTATGGTAAAATCATAGATTACTGGTTTAGTGATACTGATAAGGATAAAATGTTAGTTCAAAAAATGGATGAGGAAGATGGTGTGACATTAGGTAGTGTTAATGAAATAAAAGAAAGTGAAAAACCATACGCCCCATTAATGCCAGATGCGTTTATTCAAGGTGCTGCGGCGGCTAGAGACTTGGCAGTAGTTGAAAATAAGCAAAACTTTGAGTTGGAAAAAGACCAACAAGAACATGAACAAGAAATGGAAAAATTAGAATTTGAACATCATTCACATAGACAATGTGAACATGAATGGGGCGATTCTGACCATGACGGACACGAGGAGTGTCAAAAATGTGGACTTTTACGTGAAGACGTTGAGGGATAAATAAAAAGACAAAAATAATTAAACTATGAAATTTAAAGAATGGGTTATCGAACTTTTTAAAGATGAAAGAGGGTCTATTTCAGTAAAACCGGTTATTGCATTTATAGGAGCATTGTTCCTTTGTATTACAATGATCTTAAATTCGTTCTCTCACTCCGATTTTGCGCCGTCACCTGAATTGGTGAATGCGGTGATGATTATCACAGGAATTGGGATGGGTGCGGATACCTTGGATAAGTTTTCTCATAAAAAGAAAGAAGAAACAGAGGGTTAATATAAAAGGGAGCTAAAAACTCCCTTTTTTGTGTATTTATATTAAAAGACCATATGGCGGAAAGCAACGTAACGGACACGTTTTTTACAAAACTAAAAGAGCAATCATTTACTATCATTTTATTGGTGGGTATATTATATTATCAAAACGTCAATTTTAACAATCAAATTAATGAATATAAAAAAATGGTTGATGAGAAAGAAACATTAGTTTTAAAATTAACCGACGATGAAAGAACAAGACTTCTTGAAAGGACTAAATACCTTCAAGAGCAGAGGGACAAATATGTTGAGGAATTAATAAATAAAAAATAAAATAATATGAAAAAAGAACAAATTTCTACAGATTGGCAAGGTGGTTTTCCATCTGAAAATCAAAAGCAAATGTTATATCCTACTACGGATTTATCTTCATTACCTATGTTGGGTAATATGGATAACATTAATTTACTACAAAGACAATGGGGTGTTAAATGGCCAATGTTTAGTTGGAATACTCTAAATGGAGAAAAAGACCCAAAGCGTTGTTATGTACAATTTGCTCCTTATATTTCTAGAATAGGATATACCAATGAAGGTAGAATTTATTCCATAATCTGTCCTCAACAAGGGATGTGGATTGGAGATGAGATTTGTATCAATGTGGAAGTAACAGTTACGGGACAAAGAGGCTGGGTTAATGAAGACACAAAGGAAATTGCTGCGGATATGATGGTTGAGGGAAAAATTTGGTTAACACCAGGTGAAAATCAAGGTGGTCTATTAAGAGCAATTTGGCCATTATTAAAATATAGTTCTCGTAAATACCCTATCGACAAAGAAAACGCTATTCGTGTTTCAACACATCTACCAGGAAATCCTAAAGAACCTATATTTCAACTTGGAAAGGGTTTATCACCAAGATTTAAAAATCCACAATTTGCTATACAGGAAGAAGCATTTACAACAGGACATATCAATGTGGAAATAGGAGGAATGGTGCCAACAAATGATCACAAATTAGATAAGTTTAATCAATACTTTTTAAATCTTTTTAACTTAGGTACGGGTAATATGTTACAAAAAGGTAATGTATTATCGTGGAATCTATTTTTTGATTCACCTGAATTGGTTTCAATTCCTGAATGGCAAAATCACGCTGACTATTGGCGTACCTCTATAGGTGCACATCACGGTTCACCAGGTGGTGAAGGAACAAGTCCGAGATATTTTGATGGAACCTATTTTGATACTAAAAATTTCGCAATTAAAGAGGTTATTAAAGAAATTTTAAATCACGTTGTAAAAAACACCACATTGCGGAAGGGTTTAATATTACTTGTAGAATATTGTCCTAAAACAATATTTGATATATTTTTAAAGAAGGGTGATCAATCTAAAACAAAAACAAAATGACAAAAGAAGAAATTTTATATAATGTCGGTTTAACCGAAAAAGTTTATTCAGAAAAAAAAGACATTGATTTTAAAACATTAGGTTTAAAATTGGTTAAATGGATTGATCATAAAAAATCAGATACCCAAGGATTTATAGCAACAAAAGATAAAACTATCTATATTGTATGGAGAGGTAGTTCATCTAAAAAGGATTTCCAAAATGATGCTTCCATTGATAAAGTTCCTTTTATTGAAGAAGGTGAAAAGGTTCATATTGGATTCAAATCATCTTGGGAAGCAGTTAAAGACCAAACATATGAAGCGTTAGATAAAGCTTTAAAAACATTAGGTGGCGAGGATAAAATAGATAATATCATTGTATGTGGTCATAGCTTGGGTGCTGCAGTTACAACCCTATTTGCATACTCAATCTATACAATTTACAAATCAAATAAAATTATCAGCTGTACAATTGGTAGTCCAAGAGTTGGAAATAAAGTATTCAAACAAAACTTTGATAAATCACCAATTGAGTCATTAAGAATCGTTCATAATAACGATGTGGTGACACATTCTCCATATATTGGATACTATCACGTAAATCACATGTTGCGTATCGATAGTAATGGTAATATTAAGAAGTTCATGATTGATTGGGAACGTGCTTGGAATTATTTAAAATCTATGGTAACGGGTAAGAACATTAAAGACCACATGACCGATGGATATATCAGTTCATTAAATAAATGGAATCCATAAAATAAAAATATGAGATATATAATATTATTTATAGCATTTATTGCTATGTGCCTTATTACAGACAAAGTAATGGGGCAAACAATCGGTAAAACTAAAACAGAAGAATACAAAGCAGACTTTGAAAAGAAAAGAGATATAAGTGCTTACATGGACTACGACGGTCCTCAAATTCCAATTCAAATATTAAAGGCTGGAATTTCTGACGAGATGTATGAGATGTATCCTGAATTAAAAGAAAAACGTGTTGGTTTGGGTGTTGCTAATATTTCAATGGAATACCTTGAAAACTTAAACAGATTTAAATTTACCGAGGACAAAACGGAAATTAAGAATAGGATGGTAAAACAATTTCAAGCGTCTGCGGCAGGTATTTCCGAGAATAAGTTAGATGGTCGTGGTAAAATCAATTTGGCAAAGTATTTTGTAACTATTGAGTGTTATGACTACTCGGTGTCAGAAGATGAGACTATCAACCTTAAAGACGGTATTAAAGATAATATGGTGACCCGTATAGGTCTTCAGGTTAGATTTACTGATGCGGAGACAGGTGTCTTATTTGGTGGGTCAGGTTTAGGTGAGGCCACAACAAAAAGAGAATTAACCCTATTATCAGATGCTACTGTAGACCCAATTAAATTTAATCAATCAACAATTTCAATCGCAACTAAAAAGGCTTTGGATATTGCGTGTGCTAATATTCTTGATAGAATGATTAAAAAAGGGATATTCACAAAATAATAAGATAACATTAAGAATTATTTAAAAGGAGGTGTAATAACCTCCTTTTTTTATATTTATATAAAAACAAATCTATGAAAACTCTCTTATTTGTATTATTATTAATACCAACTTTAATATTTGGACAAGTCTCTTCATGGAGGCAAACTGGTGGAAATATTCCATCAAATTCACAACCATCAATAGGCTCACAAACCAACACACAACAACAAAATAATGTGAGTCAATGGAGAACACAAACAGCACCTATTAGACCAGGTGACAACTTTCAGGGACAACCTTTAACAAGAAGGTATAGATATACAGATATGAACCCTTATGGTTTACAATATGGTGTATGGGGATGGTATCAACCCTATCCTTATATTTGGTATGATAACTATGGATGGAGACAAAGAAGTGAAGTTAGAATATACGAAAGTGGAAGGAGAGATACCATTAGAAAAGAAAGAGTTTATACCTCCTTTGGATTTGGGCATACCACTAACAAACAAATGGTATATTGGGGAACTATTGGTGGTAAGAAAGGTTATTTCATTATGGATTATGTAATGACTTATGTAATAGATCAAAACAGCTATTATCCATATGGTCAAATTAACAATGTTGATTTCCCATTAAGTAAAAATGATTGGAAAAAAGAATCCGCTTTCTATGTTGGTGCTGGTAAAAGAATTGGTAAAATAGGAATACACGGTATGATAGGATTCGGTAATGAAGTTATTAGATGGCAAGGTAAAGATGCGATTGGTGGTATATCATTTCCAAAATCAAACTCATCATTTACTACATTTAAAATTGGTATTATAAAAGATTTTAAATTTGTTACATTAAAATTAGATACAGACCCAATAAGAGGATATACACAAATAGGAATAGGTTTGAACAATAAATAATGAAAAAATATATTATATCTCTCCTAATATTATTTTTTTGTGGTAAATCTTTTGGTCAAAGTACTGTTACCCAAACATATATTGATCCATGTGACCAAAAGGTATATGTGGTCGTAATTCCATTTGGACAAAACCAAACCGTTGCAGTTATTAGAGGCAAATCTAAAATTGTAACATTAGCAGATATCAATAGTGGTGCATTTCAAACATGGGTTAATAGCGTATTTGCAACACCATGTCCACAAAACGATGCAATCAGATTAGCACAAGAAGCCGCGGCAAGGGCGGCGGCAGACGCGGCAGCAAGAGCAGCAGCAGACGCAGCAGCAAAAGCAGCAGCAGACGCGGCATCAAGGGCGGCTTCAGACGCAGCAGCAAAAGCTGCATCAGACGCAGCAGCAAAAGCAGCAGCAAGTGCTGCAAGTGGGGCCGCAAGTAATGCTGCATCATCCGCGGCAAGTGGCGCCGCATCAAGCGCCGCAAGTGGTGCGGCATCAAACGCAGCAAGTTCTGCCGCAAGTGGAGCTGCTGGTGGGGCAGCAAGTTCAGCTGCCGCAAGTGCGGCCGCACCTCCACCAATAAATGTTTCAGCTCCGCCACCACCACCACCCACAGCAGCACCACCACCTGCATCCGCACCACCATCAAGCAGTTCATCATCACCTCCAGCAAGTGGTAGTGGTTCGTCATCTTCAAGTAGTAGTTCATCATCGTCTGATAAACCTGCAGAAACAAAGCCCGCAGATAAACCGGCCGAAACTAAATCGGATAAACCGGCAGAACAAAAACAAGAAGAAAAGAAAACTGAAAGTAAAACAGAAGAAAAGAAAGAAGAGTCTAAAACCGAGGAAAAAAAATCTGAAGAAAAAAAGACAGAAGAAAAGAAAGAAGAAAGTAAAAAAGAGGAAGAAAAAAAGAAAGAGGAAGAAAAGAAAAAAGAAGAAGAAAAAAAGAAAAAACAAGAAGTAACAAACCCAACATTATTAGCATCTGATATAACAGGTGCAGAGCAATCAGATGGAACTTATTTAGCATCAATATCCATGGGGCTTAGTAAATCATCACTAGCTGGTGATGTAAGTTATAGTACTGGATTAGTTGTAAATAGTAATTTAAGTTCTATAGTGACAACAGGTGGAATAACAAAAATGGGATTAACTAAAGATGGTAAATTGGATGCCATACATTCATATGGCACGGCATTTGCATATTTAGCAGGTAACTATATGAATTTATTGGGATACACATGGATTAAACCAACACCAAAAAAAGGAACATTTGGTTACAATGTGGGAGTAATTAATTTATTTCTTAAAAATGATAGTAGTTTTGATTATAATATGGCAAGTTCAGCAATCGCATTTTGGACTAAACCTTATCAATACTCAAAAAAATTAACTGTGTCTCCACAAGTGTTTACTATGTTTTCGCCAATATCTTGGAATAGCTCTACCGGTGAGACAACGGTAAATAGACATATGGGGTTTTTATTAGGTGCCGCGTTTGATTACAAAATAACAAAAAGATTTGGGTTTAGTTTTAATTACAAAATGAGTGGTAACACTAAACCAGGTTCCCCATTTTTAAGTAATTTTTTGATAGGTAGCAGAATGATGTTATAAAAAAACCCCGAAAGTTCATACAAACTCCCGGGGCATGACAAAAATAATTGTACCTCTCTCCTGATACACTTAAATAATAGATAATTTTTTCTTTTTTGTCAATAGTTCATATAAATTAATTATTTCAACACATTTTTCATAATTTTCTATTTCTTCAAAATATGGTAAAACATCATTAATTAAAATGTCAGAATCTTTTTTGTAAAAACTAAACATTGTATTCCAATTAGTTATGCCAATAGTTTCTTCTGAATAAATTTCTGCACTAACTAAAAGTCTTAATGTCTTGCTTTTAGATATTAAAAATTCATTATATATTTCTATGATCGCATCATATATTTCACCTCTATTCTTGTCATAAAAATCATTGAAGTCTGCAAAATTACCCACAATTTCAATTGTGATGAATGGTTCTCCTCTTTTTAGTTTCATTTGTTAGTAGTGTTTAGTTGGTTAATCGTTAGTTTTAAATGGCTTAGAATATGTTGGGTATAGTATCTTCCAGATAATATGATCATATTTTTTATTATCATACATCGCAAATAGAATAGCTGAGTGTTTATAACTCAACGCATAATTTGCAAATGCTTTCTTATCTGTGATACCATTAATGTCAATGATTGTTTTATAAGTTCTAGTGTAATCTCTATCGATTGTTTTAAACTGTTGTTCAAAATCCTGTTTTGTTTGTTTAACCCAATTATAAAATTCGTCTGGAACTTTATCTAGTATTTCATCTAAAGGTTTCCCTTCTTTAACGTATTCAAAAATATCTCTATTAGATATGTTGGTTAGTATTTTATGTAATCGTTTATATTCATCTCCTTTGATTTTCATACGAAAACCATTCTTAAAACGAATAACGTATCCTTCTCTGTCTTTACTGATTTCTTCTTGAAGTATGTCATATCCTTCGCCCCAAGTTTTGTAAGTGGTCACAACTTCAAATCCAGAATCTTGTGTCCAAAACAAACTACTATCTGGTATTTCTTCACCAGTTTCTGTATGAATACCGCCAAGAACAACTAGTTTTTCTTCATCACCATAGTCAACCACTATACGATTCTGTGGATAAATAATTTCAAACAAATATGTGTTGTCTTTTTTCCATGCACTGATGTCGTGCCTATCAAGAATTTCTTTTCCTTTAATTGCTTGTGGTGATGTAAATGAACCGCGTGTTGCTAATATCCATTCACCTTTTCTTTTTGGTGTTGGTTCATAATATGAATTATCAAAATCAGGTAAATTGTTTGGATCAAAAAATCTTTCCATACCTGTTTCATAATTGTTATTAAACCATATGTTATATCTTTTTTCATCTGTTAATTCTTCTTCATAATAAAAAAGAATACCTAAAGAACCATCCATTTTTTCATATACAACATAATCTTCATTTGGAATATCTTCTGGTTTATGTTCTTCGTAGTTGAAAAATTTCTTGAATGGCCTTGCAACAATATCTCCTTTTGAATTAGTCACTAATCCACGACACTGTATAGTTAGGTTGTCCCATAATCTTTCATATTGAACTTTTGGGGAATAATTCCAAATAGTTAAATCAAGTCTTGGGTGATGTTGCTTATGCAACAAACCATTTGCATGGTACGTATGTAGTTGTTCTAGGAGAGTCGGCATTATTTAAATCTTTGATATGTTCCAATTGTAACTGACCATTTAAGCCATGCAATGCACAAATATATACCAGACAAACCATTTTTCCAAGAGTCATTATGGTTTAATGGTTGTTTTGTTTCAAAATAAAAATCTATTGTTGGAAGTATGTGGATAGCCCACTGTTCTGTACGAAAATAGAAATGAAGTTTCATCGATTTTTTTGGTTTTATTGATTCGGTAAAAGAATGAATAAATTTACTCATTTATAGGTTTATATCAAAACGTGTTTTCATCTGCTTAACCTTATCTTCAGGGACACCGTGAATATTTTCCGCACCATGTCTATTTTCAACAATAATAGAATGTACTCTATAATTATATCTTTCTGCCATTTCAAAATATTTTTCCATTTCCCACTCTTGAGTAAATGTATTGGCGACAACTATTCTAGCAACCTCAGATCTCATACGATCCGAGCATTTTACTTGGCAGTCGTTATGCGCTTCTTTTAACCTAGTTGGATCAAAAATATACTCACCATCTTCATTTAAAAAAAAATCATCTGCAGATAAAACATCTGCTTTATCATTAGATGGTGTCATTAATATGATATTAGCTAATGTGGTTTTTCCAGATCCTGGAACACCTCTTAATAATATTAAATCGCCAGTATATTCTTTATTCATAGATAATGGATTTAAAAAAATATAGCCGGATTGGTTACCGGCTAAATTCTTTATTTCACAGCGGCGCTGTCTGCAGGAATTTGTGCAGTTGTTGAGTCTGTTGCAGTTATTGCAGCAGTGTCTACTTGAGCAGCTGTTGAGTCAGTTGTTTCGGTTGCGGTTGACCCTGAACCACATGCTGTCAATGTAAGTACTACACCAAGAGCAAAAATAAATGTTACTTTTTTCATAATAGTAAATATACGAAAAAAGGATCAAATAGTCAAATTTCAAATAAAAAACCCCAACAAGATGTCGGGGTTTAAGGTCTTTCGGCGGGTTCAACCCCACTTACTTCAAAGAAACGAAAGGTAATCGACAAAGAGAACCTACAGAGATATAAATATATATGATATTAACAAAAAGCCACATATTTACCCAGTTTTTAAATAATTTTTCCTCTTATTTGTAATTTTTCTTTAAAAACTAGCTTACACGCCTTATTTGGAACAATATTTCCTTTCAAAATCTCGTCACTTAGAAAGTCTTCACACAATGATTGGATAATTCTTTTTATTGGACGAGCACCGTATTGCTCTTCTTTATTCCTATTTAAAATTTCATCCAAAACAGAAGCATCAAACGAAACTTTATATTTTTTATCTAATAATCTAGCGGCTAATTTATCTACTTCTAATTTAACAATAGTCTTTAATGCGTTCTCATCTAATGGATTAAATAAAACTATATCATCTATACGGTTCAAGAACTCCGGATTGAATTGTTGTTTCAATGATTTTTGTATCATTGTTTTTTTAACCTCATACTGCTGTTCTTCACTACCATTGGTTGAGAATCCGACACCACTACCAAACTCAGATACTTTTTTAGCACCAACATTTGATGTTAATATGATTAATGTGTTTGTGAAATTAACTTTTCTACCAAAAGAATCTGTTAGATGTCCTTCATCTAATATTTGAAGTAAAATATTAAAAACATCTTTATGTGCCTTCTCTATTTCATCAAATAAAATAACAGAAAACGGATTATTCTTAATTTTTTCTGTTAATTGACCACCTTCATCATATCCAACATAACCTGGAGGAGAACCTATTAATCTAGATACCGCATGTTTCTCCATATACTCACTCATATCAACGCGAATAACATTGTCTTTATTACCAAACATTAATTCAGCCAAAGTTTTAGCAAGATAAGTTTTACCAACACCTGTAGAACCTAAGAATATAAATGAACCTATAGGTTTATTTTCGTCTTTAATACCAACTCGGTTTCTTCTAATAGATCTTGATATTGTTGATATGGCTTCTGCTTGGCCGATAACTTTTGACGATAGTTTATCTTCTAAATTAATCAATGTTTCAATTTCTTTTGAATCCATTTTAGAAATTGGTATACCAATCATTGATGAAACAATTTCGTATACGTCGTCAACAGTTACTGGGATTGATGAATCGTTTTGTCTTTCAATCCATTTATTTTTTTCATCGTTTAATTTTTCAAGCACTTTTTTTTCTTCATCACGAAGTTTTGCCGCTAATTCATATTTTTGATTCTTAACAACATCTAATTTTTTTTCTTTAATTTCATCAACTTCTTTTTTAAGTTGCTCAATAATTTCAGGCACTTTGGTGACTACTCTTTTTTCAGAGCCCAACTCATCTAATACATCTATTGCTTTATCTGGAAATTGTTTATCTGTCATATAACGGCCAGATAATCTAACAATCGTTTCAATTACTTCATTATCATATTTTACTTTATGATAATTTTCATAAGAAGGTATTAAATTTCTTAATATTTCTATTGTCTCTTCTTGTGTTGGTTCTTTTAGAATTATTTTTTGAAAGCGTCTAACTAATGCGGAATCTTTTTCAATATGCTTTTTAAACTCATCAAATGTAGTTGCACCAATACATTGCATTTCACCTCGAGCTAATGCTGGCTTCAAAATATTAGCAGCGTCCATAGATCCTGATGCGTTTCCTGCACCAACCATAGTGTGTAATTCATCAATAAAAACAATTACGTCTGGGTTTTCTTGTAACTCGTGTAAAATAGCTTTTATTCTTTCTTCAAATTGTCCACGATATTTTGTTCCGGCAACTAATGAAGTAAGATCTAATGAAACTAATCGTTTATCAATTAGATTAGATGGACAATCACCTTTAGTGATCATTAATGCTAGTTTCTCAACGAGTGCTGATTTACCAACACCAGAATCACCTACAATTACTGCATTATTCTTTTTCTTTCTGGAAAGAATTTGTGCAATTCTTTTAACTTCTTTATCTCTACCAACAATAGGGTCGATTTTACCTTCTTGAGCTAACTTAATTAGATCTCTTGAGAAATTATCCAAGATTGGTGTTGATGATGTGCTTTTTTTGCTTCTAGGGTTAATTCTAGGGTTTTCTTCGTATCCGTAATCTATTGCCATAATAATGAGTTGTTTGTACAAATATATGTAAGATATTTCTAAAAACAAAATTATTAAATTTGACTTATAATATGTAAAGTGAAATGTTAATAATATGTAAAATTAACCAAATCGAGGTTTTTTTATATTTATATAAAAACCGTTACTATGAGAAGAAAAGAACTCTTTGAAGACCTATTCTTAAAAAAAGACACAGAACAAAAGAAAATCTACATATTTTCTGATAAAGAAGAAAAAAAAGACGCAGCAAAGGAAACTATTGGCTTAGCCAAGGAGTTTAGAAAAATAGGACTTGATTGGAACCCAAAGGTAGGTCATTGGGTTGGTTCATTTGATCAATTAGAAACTGTTAATCAATTGATTAAGTCGCATAATAAAATTAAAAAGATTGTTGAAGACTTAGAGAAAATTGAAGACTTCGTAGCGGACTCTGATGCTGACCCATCTAAAAAGAGTACCATCATGGATAATCTTGATATGTACATTAATGATTTGGCAAATGCAACGGATCAAGTGGCTATGGATGCTGCAATTAGGAATTATTTAGAATTTTACAGTAGATTTCATAGTTATAGTTTAACAAACACAATGTTAATTTGGATGCAGAAAAAAGATGCAAGAAAGGTGGCTAGTTTTAACACATGGAAAAAAAGTAATAGAGGCGTTAAAAAAGGTGCAACCGTTATATACATTTGGTTCCCAATGGGGAATAACAACCAAATACAAGACACTGGTAAGATCGATTTTACCGATTTAGACGCGTTAATGGCAAAAGCGGCTGCTCAAGTTAATATGAGATTTGGGTTGGGGAAGGTATATGACATTTCAGACACATACCCATTAAATGAAAAGGGAGACGTTCCTGAAGCGCCAAAATGGTTTGCGGATAATGAACCAAGCGAGGTTGCAGATGATTTAATTATTCGTTTAAAGAAATTTGCAGAAACTTTAGGCATTAAAGTAACTAAGAATAGTTCTGAAGGTGGTGAAAAAGGATTTAGCGCTGGCGAACATATTAATTTATCTTCTGATATATCTGGTGTTGGTGAGGCATCTACAATGGCTCATGAGTTAGCACACGAATTATTGCACTGGAAAACAAAATCCCCATTTTATATTGATAGCCCAGAAACTAACTCACGTGAAATGAAGGAATTACAAGCAGAATCTGTTTCATATGTAATAATGAAGCATTATCAATTACCTGTAACACAACACCCAACATATTTGGTTCTTTGGAAAGCAAATAAAGAAAAGATTATGAAAAATATGAATGTGATCACTAAATGTGCCGCATATATCATTAAAGGCGTTGATGCAATGGATGACACCGAAGAAACTTTGAATGAATCAATTAAGCCAATCATTAAGTTAGCTATTGAAAAATTTGGATAAATTAGTTATATTATACTATGAGCATAATTTCAGAAAGAATAGAAGGGAAGATTATATCAGTAGATATCAAATCTTCAAATATAAGCGGTGCCACATATGACACTGAGCAAAAAATATTAGCCGTTAGATTCAATAACGGTAGTATTTATGAGTACACGGATGTTGCGTGGGAATTGTTTACCAAATTCAGGTTAGCAGACTCACAGGGCGCATTCTTAAACGCTAATGTTAAAAACAAACATCTTCACAAAAAGGTAAACTAATAAATGAAAGGACTTGTTGACGAATTACTTGAATTATCCGATCCGGAAACAGATAAAAAGATCATAAAATCATTTGAGCTTAAGGATCACTTATGCCCAGAGATTTTTGATGGTAAGGATATGAAAAAAGAAATTATTAATAGTTTAATAGAAATAACAGACGCATTTATAGAATTTACCGCAATTGACTTATTCATTCATGATATTGTTTTAACTGGTTCTTTAGCAAATTACAATTGGTCTGAGTATTCAGATGTTGATTTACACATATTGATCGATATGGGCGATGTTAACAATGATGACAAAACTAATTCAGTTGCTTTACACGATATAGTTAAAGAATTTTTTGATAGTAAGAAGCAACTTTGGAATAGTACCCATGATGTTAATGTTAAAGGCTTTGAGGTAGAAATATATGTTCAAGACGTTGATGAACCGCATGTTTCAAGTGGGGTTTATTCTGTTTTAAATAACGAATGGTCGGTAGAACCATCTATGAAAAAGGAAGATATTGACGAAAAACTGATACTAGAAAAGGGTGAATATTTTGCTAAAATGATTGATGCCGTTATTGATAACGCAAATTCTGGTAAAGACGAGACTAAAACAATAAACGATTTAAGAGATAAAATAAAGAAGTTTAGGCAAAGCGGGTTGGAAAAGGGTGGTGAGTATTCATACGAGAACCTTACTTTCAAATTACTAAGACGAAACGGATATATTAAAAAACTAATAGACCTTAAAAACACCGTCTTAGATAAGAAATTATCTCTGACATAATTAATAACTGTATTTTTTTGCTTTTATTCTGTATTTATAGGATAAGAATAAGCATATTTTTAATTTAAAAACAATGGGAGATATTAAACCACTAGGTAGCGAAAAATTAAAAGGAATCGATAAAATGAATCGTATCCTTGAACTTACCTATTATAATCAACAAAAGACCAATAATTCTAATACAAATAAAGCAGAATTAGTTGAATCAACGGCTAATGGTGTTTATGGTATCGTTAAAGAAAAAGACGGATACTATGTTAAGAAGGGCCTTAATGAACAATCACTTGATTATATTGGTGGAATGTTCATGAAGAACAAAAATAAATTTCACTCATATGCTGAAGCGTATAAAAGGTTGAACTTATTGAAGGGTCAAGAGAATCTTCAAGAAGAAAACACTAAGTACGTTTTAAAACAAAACAAACCGCAGCAAGAGGCTCCAATGCCTGCACCAACGGATGATGCGCCAATGCCATTATCTAGTGTTGCACCAGAACCAGCACCATCTGCAGAAGGTGGATCTGATGTTCCAGCTGAACCAACTGATGACGCATCACACGTTTCATCTGATGATCAATTAGGTGACGATATGTCTCCAACTGATGATTCTTCTAAGCGTTCTGATTACATGGCAGAAATTCAAAAATTTGCTGGTAAATTAGGTCAAAGCTTAAGAGACGAAAAAGAAAAAATGGAAAGCGATGATATCAAATATGTTATTAACATGGTATTATCTGCTGTTGATATCGATAAATTAGATGACGAAGATAAGGAAGAGATAGCTGACAGATTTGATCCAGAAGCTGAAGGTGAAGAAGGTGGTGAGCCAATTGATGGCGAAGAAATGCCAGCTGATGATGAAGCGTCTGCAGAACCTACACCAGAACCTCAAGATGAGTTAGCTGAAACAATGGCTAAATTAGAAGAATTAATCAATACAAGATTGGGTGGTTCTAAAGAAGAAGATATTAACGAATTTAATCTTTCATCTGAAGAAGATAAAGAATATGATTCTGCTTATAGTGGTGAAGATATGGGGCATGAGCATAGTTATGGTGATACGGATTTACCAAGTCTTGGTGGGTCAGAAGAAATGGATCAAGAATATGGTGATGATGAGACTGAAATAGATATTACACCAGAATTAAGTGACGAGGTTAATGAAGCAATTAGTACAACACTTAGCAAATATTTCGAATAATGTATCTATTATATATTAACGAGCTTGGTCAAGATTATAAAGGACAAAGACAATACGAATTTATCTTTGGAAAAGACCCGGATACGTTAGTTGAAGAATGGTTCATTATACCTTCAATGGGTAGGGCAATTCCTCCAGAAATAGAATCAATAGATTTAGTTGGGGTATTAAAAAACTCTGACTTAAAATTAGAATTGGTTCAAAATTCTGATTATTTTGGGGTTATCGATGCGGTTGATGGTATTGTTGCATTAGCGTGGGAAGCATTCGACATGGAAGCAGAAGAAAGACCTATTAGGGTCTCTTTTCATTTTGGGGAAGAACTAGATAGCGTTACAGAAAAATTGGCAAAAAAGGGTTTGAGATTAATTAATGAAGAAATTAAATTTAAATTAAAGTAATATGAAAAGGAAAGAACTTGTACAAAAATTGATGGAAAATGGATTTAGCGAGAAAACGTTAGCATCCTTCAGTGACAAACAATTAGCAACTTTAGGTTCTAAAATCTTAAGTGAGGTACAAACTATGACTAAAACAACAGATGTTTATAATAGTAAAGACCCTAATGATATTGCTAAGTTAAATGCAGCATTAAAAAATCCAGATTCGTTAAAGGACAAAGAGGTAGAAGTTAAAGAAAATATTAAAAAGAAAAAATTTGTATCTAAAGAAGGTGAGATGAGTGAGGAAAAGAAAGAGGAAGCACCTAAAAAAAGTTCTAAGAAAAAACCAACAGTATATGATAAAGCATTAAAAGATATGGGTGGTGAAGAGGGTGTTATCAAAGCTTTAGAAAAAGGTATCAAGGGTAAGAAAAAAGAAGTTAAGGAAGAATTAAAGGGAGATCAAAAGAAAATAGATAAAAACCATAATGGTAAAATAGACGCACAAGATTTTAAAATTTTAAAAGGTCAAAAGAAAAAAGCAACAAAAATTAATGAATGGGTAGATTCTTTGGTAGAAAAGCGTTATCATCCAGTAGCAACAAAAAATGAGCTAATGGAAGCAATTAAAACAAAAATATCTGCAATGGAGGCAACTGTAATACCAATGCCTAATAAACCAAAAAAAGGACATAACGGTATTCCAGAATTTATGACATATGATGCTATCGCAGGCGCTGAACCAAAAACAACGCCAGCGGAACCAGCAACATTACCAAAAACAAAACCAACAAAACCATCAGAACCTAGAGAAAACCCTAGAAAATCTCCGTTTAGAAAACCGGATGAAAATCCTAGAGTTAAACCAAACCCTAAGGCAGAGAAATTACAGAACGCAGCTGAATAACATATGAATTTCAATAAAAAATCGTTATTATTATCATTAAGAAAAACACTTAATGAAATGCCGATGTCTTTTGATTCAGCAGATAGACCTGCTAACGATATTATTAGGGATTTAGGTAGTAAGGAAACTAATTTAAAAAAAGTTCCTTTACCTAAAAACGTAGATAACCCACATTCAAATTTTGAAGAATTACTTGCCTCAAAAAGATACCAACAAATTGTTGCTAATCTTAGTAGATACACTGGTATAACGCCAGGCGTTGGCGAAGAAAACTTTGGTCAAATTATTGGCCAAATGATGGGTGCCCAAAGACAAATAGCAAACATTGAAGCGTCTCATAGAACTCAGCTTGAAAGATTGGCTATTGAAGTTGTAATGAAAGAAATGGGTCTTGAAGAAGGTGATATTGAATTTGATGCAAAGATAACAGGAGCGATTATGGATAACGAAGGCTTTAAAGGCAGTGATCCATCAGAAGAGAACCCCGAAGAAGTAGAAGTAGAAAAAGAATTATTTGACGAATTAGAGAATTTAAACCTTGAAAGAGCTAAGAGAAGATTAATCAATGCTATGATGCAAGGTGCCGCTGAAAGAGGACATTATATGTATCATTTAGTAGGTGAAAGAATTCAACAAATTACTGGTTCAGATCAATTATTAAATTTATATGGTATTGTGATATCAACCGCAGATACTTCATACTGGCAGATGTCTAATAATATGTTAGGTATGATTACTGGTGGTGGTAGTGGTGAAGCACAAGCTGGTGGTAAAGAATCTGTTGATTTAGATTCAGATCCACCAAAAGTAACTGCTAGAGCAATTAACTTTCCAATATTGGTTCATGAATTAATAAAAGGAACAATTGAGGTGATTGCGGGATTACACGGACAACCAAGTGATTTTGATACGGCAGAAAAAGTTAGAGACTTAGAAGATACCGTTGATAAAGAAGTTTGGGATTTAAGATTAGGCCCAGTTATTTGGGACATGATGAGAGAACAGTTTCCAGAAGATGTTTTAACCAACGAAGATAAAGTTGGAATGCAAGCAATATTTTTACAACATATCTTTAAGAAACCAGCAAAAGAATTCTTAGTCTTTATGAAAGAAGTTCTAAGTGGTTCAGATTCTGGTAAAAGATTAATGAGGGAATTAAGTGACGCGATCAATCAGATGTTGAATGATTATGATTACAATGAAGCTATAGATAAATTTGACGATGATTTAAATGATATATCTAATGGTACCGATGATGATGATCTAGACGATTTATTAAGCGGTTTAGGTATACATAAATCAGACGATTAAGATACTGAATAAAGTTAAAGTGGTCAAAAGACCACTTTTTTTGTATTTATATATATGAACAACAAATTAGAACAATTAAAGGAATATGCAAAGATTATCAAAGATACACCGTATGCTTTAAAGACATACTTAACAACTTATGATAATACACAGAAGAAATATGTCCCATTAGAATTGTTTCCAGATCAAGTACAGTTGATTGAGGATTATGAAACTTATAATGAAAATATAACAAGAAAATATAGACAGGCTGGAGTCACAACTGTTACAGCCGCATGGATATCAAAAAAACTACAAACAGCAAAAGATAGTGAACCTGAAAAGGTTTTGATTATTGCCAACAAAAGAGACACCGCTATTGAGATGGCTAACAAAGTTAGACACTTTTTAGAACAATGGCCGGAATGGATTAATGTTGGGTTCTCTGCAGATAAGAACTCGGAAAGTAGATTTAGATTAAATAATGGTTGTGAGGTTAAAGCTGTGGCAACATCTGCGGATGCCTTGCGTGGTTATACACCAACTATGTTGATATTTGATGAGGCTGCGTATATTGAAGCAGGAGACGACTTTTGGGCGGCTTCTATGGCCTCTTTATCTACCGGTGGTAAGATCATATTGATTTCTACCCCGAATGGCTACGATCCAATATATTACGGTGTATATGAACAAGCACAAAGAGGTATTAATGATTTTCACATAACTGATTTAAGATGGTTTAAAGATCCTAGATATACTAAAGATTTGGTTTGGATAAAAGTACCAGATATTGTTCATTATATGTTAAATAGAGAACAGTATAATGATGATGAAATTATATTAAGAGATTTTGATATTGAAAATTATCAAGAATTAATGCAAAATGGTTATACACCATATTCATATTGGTTCGAATCAATGGCAAAAAAATTCAAATATGACAAGAGAAAAATAGCACAAGAATTAGAGTGCGACTTCTTGGGTTCCGGGGATAGTGTAATTCCTGGTGAAACAATGGAAAGAATTGCAAAAACAATGATTCGACAACCAAAAGAAAAATACATGCAAGGTACTCTTTGGATGTGGGAGGAACCAAAAGAGGGTTGCCGTTATATAATGGGTGTGGATGTGAGTAGAGGAGACAGTGAAGATTTTTCATCAATATGTATTATAAATTTTGATGAGAAATGTCAAGTTTTAGAATATCTTGGTAAAATACCTCCCGATGATTTGGCGTCAATTGCGTATAAATGGGGTATATTATATAACTGTTTTATTGTTATAGACATTACCGGCGGTATGGGCGTTGCAACAGCAAGAAAGCTTCAGGAAATGAATTATAAGAGTTTATTTTTTGATGGAATAAACACACAAAATATTTGGGAGTATAATCAAAAGGTCTTAGAAAAGATTCCAGGAATTAATTTTAATAACAAAAGAACCCAAATTGTGGCGGCTTTTGAAGAAGAATTAAGACATGGTTTCACTGTTCGTTCAAATAGATTATTAAACGAATTGAATACATTTGTTTATGTTAATGGTAAGCCAAACCACATGAAAGGATCTCACGATGATGCCATTATGGCTATGGCGATCGCAATTTATGCTGGTGATATTTCATTTACTCAATTACAAAGAAATGAAAAATCAAACAAGGCAATGTTAGAATCTTGGGTAATGTCTGAAAGAACATACGATGCGGGGAAAGAATTTTACTCATATGGGACAACATTTGACCCTATTGGTTCTATGCAAACAGACGGTATGCCATATAGTAGAGGCAACACTTCTGCCGCAAAAGAACAATATAATCATTATTCCTGGTTATTTGGCCCCACAAAATAGGGTTTATTATTCCATAATTTTTGTTTAGATTAAGATGTAAAGTATTTATATCATATGGCAAATCAAGACTTAACAGTTTTTCAGAAGTTAACAAAAATATTTGGGTTCCAAGATAGAGCTCAAGTAGCGCCACCTTCATTTAATTTTTCTAGAGAAGAGTTATTAAAAACTGACGATCCGATCGAATTCGAGAAAGCAAAATTACAGGCACAACAAAGTCAATTCTTATTTGATAAGTGGACTAAATTAGATAACTCATTATATAATCAATCGGTTTATTACGAACCAAATAGAATGGCAGCATGCTATGACTATGAATCAATGGAGTTTACTCCAGAGATTTCTGCAGCATTGGACATATATGCTGAAGAGTCTACAACAATGTCTGAGAAGGGATACACTTTAAATATATTTTCAGAATCAAAAAGAGTTAAAAGCATTTTAATAGATCTATTTGAAAATCAATTAGATATAAACACAAACTTACAGATGTGGGCAAGAAACATGTGCAAGTATGGTGATAACTTTGTTTATTTAAAGATTGATCCGGAAAAAGGATTAGTTGGTTGTCACCAATTACCGAACATTGAAATTGAACGTTGGGAAGGTGCTCAATCAAAAACACCAAATCAATCAGATCTTAAATTACCAAACAAAGAACTTAGATTTACTTGGAAGAATAAAGAAATGGAATTTCAAGCATGGGAAATTGCGCATTTTAGATTATTAGGTGATGATAGAAAGTTACCATATGGTACATCTATGTTAGATAAAATAAGAAGAATTTGGAAACAACTTTTACTTGCTGAAGATGCTATGTTAATTTACAGAACGTCAAGAGCACCAGAAAGACGCGTATTTAAAGTATTCGTTGGTAATATGGACGATAAGGATATTCAACCATATGTACAACGTGTTGCAAACCAATTCAAAAGAGACCAAATTGTAGATCAAAAGAATGGTCAAGTGGATATGAGATATAACCAAATGGCAGTTGATCAGGATTATTTTATTCCTGTTCGTGATCCAAATGCGTCTAATCCAATTGAAACATTACCTGGCGCACAAAACCTTGGCGAGATTACGGATATAGAATATATCCAAAAGAAAATGTTAGCAGCACTTCGTATTCCTAAGGCTTTCTTAGGATTTGAAGAAGTAGTTGGTGATGGTAAGAACTTAGCAATTATGGATATCCGTTTTGCTAGAACCATCAATAGAATTCAAAAATCTTTAATACACGAATTAAATAAAATTGCTTTAATTCATTTACACCTTTTAGGTTTAGAAGATGAATTAAACAACTTTACATTAGGTTTAACAAATCCATCTGCACAATCTGATCTATTAAAGATTGAAGCGTGGAAAGAAAAAGTAACATTATATAAAGACGCAACATCAGATCAATCACAAGTCGGTATTCTTCCTGTATCTCATACATGGGCTAAAAAGAATATCCTTGGATTTAGTGACAATGAAGTATTACTTGATTTACAACAACAACGTCTTGAGCGCGCAATGGGCTTTGAGTTAACGAATACTCAATTGATTATTAAACGTTCTGGTATATTTGATGAGGTTGATGCCAAGTACGGTATATCTGAAGATGAAAGAAAAGCAGCCGAAGCTGCCGCAGCAGGCGGCGAAGCCGGTGAAGCGGGTGCTATGGAGCCAATGGGTGGCGGTGGAGCTCCTCCAGCACCAGCACCAGCGGGTGGTGGGGAAGAGTCTGAGCCTTTAAGTGAAAGTAAGAAAACTAAACTATTAGGAATGCTTGGTGAAAACACCGATGCAGAATTTTCTAACTTATTTAACATGGAAAAGGTGCAACAGAATATTTATGAAATAGAAAATAAATTGAACGATATATTAAACGATTAGAAATGAACAATTTTGGAAAGATAAAGTCTAAGTTACTAAAGAAATTAACTGAAGCTTATACTAGCAATAACTTTAAACAAAACACAAAAAATTTGATTAAAGTTGTTAAGAAGAATAAAGACTTTAAGGAAATGTATCTATTCTATGAAGAAATAGAAAACAAATACATTGAAGATAAAGAAGTTGCTAAACTTTATGTTGAGCAATTGGGTACACTTTTAAAAGAAAAAGCCAAAAAAATTAATAGTTTCTGTGAGGTTATTAATATGTCAGTTCATGATGCCGTTGTGGAAGCAAATGATTTATACGATTCTATCGACCAACTATTAGAAGAAGATAATTTAAAAAATATCGACAAAAAAGTAATCGCAAAGAAAAAATTAGTAGAACATTTAATAGCAAAAAAAGAGAATGTAGTTGAAACAAACGATTCTTACACAGTAAACGAAAGTTTATTGCACGCCGTATTGGCAAACAACTTTAATGTACTTTATGGGCACACATTAAATGAGGAACAAAAAGAAACACTAAAAAACATCATGTCTTTATCAGACGAAGAATTAACCACTAAAGTGAACGAATTAAAAGAATCAGTTTCAAGTAAGGTAGAATCATTATTAAGTGAGTCTACTGAAGACACTGCATTCATAAGTAAATTGAGTAAGGTAAAAAATGAAGTGACAGAAATGAAAACTTCAAAGTACAATTATTACCGATTAACTGAATTAAAAAATGGTCTGGATTAATCTAGACCATTTCTTTTTTTCTCAACATATACCGCTTTTAGGATTTCTTTCCTTCTATTTACAGAAGGTTTAACAAAAGCCTGTCTTGCCCTTAATTTTTGAATCTGTTTAGTTTTTTGAACTTTTTGCTTGTAAGTTCTTAATGCGGACTCTATGTTTCTTTCTTTTGTTAAATCAATTATTATCATATTAATATAAATATACACCATTATTTTTGGAAAATCCAAAAAAATTCGTTATTTTTTATCTATCACCATAAATAATAAGAAATAATGAGTATAATTAATGAAAAGTGGGAAGTTTATTCCGTTAGGAGATTACAATCAAATTAAGGTGGGTTATGGCACCGTAGATTTTAAAAATTTAAAAACAATATACATAAAATATAACGCGTGGGTTGAACCACAAGACGGGGATTTAGATTTTGACAGAGTCATATTTAGAGCCAGAAAAAACGTAAAAGATTATATAAGAAATTATAATTTAAAAGATTATTTCAAAAAAGAAAGTATAGTAGATCTAGACATTAGAACTAAAGGGATTAAGGTAAATAAGCGTTCATTCATGAATTTAGAAATAACGCTATTTGTAGATAAATTCTTTGACGTTAGATCGCAGGATGTCAAAACAATATTAAAAAAATTCATTCATAGCTCAATAGATAGCTGTTTAACGGATAAAACGTTATTTAATTTCAGTAAAACCAAGATTTGATTCATATATCCTTGTATTTATATAGTACTAAAAGCTATAAATGAAAATACTTGGCCCTAATGAGATTGGAAAAGGGATATTAATCGAATATGATGCCGGTCATATATCCCCAAATGAAAATAAGAGTATTATTAATGAGATGCAGTCAAAGGATACGGATCAAGACCTTATCCTTTATGCTGTTTTGCAAAAATACGATACACCTAATAAGAACGGCAGGATATATCCTGAAATGTTACTTAAGAGAGAAATCGAAAAATATCAACAAGTTATAAAAAAGGGTTCTGCGTTAAACGAACTAAACCACCCTTCATCTTCACTTATCGACCTAGATAGGGTTTCCCACACAATTACTGAAACATGGTGGGATGGTAAGACTCTAATGGGTAAAATTAAATTACTTACATCTCCTGGTTGGAGAAAAATGGGTATTGTTAGCTGTAAAGGCGATCAAGCCGCTATGCTATTATTAAATGGCGCCACTTTAGGTATTTCATCTAGAGGCGTTGGTTCATTAAAGCAAGTTAAAGGGCAAAACATAGTTCAAGAAGATTTTGAGCTAGTTTGTTTTGACTTAGTTTCTTCACCCTCCACTCCTGGTGCATATGTTTTCCAAGACTTGGCAGACAAAGACAATTACAACGAACATATAGAAGAACAACCAATGGTTGAAGACAAAATGAAAAGATTAATGGGTAAATTAGACACTTTTTTAAGTAAATAAATAAGAAACAACAATAATTCCCTGATAAAGATATTAAAAAGGAGACTTTTTTTAATAATTCACATATTTATATAGTAAATAAAACAACAAATGAACGAAAAATCCATTTTAGAACAAGCATTACTTCAAGTACAAACCCTTGAAGAAGCAGTGAAAGTAAACGCAAAAGGTATACTTGCTTCAACTATGAAACAAGAACTAAACGACTTACTTAAAGAATCAATGGAAGAAGAGGAAGAGGAAACTCCGGTAGCTGACGATGAAGTAGCTATGGACGAGCAACCAAAACCTGACGAAGAGGAAGATGATATGTCTGACCCAGATGCTGATGCAGAAGGCGAAGAAAATGATGACGAAACCTCGATAAGTGATGAACCATCAGACGATGAAGAAGATGAATTAGAAATGCCAGCAGATGATGAGTCTGATATGGATGCTGATGATTTGACTTCTATGGATGATGATTCTTCTATGGACAGCGACGATGATATGCTTGACATGACTGATGCTTCTGATGAGGAAGTATTAAAAGTGTTTAAGGCAATGTCTGACGAAGACGGAATCGTGGTTAAAAAAGATGGTAATATGATCGACTTCAAAGACGGAGAAGATGAGTATATCATTAAATTAGACCAAGATGAAACTCCAGCACCAGATTTTGGCGATCAAGAGATGGCTGAAGATTGGAATGCAGCTGGCGCTAAACCAGAAGAAGATGAACTTGCAGAAGAAGATGAAACTGTATACGAAATTGATTTAGACGGTGATGATGAAGAAGAAATGCCGGCTAAAGAAGTTGAAGCTACTGAGGCAGCTAGAACTCAAGCAAATGATGTAAGAGGTGAAGGTCCGCGTCAAGGTATGAAATACAAGGCTGGCCGTCATGAGATGAATGAAGAAGTTACAAACTTGAAAAAGCAAAATGCTGAGTACAAGAAGGCTTTAATTCTTTTCAAAGACAAGCTTAACGAAGTTGCTGTGTTTAATGCTAACCTAGCTTACGCAACAAGATTGTTTACAGAAAATTCAACTACAAAAAATGAAAAATTGAACATTTTAAAAAGATTTGACTCAATTTCTACAATAACAGAATCAAAAAATCTTTACACATCTATCAAAACAGAATTGGATACAAAAAAACCAGTAACTGAATCTGTTTCTGACAAGATTACATCAACACCTTCTAGTTCTTCATCTGATGTGCTTTCTGAATCAAAAGTTTATGAAGCGCCTCAGTTCACAAGAATGAGAGATTTGATGAAAAAAATAAAATAAAAAAAAACAAAACAAATATTAACATGGGAGCATTATTAGATTCAGGTATGGTTGGTAACATCGGTTTAAAACACCTTAGAGTTATCAAAGAAGATACCATCAAAAAATGGGATGACTTAGGTTTCTTAGAAAACTTAGAAGGTCACCAAAAAGATAACATCGCGCAATTGTATGAAAACCAAGCGTCTTATTTAATCAACGAAGCAGCAGTTTCTGATGCTTCAGGTTCTTTCGAGACTGTAGTTTTCCCAATTATCCGTCGTGTATTCTCTAAATTATTAGCAAACGACATCGTTTCAGTACAAGCAATGAACTTACCAATTGGTAAATTGTTCTTCTTCGTACCTAAAATTCAAGACAGACAATCTGATCTTCACGTAAAACCATATGGTGCTCCAGGTAACTCTGATGCGGCTGGTTTAGGTTATGATTCAGGTACTTTCTCAAGCAGAAGCTTATATGACAGATTCTACGAAGGTAGTGATGCTGCAGATCAAGGTTTGTTTGATTACTCTAAAGGTTCTTTCTCTGGTGTAACTAAAGTAGGTGCTGATTTCATCACTTTCACAAATGGTGCAGTTTCTTCAGCTTCTTACTCTTCTGGTGATGCAGATATTTCAGAAGTAATTTTGAAAGTTTCTGGTTTCACTAAGAACGGTCAAGGTAAATTAATCGGGCCAAACGGTAACGAAATGGACACTGAAGAGTTTTTAGCTTCTTTAGCAATTTCTTACGGTGGTGTTGCTCGTGATTTCACGATTGTAACTCAAAAATATGGTAAAGGTATCGTAGAATATGGTGCAAAATCACCTACTACATTCCCTTCTACTGGTCCAGGTGGTAAATTCACAGATATCTGTGATGAAGATGGTGTATTATACGCTCGCGTAGACTTACAATCATATTCTGCTACTTCAGGATATTCTAATTTTGAAATTCCAACAGGATTTACTGCTGATGATTTCTCAGTAACTTACAGAGTTTACGAAGATCTAGAATTCGAAGATAGAATCGGTGAAGTTTCTTTCGATTTACAATCAGTAACAGTTTCTGTAACTGAAAGAAAATTAAGAGCTAGCTGGTCTCCAGAATTAGCACAAGACGTTTCTGCGTTTCATAACATCGATGCTGAAGCTGAATTAACAGCTTTATTATCTGAGCAAGTTGCTGCAGAAATTGACCGTGAAATCTTACGTGATTTACGTAAAGGTGCGGCTTGGAATCTTAAATGGGATTACAATGAGTGGAAGTACGGTGGAACTGGTGGTGCAACTTTACAAGGTTACACACAAAAAGACTGGAACCAAACATTGGTGACTAAAATCAACCAATTGTCTGCTCAAATCCATAAAACAACATTACGTGGTGGTGCAAACTGGATCGTTGTTTCTTCAGAAGTTTCTGCAGTATTCGATGATTTAGAATATTTCCACGTATCTAACGCAGCTGCTGAGCAAGATTCATACAACATGGGTATCGAGAAAATCGGTTCTCTTGCTGGAAGATATCAAGTATATCGTGATCCTTACTTCCCAGCTGGTAAGATCTTAATTGGTCATAAAGGTAAATCATTATTAGACGCAGGTTATATCTACGCTCCATATGTACCTTTACAATTAACTCCTACAATGTACAATCCTTTCAACATGACACCGATTAAAGGTATCATGACAAGATACGCAAAGAAAATGGTGAACAACCGTTACTTCGCAACTATCACAGTGAAAGGTATCACTACATTCGATTTGAACACTTTAAGATAATCTTAAAATTCATTGGAATAGAAAAGGCCCTCGAGAAATCGAGGGCTTTTTTATTTGGTAAAAGTTTAGTATATTTGATCTATGGCTCAGGAAATTGACTATGAAAAGTTAAGATTGGACGTCCTTACTAAATTAATAGACGAAAGAGGTATTTCATGCAAGAATAAGAAGGATGAAATGATTAAGTACTTGATATTAGACGATCAGGACAAATATATTCGTGAAACAACTTACGTTAAGGATGGTTCTGGTTATATGATTGGTGTTGATCTTAAGAACAAAGATCATTTAATACAAATAGGGAAATTAATAGAAAAAAAAGAAGCCAGAAATCTACACATATATGCAGATAACCGGCTTCAATATTGGTGTAAACAAAAATTGATTTAATTACCAAGTTCTACAAGCCCAGTAACGTGGTTTCCAGCGAGGACCTGGATTGTCACATTTCATACGAGCTCTGAATGACTTACGTCTCTCTGGGTTATTTTTCTTTATAACCATTCTCTTTCCATGTGCAGATTTACCACCAAAGCCGAAATTTACTTTAACGACCTTGCCCTTGTCATTCTTGACATACACTTTAAATTTTTTAATATCTCCTTGCATGATTTTTCCAAGTTGAACTTTACGTCCTTGATACTCAGCCTCATTTAATAAATCTATTGAAACAAATTTTGTTTCTTGAATGGTGCCAAACTCATCTTCATGTACTGTATTTGGTGCATCTTTACCTTCTTTTTCATTCATTAAAAAATCAAAAACTTGGTCTATATTTTCTTTTGCGCTTGATACATGATCATCTGCCCAATCATGACCATTATTTAATAAATCATTAACCATATTTTGGTCAAGTTCTAAAAGCAATTCACATTGTCTTTTTATCTGCTCTAAGTTGCTGAAAAACATGTAGTTAGATTGCATTTTTTCTTCTACCAATCTATCAAGCTGTTCTTTTATAATTTTATCTAAGTTCATAATATTAAATAGTTTTATTTTTCTGAAACGATTTCAAATTTTATTACATCATTGTAGTTGATGTCTTCGCCATGAGTTTTACCTTTAATTTCCATATAATATTCTCTAGGGATCAAATAAGACGTATCTAACAAGAACGAATTCTCATTATTCATATCAAGCAAAGTCCAATCAAATACATTAACTTGTGTTCTACCTTCTCTAACGTAGATTCTATAATAGACCTCCTCAAAAATCTGTGTTTTTGGTACGTCTAATGATCTAAACGAAACCACAATTTTACGAGTATCGCCTCTTTTTATCTTTTCATTTAATTTAACCCCAAAAAACTGAGCACTATATCTTTGTAATTCCCTAACATTCTCACCAACACTAAATTCTGCAGTATATGGTTTAGGAACAAATTTTTGGATTACATTTGGTATTTCAACCCCATTTAAAGATAATCCCTTCCATTTATCATAATAGAATCGTTTTCCGTCACAAATGGCGTCTATTAAGCCGAAACTTATCTTGTATACACCTTTCCTAACCTTGATACATTGGATGTCTCCTAGGCCGGTTATAATCGATCCTGAGGCATCTGTGATGTCAACTGTTGGTAATGTATCTAGGTCGTAATTGTTTGTTCCTTTTGAAACATATAGATAAAGGTTCTGTTCTTCGTTTTCTATGAAATTATATCTATTGTCAATAATTCTATCATTAAAATAGGTATCAACAAATGGTTCGTAGAATGTTTGGGTGTATTTGGTGAAGAAGGCCACAGATTGGTCTAATTCGCTCTGTATTTCCTCGTATACCGGTGAAAATGCAATACCTAAACCATGATTCACATGATTATCCACTAGAATACCATTAACATATTCTGTAATGTCTGCCACCAAATCTTCATTACCGTTATCAAAATGTATTGTTTGTAATATAACTGGGTCAGTTGAATATATACCGTTAATTGCCCATGAATCTAATGTCGTTCTATTAAACCAGTTTGACGGTCTTTCGTTAAATGTTAAGTTGCCACTTGTAAAGTCAAAAACCTGATCTTCATAGTCAAAACCAACACCCTCGTCCCAGAACTCATTAAGTTTAAAAACAATTAAATCAAATGAAGAAGTTCTAGCTCTGCCCTTATTATTTGTGTCTGCCAATAATGATTCATCACCAAAAATGGTGTTTGTCATTTTCAATGTGTGCTTTGTATCGGAATCGATAACAAAATCACCATTATTTATTTTAGCCTTTAATTCAGATAAATCTATTTTAAAAATAAACTTAGAGGTTATAGACCCATAAATAATCTCTGTATTTGGGTTTTTGGCAGTATTAACCTGATAATTCTTCAGGATAGTATTATTCTTCTCAAAATATGAACGGAAATATGACATCTTTTTATTTAATAAATATCAAATTAATTGATTCTTACCGATGTGTTGACCATATCTTGCTTTGCCCTTGAAATTAAACGCTTTAATGAGTCTGTGGTGGCCTTAAAATATTTTGGTGGGGTAATGATGCCATGGGTATGATTAAGCAATATTAGAACAATCAATTCTAGTATTTCAATCAATTTCTCTCCTCTAACAGAAGAGAAGGTATTAGGCAATATTCTTTCCAAATAATCTTCTTGGGTAAGCTCGTATTTGTCTAAACTAGTAAAGTCTATTTTTTTACCGTCTATCCCTGGATTTTGTGTTGACAATTGAAAGATAGTATCAGACAATAATGCACTAAATGTTTGATCAGCATCACTTACTTTCTTTAAATAAGGGATTATTCGCGTTTGAGGTAATAATGGTGGTTCTAATGAATCTTTACTAAACACTAAACCAAAACCACTTGTTCTTTTAAGAAATGTAACATTCTCTAGAAAAGTATTAACTGATAGGTTAGAAACCCTAAAAGATTTTGTGGGTCTAAAATAGAATGGGTGGGGATAAACATCTTGTAGAGTAGGTTCAATAATATGTAACTTCTCTCTATCCATTCTAGCAATAAAATCTCTTGTTAAAATATACGCTTCTTGAGTTTTGTTATCTGATTGTAATATTGTTTCTTCTCTGTATATTAGTTCTGATGTTGCAACACCTAATTCACTATCTATGTTGAATACATCAGTTTTATATTTGTCACCTTCAGATTTATTAATTCTATATATGTAAAGAGTTAATGTGGTTGGTTCACTAATACTATCTAATTCATATTCAAATAAATGTTTAATGTCTGTTCTAGTAACCACAGTATCGGTTATTTTTTTTTCAGCTAAAACTAATGTTTCAGGAAACTTCTTTAAATAAAGTCTAGATTGTTTTTTTGAGTAAATAGGATAATTACTTAAATCTTCTTTTAACTTTGGATTATCTATTAATTTATCTACAAATTTACCTGCACGTAATATTACACCATGTTCTGTTAAAATAACATCAGAACCATAGTTACCGCTTATTGCCACATCACTTACTTTAGGTAGGGCGCCAACTGACTCAGCTCTAATAAAGTTGTCATCATATACTTTTTTATTACCACTAAAAGATTTAATATTTGGTGTTTTTTTTGATCTAATACCTAGTGTTGTTTCGCTTATTTGAACTTCAAATGGTTGAGATGAAAAATCATGTGGTGTTGTGTATGGGCCAGGAATATATTCTTGGTTTTGAGTATCTCTTTCAGTATCATATCTTATTATTTTTACTGACTGTTCAACTTTAGGGATGATGTTAATATGGTTTGGCAAAAATGGTGAATAAATAAATGGATCATCTTTAGACCATGGTGTCCCGTCCCAGGTATTAATTGAATTTGCTCTAATACTGTCCATACCTTCTGATTTGTCAGATACGCGTATTCTACCAAATCCTCTTGGATCATTAATATCTTTTACAACACCAATACTTATTAACTTCATTTAGTTCTTTTTTCTATTTCTTTGTTTACGTTATTATATAATATTTCAACCATCTCTAGATGTCTGGTTAAATTAATAATAAGATCTTTTGTTTTTTCAAACTCTTCAATTAATATATCTCTAGACTCAACAAGTTCTTTATTGCTTCTATTGACGGCATCATTTGCGATTTCTATTATTTTATCTTTATCCATGTTATGTCAATTTACCATGTGCTTTTAACAAACCTGGAGGTATTATTGCCGCACCACCTAATGGTGCAACCGGTATTTGTGCGTAATCTAAACTAACCTGAATAAACGAATTTTGATCCATTTCTTTTTGATGTCCCTTTAATATAGAGGAAACAAAAGAAACAACATTGTTATCTTGTCCATATAGCTCTCCGGTAGGTATACCATTTGCCTCCAAAAATTCTACTGCGTTTAATATTGCTCTATCTTCACTATAACCTGGTAAATATTTTGCTAATTGCAACAACAAACCAGGTATTTTTTGTGATATACCAGTTTTTAATTGTGCTAACAATGCCAATATAGCACTGTACAATGCGTCACAACTATCTATACCAACAAATGGTAATAATGCCGTCAATATATCAATTAATGCATTTATAATTGTTAGATATCTTTTCTTAGAATTCTTAAATATTTTTTTAACCAAATCTTTCATTATTGCTGCAATTTCTGGTCTAATTTTCAACCAGAAAACTGTTAAGAATTTATTAAATATGTCTTTAATTAAATTGAATACAAATTTACCTAGATTTTTTATTAATGTTTTAATAGCTGTAAATGTAGAAACAGTTGCGGATTTAAACATTTTATAAAGTATTGCCAGAGGTAAAAACATTTTAGCTGAAAATATAGAAGATAATAATGCCTTAGGTAAATTTTGCATTGATTGAAAATCTAAATTTGCATTAAATTGTGGAAATG
>Ga0209500_10000219_pt1 | contig 52206 bp, 46 predicted proteins | sample S_140212_EF_Meta_FD_187323 | JGI IMG/M metagenome (GOLD analysis project Ga0209500, IMG submission 187323) | Freshwater microbial communities from Lake Simoncouche, Canada to study carbon cycling - S_140212_EF_MetaG (SPAdes) (version 2) | ecosystem: Environmental > Aquatic > Freshwater > Lake ... | reverse complement strand
ATTAACTGTAAAACCTCTATTATATATATCATTAACTATAAATCTATTATTAGCATTAGGATTTTCATTAATCATATCAGTATTTAAATCAGTAATTCTTTTAGAAATAATATTGCTTGTAGTTGCAATATAATTACTAGTATTGGTATCATTAATGGTTGCTAATGATACCAAGATATTACTTGTAGATATTATATCACTAGTATTTAATCCAACCTTTGATAATAATAATTGTAATTTACAATTTAATAAAGAAATGTTTTTAAATAATATATTACTTGTCATTTCTACATGATTGCTTGTATCATTTATGCGTTCTGCTAAGATATTACTAGTCAACCCTATATAATTACTTGTATCACTTATGTGACTACTTAATATATTACTAGTTAAACCTACATAATTATGTGTATCACTTATACGATTACTTAATATATTACTAGTTAAACCTACATAATTACTTGTATCACTTATGAGATTAGCCAAACTATTACTTGTGGTGCTAATATAATTGCTACTATCATTTATAAGACCTGCCAAGATATTACTTGTAAATGCTACATAATTGCTTGTATCACTTATGCGATTACTTAATATATTACTAGTTAAACCTACATAATTACTTGTATCACTTATGCGATTACTTAATATATTACTAGTTAAACCTACATAATTACTTGTATCACTTATGCGATTAACCAATTTATTACTTGTAGTGCTAATATAATTGCTATTATCACTTATAAGATTTATAAAGATATTACTTGTGATTTCAATATAATTATATGTATCATTTATGCGACCTATTAATATATTACTTGTTGTTCCTACATAATTACTAGTATCATATATGCAACCTATTAATATATTACTTGTCGTTCTAACATAATTACTAGTATCTTCTATAATATTTCTATTATTTATTTTATATATACCTGTAATATTAACACTCCCTATAATATCTAGAGCATCGGCTGGGGTTTTGCTTCCAATTCCTATTCGTGCTGTTCCCCCACCGATAAAATATAAATTATTTTTTTCATCTATGTTAGTACCTATTTGTGCGATAGGTATTATAGATGTTTCTGATTTTATAGATATACCATTTTCAACAGTAATTAAACCAGAAATATTAGCATCTCCAACTATATCAAGTGAAACACTTGGTTCTCTAGTGCCTATACCTAGGCGTGTGCTAGTTTCTTCACTATATATATATATATTATTCGCAATATTATTCTTTGTTCCAAATTGTACATGTGAACTTATTTTTGCTCCCCCGAGTATATTAACATCGCCTACAATATCTAATCTTGATTTTGGATTTGTGCTTCCAATTCCTACATTTCCAGAAGGTGATATACATAATCCGATTTGATTTGTAGAATTATCAAATATATTAAAGAAACCATTATTATTAATGATATTCCAAGTTTCATTATAATATATTTCAATATTTCTATCAATCATAGTTATAATATTTAATATATACAGATATATATATTACTAAAATATACAGATATATATATTAACAATATATATGTAGTGTAATATATAAAAATTGATAATATATTATATATTAATTATAATAAATCAAGATGAGTGAAATAATCAAAATAATTAATATTTATATCGATGGTTCTTGTATTAACAACGGCTCGCATAATGCACAAGCAGGTTATGGTGTTTATTTTAAAGATAATGATGAAAGGAATGAGTATGCGCGTGTAGTAGGAAAGCAAACTAATAATACAGGTGAATTAACCGCATTAATTCGTGCGATTGAAATAGTTTATGAAGAATTGAATAAATTACAACCTAATATAAAAATCAATATATATACAGATTCAGAATATGTAATTAAATGTGCTGGTAATTATGGGGATAAATTATATAAGAATGATTGGAAAACTACAACGGGAAATGTACCTCCAAATTTGAAATTAATTCAAAGAATTTACGAAATTTATAAACCAAATAAAAAATATATTGGATTACATCATATTAAAGCACATACTGGTTTGAGCGACGAACATTCTTTAGGAAACGCAGAAGCAGATAGACTCGCGAATTTGGCGGTTGGAGTTACTGTTGTTGATAGCATAGATACTACTCTGATATCAAATATTAAAGAAACCGCATATAAAAAACATTATATCAATATTAAATACGAATTTAAAGATGCTATTAAAAAATTAGGTGCTAAATGGGATTTGAGTTGTAGTAAATGGTATTATGAGGATATTATATCTGATGCAAATAAAAGGGCAATTCTAGATATTGAAATAATGTCTGCAAATAACGAGGTTAATGAAGAAAAAATATCAACTGAGGCAGGGATAGATATTGAAATACATAAGAAAATTTATGTTAAAATACCTTTCAAAAATAAAGATGCAGTTAAAAAACTAGGGTGCCGATGGGAACCTGAAAAAAAATCGTGGTATTATATGTCCAATCTTGAAAAAAATAAAATAGATAGCATTAAAAAGTTAGAAGCATAATATCTTCTATATGTATCTTCATATTAATAAAGTTTAATATCTTTTTTAAATAACATTTAAAAAAATAGAACATATATATTCCATACAATTTATTACAACATTATAACCATTATTCTAATATCATTCTAATATTATTACTAAATATTTTTGTATATTCTTCAGGTATATTCTCAAAAGATATCAGTTTCATATTTAATCTAAATTTATCTTCATATCCATTATCTTTTATATATTTTTCTCTTTCTGTATCTTGCATAGTAGATAGCATTAAAGCTTTCTCCTTTGTTATTCCAGGCCCTATCTTTGGGATATTATCACTTTTATCTCCATAAATTGCTTTAAATAATAAGTCAATTTTAGGGTCACAGTATCCACGCTTCATAAGTTCTTTAAATTGCATATTATAGATATGCACGTGAGAATCAACAAGTTGCAGAAAATCATTATCATTTGTTATAATGATAATATCCAAATTTTTAAATAATTCTAAATGTGTTTTAATCATCTTTTGGGATAAATAAATAACATCGTCTCCTTCTAATCTATCCTGTGAGATATATTTAAAATCTAATAATTTAATATATTCATTAAATATGCTAAATATTTTTTTATTAAAATTATTTTTTTGTGTCCTTGTTGCTTTATAAGTATTATAAATATCATTTCTCCATATTTCAGCACGCTGACAATCTAAACAAAATACTATATTCTCTTTATTTGTATTCCATTTTTTACATATCTTTTTAATATCATTATTAATATGCTTATAAAAAGCATTTATAAATATTTCATTATTAATTATATCATCTATGCTTATATCTATATTTTGAAAAGAAAACCACCTATAAGTAGCAAAATATCTATGAAATACATAATAACTACTATCAATAAGAATAATATTATTCTTATTAAAATAAATAGTATTCATTGATATTATATTTAATATTATTTAATATTTAAATAATATTTATCATTTTTTATTTATTTTACAGTCTGCTTTCTGAAAATTATATGCTTCAACCATAATCGCTTTTAATTCATCTGGTTTCTTCTTATATTCTTTCCATTCATACCTCGCACAATCATAATTTTTCTTATTATCATTTGACGTATTTTTCATTTGATGAATACGATATGTTATAAACAAGGTATAATCTGTTGGTTTTATTGTTTTACTTTCCTTCTCCTTATTTTTTCCGTCACTATTAGGTGTGTTAATAACGGTAGGTTCAATATTAGAAATAATAATATGAGCATTATCATTAGTATTCAATTCATTATTATCGCTCGCATTAGTTATTTCGTCATTTGATTCGGTAATCAAAGGTTTCTCATAAGTCATCTTATTAATATGTTCTTTTTTAGTCCAGACTTTCTTATTATTTCTTACTTCAACAATCCAAAGTTCCTTATCAAAACCTTCCATAATAGCATTAATTTCGTAACCTTCTGCGGATAACCCAAAATGTAGAGGTGATTGTTCCTTCCCCGTATAATACGAAGATGTGCTATTAATGCAAATCTTTTTACTAGACATTATTATATTTATTATGTTATATTTATATTATTATCAATTTTTATATTAGTAATTATAAATAATAAAAATGCTCTATTTTTATATTAGTATTTTGAAAATTGATAATAATATATATAAAATTATATGTTGAAACATTTTTGAAAATTAAATGAACTTCTGTGATGAAATAATTGATTTCTTTGAAAAAAACAATAATATTCTTAGTATTATTAATAAAACAAATAGAAATAAATTTCAATCAAAAATTATAAAAGAATATGAGGAAGTATCAAATGGTTCTGATGACTATTTTGAAGATAATGTAATGAACATATTTGACGAATATTATAATAGAGGAGAAAATGAAGATGTCTATGATGACATTTGTAATAAGATTATAATTATTTATTACAAAAGCATTACAGGATTGAATGAGTATTACTGTAACATTTATAAGAAAAAAAAATATTATTTATAAATCATCTATTAAATCATCTAGTAATATAGTAAATAGGAATGAAATTTAATTTTATCTACTTTATAATATATTTAACATTATTAGTTTTATTTATATTAATATCTTTTTATATTATCGAAACTATTGTCCTTATAACTAATCTGCCTTTAATTAGTAGTATTGTCAGAGATTCTATAGATTATACAATTGGAATGAAGCAACCCGCTATGTTATTACCTAATATAATATATAGGATTGTTAACTTTTATCCTGCACATACAGCATATTATATATATTTAGCAATTGTTGCATTATGCACAATAGTAATTTTAATATTATGGTTAATTGGGATAATGATTAATAAAATTGTATTTTTTATTCCAAATCCATTTGCACAAATATCACCATGGAAAGAATTAAATGAGATGGGGTTTTTTGTATGGGTCTTTGAAAAAACTCAAATAGATAAAAATAAAGATGTTCTGAATTTTATACTCAATATTTTTAAATCAGTATTAACTCCTGAACAATATGAAGAAGCACAGCAAAGATGTAAAGAGACTTTTGTTAATAAACAAGACCCCAAACAATATACAACACATATTGATTATAATTTTACTGACAATTTTATTGAAGATAAACGAGACAACATATTTTATACTAATTCATTCAAATCAATAAAACATAGAGAAGATGCAGATAAATATAGGAATATGAAAATCGTAAGTCCTAGTGATGACGCAAGTTATGATTATTTGCCACCAAGCGATGATATTGAAAGTACATTCCGAACAAATATGGCATATATATATATTTAATAATTAAATTAAAATATTATATTAAGAATAATATAATATTAAAATAATGGCATTTACAGACTTACAATGCCAACTTATTAATATTATAACTCAAAAAAAAGATATATATAGGTTAATATATTCAGTATTATATTTATGCATCATTATAATAATTTGCACATTTATATATTGGGATACAATATACAAAGGTGCAAAAAAATATTCAAAATGTAATAATATTTCTAAGATTATAGATGAAAACTATTATAATGAAACGCCATATGTTTATAATATTATTATAATAAATACAAAAAATATTAAAAAACCTTCGGAATTTATTATTAAAATAACCTATGACTTTAATAAAATGGTTACATATATAGAATATGGAAATACAGAAGATGAAGAAAATATTTTTATATATAGAATAAATGATTACATCGCAATTCTAAAAGATATAAAAAAATTAGAAAAAAATAAGGATTCATTAAATAGTATTTCAAAAAAATCTAAAAAGAACGTTGATTTTGTTGAATATAATAAGGTTGCATTAGAATATTCCTTATTAATTAATTCAAATGAAGGGAAAAAAGCATTAGAGTTAAATAATAACAAGGATTTTATTGATAGTTTTAAATATACGTATTATAATTTAGATTTAATGAACACAGATATTATTGAAGATATAAGCACTAAAATAAACAGTAATAATTACAAGTATTATGCAGTTGACAAAAATTATAATATTATTCAATCATATACAACAAATGAATTAATTAAGTTTACAAAAGGATATTCAAATAACCCTTATTATCCTATTACAATCATAGATTACATTATTTTCTCAAAGATGCATCAAAAATATAACATTAATATATAATAATAATATTTTATATTAAATATATATAATATATATATTATATAAATAAGATATTATGAGTGATATTAAGAATATTATTGGTGATATTCAAACATTATTTAAAAATATTGAAGGAAATTCTGATAATTATATAAATAGACTTACATCAATATCTGATAATAAAATATCAAACTATCTAATAGGTATTAATATACTTTTCTTAATTATTATGGTTATAGTATTATATATATTATATCGCGATTATGTTTATCGTATTGCAAGTAAAATGACTAGATGCACAGATATTAATGATATTATTGATTTTAATATAAATGACAACGATAATTCATATATATATATTATATATATTGTTCATATTAATAATACTAATAATATTTTAAAAGATTATATATTGAGATTAGAATATAATTTTGTTAAAGAGGAAACAAAAATAACTTTTGGAAAAAATAATATTATGGCACCTGTATTATTTTCACCAACAGATAGTATAAGTAAATTTAGTAGTGCTTTTTCTATATTTGATTTAGCAGAAAAGAAACAAAAATATATAGATTATTACAATAAGGATAACGAAAAAACTTATAATATTGATAAAAAAAAATTAGCAACTAAAAAATATAAATTTTATATAACCTCAAATGATGATAATAGATTAACAGATGAAAGTTCCCTACAATTAGCAAACTTTGTTAAAAAATATGGATATAATCAAAATATAAATTTAGACCCTATATATAATATATTATATGCTATTGAAAATAAAAGAAATATGGAATATTAGATAGATATCTAATATCCCTTTACTTATTGCTAATAAAATACTTCTGTTAATAGTGCTCTAAGTTGTTCGCATTTATCTTTATTTTTTATTTTAGGATAATTGATATTAAACTCAATAAACATATTTCCCTTATTTGAAGTATTTAATATAGGCATTCCTTTTCCTTCTAGTAAATAATTCTTACCATTAGATATAGCACCAAATATATTAGTATTAATATTTATTTTTTCTTTAAAATAAGGTATTACAATTTCCTTTCCTACAATAGAATCAACAAATGAAATATCTGTTTTATAATATAAATCATTTCCCTTTCTAATGAAATTTTTATGCTCTTCGATTTTAATATTTATTACTAAATCTCCTGGTTTAACATTAGGTATTTTTGGTTGCTCCCCTAATTCTGGAAATGCTGTTTTATAAGTTTCATCTATACCTTTTGGAAGAATTAATGTTGCCTTATTATCTTTGTTAAAAAATCCTTTGCCATTACAACTTTTACAGTCAGGTTTTCCTTCTATTATTATTCCAGTTCCTTCGCATCTGTCACAAGACCCTTGAAATATTTGTTGCATAATTCCTAAATTAATAATTTGCTGAATTACACCGCGCCCATCGCATTTATTACATTTCTTATTACAATTTGTGCAATATTTACGTATATTTATATTTAGGTCTTTATTAATACCTTCATATATATCATCTAAACTAAATACTAATGTTTTTTCCAAAGATGCCGCTTTTTTAGGTCCTCGATTGCCGCCACCTCCGCCTCCAAATGAAAACACATCTTCCTCAAAATGCATACCGCCTCCAAAAGGACCACCTCTATTTCTAAAAAATGCTTCAAACATATCATGAGGGTTTCTGTGAACTTCTTGACCTGAACCATTATTATAATTATTATCTCCGGTTTCATTATATTTAGCGCGTTCTGTTTCGTTACTTAGCACATTATAAGCAGCTGATATTTCTTTGAACTTTTCCTCAGATGCAGCTAAATTTTCCTTGTTTTTATCTGGATGATGTTCGAATGCAAGTTTCTTATATGCTCTTTTTATATCATCTTGTGAAGCATTTTTATCAACTCCTAATATCCTATAATATTTATAATTATCGCCCATAATATATATGATAATATTAAATGTTTATATATGTTATATAATTTTAACATTAAGATAGTAAAAATAAAAAAATAATTTATACACTGTTCAATAGTATATAAATTAACACAACATTAATTATAAATATATATTTTCTTAAAACATCTTTTGATAAAACCACATATGGGTTAGTTTGTCTTTTCTTAACAACATTTTTGCATATATAGTATTCTATATTTTTATTAAATGACTGATATTTGCTATTGTTTAATTGTTTGCATATGTTTTTATTTAATAATGAATTATTCATATGACTATTGCTAGTATAAAAAATTAAAAATAATATAAATATTTTATATAAATGATAATATTTCATAATATTTTTTATAATATTGTAAGAGTTTATTATTTTATATAATAATTTTAGTTACATACATACCTCATCATAATATTCATCGTATATAATTCTTGATTTAATAATTTAAATGCGTATGGCATCCTAACCTGCGCGATATCAGTATTATTTTTACAATATTTACAACTATATATGCTTTTCTCTGTATTAACATTTGCATGCATACCGCATTTTTTACAAATAAATACCCGATAATTATCTGATACATGAAGCATTCTCTCAGCAAGGAAATTAGAAGTTCCATGTGCAATAAAGCAATCTCTTTCCATCTCTCCTAATCTCAATCCTCCTGATCGCGCCCTTCCCTCACTTGGTTGTCTTGTTAACATTACGATAGGACCATTCGAACCTCTCGAGTTTCCAGTCCATACAGACTTGCCATTACGTCTAACCATAAATACTTCTGTAGATACGCTAATACAATATACAGCACCTTTGAAATTATATTCTTGCTCTTTGTGATTTTTCTCTTTTTTGATATTATTAACATAGGGATTATTCATATTTTTAATTATGGTAATTTTCCAAATCTTATCTTTGTAAATACTTTTAATACCACTCCAACCTGCATGAATACATAAGCGCATCATATCATCTGCCAAACTTTCATATTCACAGCAAAACATATTATTATACTTATAATTTCCCAATCTCATATTAGTAACTATCATAGATTTAATCAATATTCTTACTTGCTTACTACTTAATTTCCATACCCATTCAGGCATACTTAATGTATCAGAATAGATATTATTAGAAAGATACTCAGTAATACACCTTGTATCATATGTATTTGTATTATGAGAACCAAACTGATATAAAACTTTATTATCACAATTGCTTGCAATCCATTCACCAAAGAATATTAACCATGCCTCCATATTAATTTCACTATTGCTTACAGGAATAATAAATTGATAGTCAGGAGCATCCCAAATGCAATCCTTTTTATATCTTACACAATCTCCAATAATATTATTTGCTTTTTCTAATAGATATTCATTATTACTATTATTATTATTAATAGTATTATAATATTTAATATACATTTTGTGCTCTCCAGTTACATTCAAATCAATCTGTGAATTGCTAATATTATACATGGTTCCAGAATATTCTGGGTAATTATGAACTTCAATCGGATTTTCATAAACTAGTTTGTCATCTTTTAAAACTGCAACCTTGTCATCTGTTGTAATATTATTAATAAACTTCCAACCATCGATTGTTAATACTTCGTGGTCTTCAGTTAGACAGTGGATTTTGTCAGAAACCATATGCTTCAACCTTTGATAATATGTAGGCCCAATAAATATATCTGTATGTATTTGCTCACCTGTTCTTCCATTATATAAGATTTCATTTCCATATTTTTCCATACCAGACATTTCTAAAACTTTTGCTATCCCTTCTACTGAGCAATCTGTATAGGGAGTAGAATCACCAAACGCTCCAATATGACAACATGCTTTTCCCATAATAGATTCCATTAATTGGGCAATTGTCATACGCGAAGGGATTGCATGCGGGTTCATAATAATATCTGGAACAATCCCATCTTTAGTAAATGGCATATCTTGATGTCTATATATCATTCCAATAGTTCCTTTTTGTGCACTACAACTAGCACATTTATCTCCAATCTCAGGTTTCCTATTTTTGCGAATACGAACTTTACAAAACTTATAACCTTCGCTATTAATACCATTATAATTCATATCAACATATCCATCATCATTTGCTTTCATAGTTAAACTACTATCTTGGTAAGTAATTACGCCATTAGCTTTCTTTGGCATAACTTTGCCAACAATAACATCATTTCCATTCACATATGTATTTTTAGATACAAATCCATCTTCATTTAATTTTTCATATGAGTATGGTTTTTGCGATGAAATATTAATAGGATTTGTAAATATTTCCTCTTCTCCTGTGCTATGATTTTTATTACATACATCTCGCATCGCTTTATAATATGTGCTTGTAAATAGTCCTCTATCAAGCGCAGATTGATTAACCATAATACTGTCTTCTTGATTAAAACCTGTGTGTGTCATAATTGCTACAATAGCATTTACACCCGATGGTAATTTATGGGCCATCGTATATTTAGATAGTTTAGTATATACTAGAGATTTTTGAGGATAATTCAAAATATTTCCCATCGTATCTATACGCTTATTAAAATTACTCATATATACCCCTAATGCTTGCTTACCCATAGCACATTGATAGCAATTTCTAGGCGATTGATTATGGTCGCTGAATGGAATATTAACTCCTAGAATTCCATTCATTAAACTAGGATGAAGTTCACAGTGTGTATAAAATGGAGGTAGCGCTGTTCCTTTAATACCCTCATTTAAATCTTCCGGAAAAGTTGCTATCATCGCATTATTTATTTCTTCACAATCCATATATTCAATAAATCCTTCTTCATCTAAATAAGATTCTGGGTCATCTTGGTTTTTAGAGACTTCATTAGGAACTATGAAGTAATTGAAATGTTTATCCGCAATATATTCTTCCCAACTAATATTTTTCCTTTTTAATATTCTTTCAATCCTTAATACGCGTTTATTAGTTTCAGGATCAATATCTACAATATATTGTGGTATATACATTCTTCCTGCTTCCGTGCTAACAATTATGCATGACTTTTGTATATTCCAAACAATTGAAGTTGTTGGACTGATAATACCGCTACGCTTGTAATGCTTCAAAGTAGAATATAATTTATCAGGATTAGTATAATAACCAATAATATCACCATTAACCATAATATATACATTGTCCTCACTTCCCATATTCTTCAAAAATTCGATTGATGATTTTTCAGGATTTGTCATATCATATGAATCATCGTAAATAATAACGCCTAGATTTACCAAAATTCTACGAATATGCGTACTATTCATCGCGATTGAGATATTTGTGCTAAGAGCCATATTTTTTACTAAACCAACAGAACTTCCTTCTGGTGTTTCTGCAGGACATATCATACCAATCTGCGAATTGTCTAATTTACGCGGTTGCACAAGTTTACCATTCTTTTCCATAGCAGTATTAATGCGTCTTAAATGTGATAATGTACTAGCATAAGACATGCGATTAAGAACTTGAGATACTCCTTGCTTAATATTTTGAAATGTTCCTATGCTTTTGATGCCCCAGTTTCCTGTAGAAAGCGAATATTTAATCCATGATTCTAATAGGGATTGCTTGAAAAATCTGTGAATACTTATATCAGAAATGATATTAGATATGGGGATATTTGCATTTCCGCGCCATAAATTAAGTTCTTTTTCAATTGCAATCTTTAGTTCTTTTGTCATTTTACCATAGCACTGTCTGAATAAATTACTCATTAATACACCTGGAGTATCTACGCGTTTGTTAATATAAGAATCGCGATTATCATATGTATCATAACCCAAATAGATACGTATCATTTTGCGAATAATATAACCAACATAAAGCGCCTTACGTCTATAAGATTTACCAACGTGAGGAAGAAAATCGTTAAGAAGATTATTATGAAGTTGCTTTTTATTAGTTTCGTGGTCATTATTCTTATTAACTCCAATCATAATCTTAATTAGCGTATTCTCTGCTTGCTCCTGTGTTTTAATATCGCACGCATCTTCGCAACAAGCCATAAGTTCGTTAATAATACGTTGATTTTTCTCTTTATCAGTATCGTATACAATATGAGTAATAATTTCTCTGTCGCTAATAATTCCAAGAGCGCGAAATATTACAAATATAGGAATCTCCGACCGAATAAATGATGTATTTATGCGAATAATGCGCCCCATATGATTTAATTTACCACTCATATTTAAGCAAGTTGTTTTTGGAGGTAGATATGTAGAATCACACATAGAGCGAATTTCTGCATATAAACCTTCCGCATTATTATTAGGATGAAAAACGAGGACCTTGTTTTCGTTGATACGATCTTGTGAAATTAAAACCTTTTCATTCCCATTAACAATAAAATAACCGCCAAAATCATAAATGCATTCATTTTTATTTTCCTCACATATTCCTTGCATTTGACTAAGAACACATAATTTAGAGCGAACCATAATAGGAATTTTTCCAATGTATACACCATTTACTGTTTTATCAAACTTTTCAGTCATTCCATTCTTGTTTGTAATTTCCGTGGAAATATGAACATTAACATATATACCACTCGAATATGTCATATTATTCATACGCGCAATATATGGTGTCATGATATTTTGGGTTCCATCAGGAAGTTGATAATTCGGTTTTACAATACTTGGTTGAAGAATATTAATAGATATATTATAAGTATTGTCAGGCAATTCTGGTTTTTGATTAGTAATTTTAACCTTGATAGGATTAAAACCTCCAATAATTTGTCCCAGCGTATTGTCAATAAACTTATTATAACTATCAATTTGATGCTTTACTAACTGATTAGATGATTCAGGGGAACCTCCCTTTTGAAAATAAATGTCCAGAATATCCCAGCAAAGGTTAGAAAACATTATTATTTGTATTTAATTAATAAATAATTCTTAAATATCAATTTTTTATTTTTTAAATGATATTATTTTATATAAAAAAATGATAATATAATACTTAATATATTTTAATATGTCTACAAATATGTCAATCCCAAATAAAATGCCAAAGATTATTGCTATTTGCGGGGCTAAGAGAAGTGGCAAAGATGTATTAGCAAAACATCTAGTCAGCAAATATAATTATGAAAGGGTGTCTTTTGCTGACCCTTTAAAAGTTGCTGTTAAAGAATTATTTAATTTTGATGATGACCAAGTTGGGATTGGCGAAGATATGGGGACTGGTAGAAAAGATATTGTTGATGAAAAATGGGGGATTACACCAAGAACCGCATTACAATTTATTGGAACAGAAATAATGCAAGAGAAAATACAAGAATTATTGCCAAATATAAAAAAAAACTTCTTTGCAAATACTTTGAAGAACTACATAAAAAGTAGATTAAATGATAATGAAGGGCAAAAGTTTGTTATTAGCGACCTTCGATTTATTCATGAATTTGAAATGTTATATACTATTTCTAAAATACAAAAAGAAGATATAGTGATTATTAGAGTTATACGACCTTATTCAAGTAATTCTAATGCCGATACAAAAGAAAATGAAAGTTCCCATATTTCAGAGTTAGAATATGCAAGTATTCCATATGACATTATATTAATTAATAATGGTTCAATCGATAACTATATTGATAAGTTTGATAAAATAATTAGTATTTAATTAGTAAAATTTAAAAAAAATGATTGGTCGCGTAAAACATTACTAAATAATACATAGTAATGTCTAGAAAAACTTTCAGCGAAAAAGAATTAAACAACTATAAAAGACAGAAAGATAAAGCGCATTTTAACTCGCCCGAGGAAGAATATGATGATGCATTTACAAAATATAAAGAATGTTCAAAATGTAAAATAAGTAAACAACTTACAGATTTTAATGGCAATACTTCGGGGACTGATGCTTTTGATAAAAATGGTTTTAGGTTAAGACGTCCTGAATGTTTTGAATGCACAAATAAAGCTAATAAGGGCAAAACTATTGCTAAAAATATTGCAGAAACTGAAGGTATCTCTTATACTGCACCGGAAGGTTCAAAATGTAATATATGTAATAAAATACAAGATGAAAAAAATAAATTAGTATTTGATCATTGCCATAAAAATAATAAATTTAGAGGGTATTGCTGTAATTCTTGCAATCGTAGTTTAGGAGTTCTTGGCGATAATGTAGAAGGTCTAATTACCGTCTTAAATTATTTGTTAATAAATGAACCGTCGACAATAAAGCAGAATGATGAAGGAATGTTATATATTGTAAAGCAACCTTAAGTTAAGTTTGTATAATATCATCAGGTTGTTCTTGAGGTTGTTCTTGATGTTGTTCTTGAGGTTGTTCTTGAGGTTGTTCTTGAGATTGTGGTTTAGTGTTATTTATTCTATTTTTTGATAATTTATAATATTTATCAGTAAGTTCTATTCCTATAAATTTTCTTTTTGTATTTATGCATCCAACACCAGTAGTTCCAGAACCCATCGTATTATCTAAAACTGTATCTCCTTCATTAGAATATGTTCTAATTAAATATTCAATCAGTTTTACTGGTTTTTGTGTTTCATGGATTGTGTTATTTTCTATATCAAATTCAATAAGTTCTATAGGATAATTTGTATATTTTTGAGTATATTCTGCATCTGAAGTTAATTTATTATTTGCACCTAAATGATGCAATTGATTTAGCATTTTACCAATACGCTTTTCACTATTTTGCTTTTTTATATTTACTGATTTTAAACCTTGTGGATTATATGTCATATTCCCTGTTTTTATAGAAGCGGCAGCTGCTCCACCTTTTGAAAATACACAAATATCTTCGGTGCATTTCATAGGTCTATAATTTGCTAATAAATATTGCGTAGTTTTATTCTTTTTCCATATAATATTATATTTAAACCATTCGTAATTTGATGATACAAGCATGCTTGTGAATGGTTGCTGTCCAAATAATAAAATTACTCCTTGTGGTTTTTTAATAATCCTTTTATATTGTTTCCATAATAACTCTAAATTAATAATTGTATCCCATTTACATTTAGTAGTTCCATAAGGAAGGTCACATAATATTAAATCAACGCTATTATCTTGAATTAATGACATTTTTTCAATACAGTCGCCAAAATATAGTTTTACATCATCAGTAATAAAATCTTCTAATGTTTCATTATGAAACTCATTAGTATCTTCTTGGATTTCAACTTCGTTTGTGTCTTCTTCTAAGACTATCTTACATTTTTTAATATGCGTATTATATGTTACTTTTTTTGCAAATTCTTCTTTACAAATATCGCATACATATCTAACCATATTTAATAATATGTTATAAAAATAATTATATAATCAAATATATCATTTTTTTATTTATATGATTTATTTATTTTTTATGCACAAGTGAATGAATATATCTTGCAATATTCATCATTTTACCTTTGCATTTTACATAAAGATTTCCATCCTTCATATATATCATTTTATTTGCGTTATTTATTTTTACAGTTCCACATTTTATATAGGTTGTCATCTTCTACTTAATATAAATATAATATTTTGCAATTTTTCATATTTATTTAATATGATATTCTTTAATACATTTTTCAACAGATGTTTTAATATCTGGAATATCAGGATAAAGCGAGTATAGTTTATCTGTTGACAATTGTATATTTGAACGCTTTGACAATAAAATAGTATTCTGCTCTTCTATGCTAAAGTTCTCCCATACAAAAGACTTATCTATATTTTCTTTATACATCTCCAAAATGTCATTATGAGAAATGATACCTTTATTAACTAAATTAAATGTCCCTGTTGTATTTTTAATAATCATATCCATTATTACAGGGAACATATCTTCCAATACAGTCATAGAGTTATGCATAGAGCAAATTTTTTTATATTTAAAAATTTTACTTAGAAAATTTCTATTATGCTCATAATTAACTATTGGCATACGAATTCGCAAATTAAGAGTATTTTTTGCATACATATGTTGAAGTCTGTCTGTAAATCCTTTAACAATTGAATATGATGAACCAAAGAAGTTTGGTTTTTCATCATCATCTATATATGATTCCATAGGGTTATCGCTACTAAATATGCAACCGGTTCCCAAATATGTATAGTGAATATTATATCTTTCGCATAAGATTGAAAGTATTAAAGGAGAATACAAATTATCTCTAATATTATCAGTTAGTTTTCCCGGTAATTCAAGATAATCAATTGTATTATATTCCTCTCCATGTGTTCTTCCAATAAATGATATAATATGCGTTGGTGAATATAATTTAATTTCTGCTTCTACTGCTTTTTCATCATCGGCTCTTACATCTGTTCCAATATATGTTATTCCATTATTATTTAAATAATCTCCAAATTGCTTGCCAATCCAACCTCTGCTACCAAAAAATAGAATCTTCATATTTAATATATGTATGCTGTCTTTTTTATATGTTTTTATATTTAAATGTTACCCTTTATTATTATGCGCGCGTATTTATATACATTTAAATATTATTAATATTATATAAACAATTGATATTCAATTAAATATATAATATGACAACATTAAATCTAAATAATATAAATGATGATTTAATTGAATTAAATAGAGATACATTTAATAATAAACAAATGGGTTTTAATATACCACATAAGCAACAAAGAGTTTCGCAAAGTAATTTTATGAATGATGATACCTTATTCAATAGAAATAAGATAAGTGAAGATGTAATTTCGATGTCTTCGCGTTCTTCTTCTCGTTCTTCGTCGAGGGCTAGTTCAGTTAATGGTGATTATGACAAGTCTGCTTATATGAAAAATATGAAAAATATATATAAAAATAAAAGTGTGTCTAAAAAATCAAAATATAATGAAGAAAGTGATAATAGCAGTATAGCAAGTAGTATTAACAAAAAAAAGTCTAATACAACTCATAATTCTTCAAATAAAAACAATCAATATTCAAAGAATACAAATAGTAAATACGATGATGATGATGAAGAAGAAGATGATGATGATGATGACGACGAAGAAGATGATGACGACGGCGAAGAAGATGATGATGATTATGATGAAGAAGATGGAGATGATGATGATGAAGAATATAGTAAAAAGGGAACGAGAAATAGACATTTAAGCGCTAAAGAAATTATTTTGAATGAACAGAATGAGAAAAGGGAAATTATTTATCAATTAGACAGGTTAGAGTCCAAGGGTTTCAAAATACCATTCAAGTTTAATATGAATTCTGACATAGAAGAAATGCGAACAGAATATAATCGTTTAATACGTGAAAAGGAACTTGATGGAAGTATAAGATTTCAGCAAAAAATGTTAATGGCGTTTATTTCTGGAACTGAGTATATGAATAGCAGATACGACCCATTTACTATAAAATTAGATGGGTGGTCCGAACAGGTTAATGAGAATATTAATGATTATGATGATATTTTTGAAGAGTTACATTATAAATATAAGGCGACTGGTAAAAAAATGGCACCTGAATTAAGATTATTTATATCTTTATCTGGTAGTGCATTTATGTTCAATCTAACAAGCAGAATGTTTAAGGAGCAACCTATGCCAAATGTTGAGAACGTTCTAAAATCAGACCCTGAATTAATGAAACAATTTCAACATGCCGCAGCAAAACAGTATATGATGGGTAATAATTATACTCCTTCATCTCCTGCACAAAATATACCTATAAATAATTATGCCAATAATAACACTAATAATGGAAGCGATAGTGGTGGATTATTTAATATGGTAAGTAGTTTATTTAGTTCATTAAACTCGCCTATGTCAAATATGTCGATGCAACCTACTATGTCTACGCCCTCTAATAATGCAAATAGACATCAACCCAATATAACAGAATTAAGACAAAAACCAACAAACGATATTGAAAATATTATTAATAATGTTCACAATAATATATCTATAGATAATTATGAAAATAATATTGAAACATTATCTGTTAGTGATGAAGAAATAACCTCTATTATTGAAGATGCAGCGGACATTAAAATATTAAGAGGAGTTGGGAGACCTAGAAAAAATACTAGAACATTAAATATATAAATATTATAGTAGTTATTATAATAATTACATAATACAGAATAATGTTTGCGTATTTACAAAAAATGTATAGATATAATATAATTAGTTTATACACAGACGATGATGATGAATATTTATTTAATACTCAAACTATAGCTAACTGGGCGAATGAATATAATATTAAAGAATTACCACCTGATGTAATGGTAATATACGAAGATATCCCGCCGTATTTTAATTATAATTAATTATTACACCAACCGAAAAGAAAAATGAGACAAGACTATTATAAAAATATAATAATTTTGTTATTCATCCTTTCTATCGGTGTAAATGATCGCATTTAAGCGACTAACTACAATTTGACGGCACTATTGCGGTTTGTAGTTTTTGTAAATCAACTCCTCTCTTATATCGGTATGGTCGTTCTTCATATTCTATATAATAGTTAAATACTTTTTGAATATTTTTACAACCATTTTTATCACGATTAATACAACCATTCCGTTTATTTTCCATTTTATATGTTAGGATAGAATGCATCTTTCGTTCTTTATTTTTCTTATCAGGCAGATAAAGGTTTTTACATAATTCTTCTGTCTTATAATTTAGACACGAAGTTCTATATTCATCAATATCATAAACCTTAAAACGCTCTTGTAATTTTCTTTTTAATGATAGATTAGGTGTAGAAATAAAGTTTTTCATTTGCTTACCAATACTCCAATCACCAATTATAATAATACTATCTTTTGTATATGTCTTTTCAATTTTATTAAGCATATTATCTTCTGTTCGTTTTTTGTTTATAAAAGCATACCATCTGTATTGTCTAAACTTATTATTTTGATATAACTTATATAATACTTCATTAGTGTTTATTTTTTTTGTTATAAAATCATTAAAATTAGTAATATTACAACTTTTAGAATTATATGACGATAGTTCATTCTCTTTTGATGTAATTTCTAATTCATCTCTATATTTTTTAAGAATGTTTTGATATTTTAGTCTTTTGGTTTCATTTACTCTTTGCTTATTAGTATAAGAGTAAAACTTACCATCATCATTCATCATAGTAAATAAACTTCTTTTACCTGGATCAATAAAAATATGACTACCTTTTAATTCTTCTTTTTCAACATCATCAATATAGGGAAAGTCTTGTATTTTTTCAACCTTTTTAGGTTTATCCTTTTGTTTTAATTTATTTAACTCTTTCTTTTCATCTTGTAATATTTTTTTAGAGAGTTTCTTTTTTTCTTTATCTTCATCAGTCAATTCTCTTGCATCCTTTCGCCCTTTCTTCATCTTTTCCTTTTTGATTTTTTCACCTTCAATATAATCATTATGAATAAATCTTAAAGAAGTTGCATAACCATCAGTAATAATAGTATTATCAAACTTATAATCTTTTATTTTTTGAGTTATATTAAAATATTTGTCCCATAAGAACTCTTTATTAAGTTCTATATTGTCTAAATACTCTTTTTTCCCTTTATCTACTAATAATTCTATTATTGATTTAGTATCCATTTGAATATGTCTTGGAATTATAGATGATTGTAATGGAAAGAATTGATACATTTTACCTTCTATTTTTTCTAATTCAATATTCATAAAAATCATGTATTTAAGATACTTTTGAGGTGTTGCTTTAACATCATAATAATAACTAACTTCAAACTCTTCTGGAACTATCTTATAACGATATTCATTTATCCAGTTATGGAACTTAATGTTAGATTTTAAAGAGCCATTTAGTATATCATTTTTAACGACATATAAATCTTTAAATAACTGCTTTTTTAACTCTTTATTAGTAATGTCATCCTTGTAGAAGACCTTGAAATAAGAGTTTATAAAACGATTTACATAGTCAAAAAAATGCATTTTAATATTGGTTTCAATAGAAGTAAGAATTGTAATAGCATAATAATCTAAAATAGAAGATAAATTAACACCATCTTCTAAAGTAAAATTATGTAAGTTTTTAAATTCATTTAATAATAGAAGATTATTATTTTTAGGTTTAGGACCACTTGATGGTAATATAAGTGATTTCATACACATTTTAATAGTATTTTCATTAATTAAAGGTATATCAATACCATAATGGTATTTTTCTAAACACCATAATCTCAATAACAAACTTGTTTTAGTAGTAATATAATTTGTTCTATAAACAGCATCTTGAATGGTATTAAAGATTTTTTGGCTTTCCTCATTATTATTAAGAATAGAAGTAATAGGTAATTTAATACATTTATACTTATCAGGTGGTTTTTTCATTATGTATATATCTATATAGTATATATTTAGATATTCTTATATAGTTTTTCAAAAAAATAAAAATTGATATAAGTTACTTATAACTCTTAATTATAAGTTATTATGGAAAAGTATCATTTATATACAAAAACTATTGATTTTCTATTATCTGTTAGATATAATAATAATAATGATATGTTTGCTAACATTTTATATGATATGAGTAATAGTGATAAATATAAAGAGATAAAATATAGTATATTTATTATATATCAAAATTATGAAAATCGTTGTGCTAACTTTTCAAAAAGAAACATAGAAGTACAAATAGAAAACATATTATTAAGAGAAATCGGAATTATATTTTGTAAAGAAATTATAGGTGCTAATTAATTTCTTTCAACTTATTCTTCTTCTTTAGATATGCAGTTCTTCTGTATTCTTTTAATTTTTCAGGGTTATCCTCTTTTAATTTTTTAAGATAGTTTGCCCCACCTTCTTTTACTCTTTCTTTATTTTTTTCATAATATCGTTTATGTGTATTACCATAAGTATATTTCTTTAATTGTTCTTTTAATTCTATAATTTCAGTTTTAATATTTTCATTTTCTTCTATAAGTTTAGTAATATCCATAATGTTATATATATTATGTGATTTATTTTTAAATACATTTATATAGTATGAGAATGTAGAACAACATAAAAAATAAATATTTTTGTCTCATTTTTCTTTTCGGTTGGTGTAATAGATTGATAACTATAATTTATATAAAAAAATGATGCATTTATATAAAAAAAATAACAATATAAAAATGTTTTTATTGCTAAAATATTACTTTGAAAAATTAAAAAAACGAATTATATCTAAAGATGAAATTATTTTGCGAAAAAAATTTGAAAAAAATATGCGATTACTTTTTGATAAAAAATGATTATAAATATTTTATTGATTATTTATAATATAATGACAGAACTAGACACAAATATGAAAGAATTGCTTAAAAATATCAACCTTTGTTGCATAAAAATAAATGAGCAAAAAAACCTAAATTGCACCTTTAATAAGATAGATTTCTTAGAGAAGGAATCATTTTACGATGATTTCCCCAATACAAAGTTTCATTACAAAGTAAATTGAATAAATGTATATATATTTTTTGCTGAATATAAAAAACATATATAAATATTTTGTTTAATATTAAATTATATTACCTTATTTGTTACCTTGATTTTTTTATAATATATAATCCTCGTGATATAGTAATGCAATTATATCAACCATATTTATATGTTTTACACGATGGGTTTTCAACTTTTTCCCATTTATTACCTGTCCACCCATTAATCATATCATTTTTATATATGCGAATAAGTTCAATACAAGCATATGCTAGGAATTTTCTCATATCAATATTGTTAAAATTAGTAGTGTAAGAAATATTATTTTCTTTACAATAAATTTTAATAAACTTAAAGAAATGCTCTTTATTAAGATTTTTAATTAACTTGAATACTACATTCTCATTCGGTAATTCATTTTTAGTTGTGATAATTCTATTATCGATATTCATTCCTAATTTGTAATAATCATCTGCATTATCTAGGTCAATCTTACATATCCCGCCGTATTTTTCTAAATTAGATAGATGATTGCTCAGAATACGCATAGAATAATAATAAATATCATATTCGCCATATATCTTATCGTGTAGGAGTGCAGGGTTTTCATAATGATAGGGAAAAATAAACATAGTTTTTATGCTACTGTTTATGTATTACTTGTGTCTTGATTGCGTTTGCTTATTTTGTTCTTTGTTTTGTTCTTATTATACTTTAATATAATTTAAATCATTTTTTATATTTTAAATATTAATTTAGAACAAATTTATTATAAAAAATGATTTATGATACTATATATCATATCACATAAATATGAATATTATTAAATCACTTAATAATTTATTTTCATATTCTATATCTGAACCTCAAGCATTAACAATAGATATAGAAGATATTCATAAGAACGACCATAAAGAATATAAGGAAAATGGAATATTTAATTCTTTAATGGAAAGTATAGCGAATGAATTTGAAAATAATATTGATAATTTTCATACGATAGGTGATATTGATAAGTTTAAAAAGAATATTCAAAAAAAATATAAGTATACTATTTCAAATTCAGAATTTATTAAAATATATAAATACCTTAATTTGGATAATCAACAATTACGGAATCTAATAACTAAAAAAAAGTGCAAATCAAATTCTGGTGTTCTTGTAATCACAATTTTAACATCAGCGCATCCTAAATATATTGACGAAGATGGTGAAGTTAAAACTGCACGTTTTTCATGCAAACATGATTGTGCTTATTGCCCAAATGAACCTGCGCATGAAGGTAATAATTGGGTTGCACAACCTAGAAGTTATTTATATTCAGAACCAGCGGTATTACGCGCAAATGCTAATAATTTTGACCCATTAAAGCAAATGAACTCGCGCATATCGAGTCTTATTAATATGGGACATATTCCAGATAAGTTAGAAGTTATCGTTTTAGGGGGAACATGGAGTGAGTATCCACGTAATTATCAAGACAGTTTTATAACTGATATGTATTATTCTGCAAATATTTATTTTGATAATGAACCAAAACGTTCTAAGAAAACCTTAGAAGAAGAGATAGAAATAAATGAAACATCAAAAATTCATATTATTGGATTAACGCTAGAAACACGACCTGATACTATTAATATATCTGAAATTTCTAACTTTCGACGTTATAATTGCACACGTATACAATTAGGTGTTCAGCATACAAATAATGATGTTTTAAAAAAAATAAACAGAGGACATACTATTGAATGCGCTTATGAAGCAATCAAACTTCTTAAAAATAATTGTTTTAAGGTTGATATACATATAATGCCTAATTTACCTGGTTCTTCTTATGATATTGATAAAAAAATGCTTGAAGAAATCCTATATGACCAAAGGATACAAGTAGATCAATATAAAATATACCCAACTGCAATAGTTCCATATACTAAAATAAAGAAATGGTTTGACGAAGGTTCTTATGTTCCTTACGATGATATGCTGTTATATGAACTTATAAAAGATTTTAAAAAAAATGTTCAAAAATACAAGCGACTTAATCGTATAATTCGCGATATACCTGGGCATTATATAGAAGGCGGTTATTCAAAAAAGTTTGTAAATATGAGGCAACTTTTACAGGACGATATGAAACTAAATAAATGGGAATGTAAATGTATTAGATGTCGCGAAATTAAAGGAAATAAAGTAGTTATTGATAATATTAAAATAAATATTGAAACTTATAAGGCATCAGATAGCGACGAATATCATATTAGTTTTGATACTGATTGTGAAAAAAATTATTTAATTGGTTTCTTGAGACTTAGATTAAATAAAGAAGAAAATAAAAACTTATTAGATTGCATTAAAAGTTGTGCTTTAATAAGAGAATTACATGTATATTCCAATCTAAATAGCGTTGGAAATAATATAGAAGGTTCTATGCAACACAAAGGATTTGGTAAAAAACTGATTGCAAAAGCAGAGGATATTGCGATAGAAAACGGTTATAAAAAAATGGCTATAATTAGCGGAACAGGAGTAAGAGAATACTATAAAAAACTAGGATATAATTTAATTGATACTTATATGATTAAAAATTTGTAATTTATTTGTATTTATTTGTATGAAGTGCAATATATTTATTTTTATCTTCTTCTGTTAAACTTAAATTATCTAGATCATTATACCAATAATTTGAATGCATTATTTCAATATTATTAGAAATTAATATATATCCTATAATAACATCATCTATACCATAAGGGTATGAATCAGATTTTTTGTCATAATGATGTATATCATAATTAATATTATTCATATGATTTATTAATATTTTACAAGATTTATTTGAAAAATATATTAATGGCCCATATATATATTTTTGTTCTTTTTTCACATATTTTGAAAATTTTGTAATATCAACCCCTTTTAGATTATGTTGAGGATTATCTAAATCTTCTGGATGGTTTTTATAATAATTTATCAAATGTTCTGTTGATTCTCCTAGTTCAAAACCATAATTTGTTCTACCTATATAATCTATATCAATATATTCTCTATCATTAATTTTATGTTTTTTTTGTGATTTTAAAAAGGACTCCAAACTATTTTCATTAAATATTAAATCATCATTACATTTTAAAATGCCTTCCTTAATATCAAAGATTTCATAAATATATTGGAATGATAATACTAATTTTTTTAATAAATGAAGATACGAATCTTCGCACTTAAGAGTCATTAAGTTCTCTTCAAGTTTATAATCACAATCTAAAAACAAATCACCTATAACATTAATAACTTTCCAATTTCCATAATCTTTTTTAAGATTAATCTCTTTCAATCTAGTTGGTATATGCTTTTGACAACTTATTACAAGAATAATTCCATCAACCGCAATCATTTATCTTTAATATCTTATATTATATATCTTATCTCTTTTATATCTTTTTCTTATGTAATAATTCCTTTAGTCCTCCTATAAATTTTCCATTCTTAAATATCATCGGAAAATAGAAATATGGTATTTTTGTATATTGCTTAATAAAACCAAAAAATTTATCTCTCTCTCTACAAGTTTCAATAAATTTGTTACAGCATATATAAGTGCATTTTACAGACTTTTTTTTAATATGCTCTTTTGCCATATCACAATATTTACATTTTGAAATACTATAGATTGTGTAATTATTATTAGAAGGCTTTGCATATATTTTAGCAACCATATTTTAAATAATATCTACTTATACTAATAGATAATAACGGTAAATAAATATGTCAACAAGAAGAAGTTCTCGGCTTCAAAATAAAGCAGATAGAGAAGCTGCACAACTAGATAGAGAAATAGAAGATAATTTGGAAAACTTACCAACCGAATTAACTGATAAACAAAGACAGAAGATTGCAAGAATGAAAGATGATGAATTAAAATTTTCTATAAATGACGAGGATTGGGTTGTATTCTTTTGCGAATATTTTGAATATATTGGAAAAAATATGAGCGTTTGTTTTAAAAAAATACCAGGTGTTAGTAACAAAGTATCTGATTTTTATAGTATAGACCTTGACGCGGGCGGTTTTGATAATGTATTTGATAATCAGGGAACTCTTAATTTTAATATTGGATTATATGATGCGTTATTTAAGCAATTTAAAGATGGAACAAATAAAATTAATAATTGTAAAAAATTAAATTTATTACTTTCATATATTGGTGATGCAGTATTAAGAATAGCAGATTACCATAAAAGAACATCAATAAATTCATTAATAGAATTTTATAGAAAAATTGCAACAATCTTAGAAATAGCAGTTTATCCTGAAATATTTATGCATTATATGACAGGTGATAGTTCAGGAAATACAACTGAAATTGATTTCTCATTTCACAATAAAGCAACACATTCATGGTATATTGGTATATGGTTACGCAAGCAAGAGTTTTTAGGTGTAATATCTGGAAATGGTATGAATTATTTTAAAAAATATGATGAAGGGTTAAGATTATTTGTTAGAAATTACATTCGTAGATTAATATCATATATGAGAATATATGGTAAAAATTATCCATTAGGATACGAAGTTCCATATAATTATAGTAGCGATGTTAAAGATGTAATTAGATTTCCACTTCCTTATGATGGAGTTTATAAATTTGCTAAATCAAAGGAAAATTATTATATTAGTCGTTCTGATTGGGATAATATTCCAAATATATTATTACCCAGCGAAGCAGTATGGGAATCATTCTTTAAAAAATATAAAGAACCTAAAGAATGGAATAATCCACCTCCTAAATGGTGGATTGACAGAACTGTATCTATGTTAGACGGGTTTGAATGGTGGCAAATGAATGCAACTGCAATACAAAGAAGGTCAGATAATTTGGAAGGAACTAAAAAATTAACTAAATGGTTAGCGTTAAATTCTATTCTACCAGAACAGATTGATAGTTATGATGAATTATGGGAAGTTGATAATGAAGATTTAGAAGCAGGCATGGATTATCGAGGAGGAGCAAATACACCAGATAATTTAAAGAAAGGAAAAAAGAAAGCAGTATATTTTGACAGCAGAAAAGTTTTGAATAAAAAATTCAAAATATTACCAGATAAAGTTATAACTCTTGATAACATGATATATAAAGAACTTAATGATAAAGTTATGAATTATTTTAAATTAAATATAGAATATAAAAAGGGAGTAGGGCAAAATATTGAGGGTTATTTGAGAGATAACACATATATAGATAATTTAAATAGTACAATACTTTATTGCTCTCATTATAGCAAAGTTAAAGAATCAACAAAAAAAAAAGTTAATGTTTTAGCAAAAAAGAGGGCAGTTAATGTTCCTTCTTCTTCATCTGCATCACGTGCTTCAACTCAATAGGTATCTATTTATATACTTTATTTTTTTACTTTTTGCCATTCAGCACCAATCCGTTTCATGATTTTCGGTGCATCTTCTTTAGGGTGTTTCTTTTGAAGTTCTTTGAACATCTTTTTTACAAACTTATTGTAAGGTGATAGTTTGCGTTTTTTAGCTCCTCCATCTTGACTCATTCCACAACTAGCCGCCATTTATAGTATCTTCTATATATATATAATATAATAATCTTTATTTTTCATATATATTATTATTGTTGCATAAAAGTTAATTTATTATAATTGTCTTTCTGTATATCACTAGCACCTTGTCTAATATACGCAACTGCCTGTAAACAAGCATCCGATAAATCATCCTTTTTCTTATTATTATCAAATATATCGCATAAATGCGCATCATCTTTAATATAATTTTTACATATTTCTATACTAGTCTGCTTATTCATCTTATATTTATCACGTCGAAATCCTTTTACGTTTTTAGTCTTTTGCGTTTCATCCATCTTAACTTGTATATCTGGTTTGTAGTCGTGCGTTTTAGTTTTGAGAGATGCATTAACAAGAACAACATTATCTATAATTTTGTCCCAATATTTTAATAGGCTGAAATAACAATAAATTATATATTGGATTGTTTTCATAATACCATTTAAATTTGAAGGTTGATTTTCAATTAATACGTAATCTATTTCATTAATTCCTAATTCTTTTAAACTACCTATTATATTATCTAGTTCCATATATATTCTCTCGGATATATCATCTATACCTTTAATATCTTTCTTCTTATCTGCTAAAGATAATATTCGCCAATCTAATATCTTTATTTCGCTCTCAGTCTTTTTTAAAATACACAAGGCAAGATTTTTAATACCAATATCAAAACTAATATATATCATATATATTATTTTATATATATCATATAAATGTTTTATTTATATGATAGTATTTATACTAATTATTTATAAACTTTTATGTAACATATGGATACTTTTCTTATTAAATGTAGTAATATTATGATGTTTGATTAAAGTAGCAAGATTTAACCAGAAGCTATCATTGTCATATTTGCTATTATATTTGTTTATTTTTTTATACTTTCTATATAACCATTTATGTAATTTTTCTAATATTACAGTATTAGAAGGATTATTTTTAATATACATTTTTTTAGTCATTATTAATTTTGATACAAAATGCTTAAGTTCAGATATTTTTGTATATTCATGAGGTATATTCTCCCATAAATTATGAAACTTTACATAATCATAGGTGGGACAAATTAATAAATTATCTGTATAATCTACAAATGTTGGATTATTATCTACAATCATTATATTATTAACTATAGAATGCGTCTTTGGCATCTTGATTGATTTTAATAATTGCGGTAATATTTTTATTACTGATTTCTTAATATTGCCATTATTGTCTTTCAAGCAATTATCCCTTGTAAATATTGGTCTATTAAATTTAATATTATTTTGCTTCTCTATAATTAAAATTTCTTTATTTGCCCATGTCTTCTCAGAAGCGGTATAGATGAAAAAAAAACTATTCGGAAATAGTTTCTTCATTTCTGACATAAATTTTGCAAAGTTAGGTCTCAGTAATTTAGATTGTAAATTATAGCAATTATCAAGCATTTTATCGCATAATGATTTATATTTTGCGAGTTCTATTGAATTGATATTAGTATTCTTTAATACTATATTTTTTTTAATTATTTCTTGTATATTATAAATATCACATTGATAACTACAATCACCTATTATTGTTCCATCTAAATCCAAGAGGAATATATATGGTGCATTATTCATTATATAATACTATATATTATATATATATTATATAATATATTATATATAAATAGTATTATGGATAAAATAATGTTTGAATATCTTAATCGAGCAGGAAGAAAAAATCAACTAGCATATCCGAGAGAAAATTATAGAATGCAATATAACGGTTACCTACCATTCAAACGAAATAACTATGGGCGTTTTCAACAGTATCCTTCTATAAATAATATGCACCAATATCACAATATACCTTCAGTAGATACTTTCTGCAAACAAGAAGGTTATATAAAAAGATTGACAAAAGCACCTGCTTTATTAAGGAGAAGACCAATAGTTAGAAAAATGCCTCTCAAACATTCACCTTCAAAACATTCACCTTCAAAACATTCACCTTCAAAACATTCACCTTCTAAAAAATTACCTTCAAAACATTCACCTTCTAAAAAATTACCTTCAAAACATTCACCTTCAAAACATTCACCTTCTAAACATTCGCCTTCAAAAAAATTACCTGCAACACAACCTATTGTTTTAAGGACAAGCGCAGTAAAACAAAAATTTGTTCCAGTAAAAACACCAGGTGTAAGAAATACTATGACATTTTATTAAGTATATAAGTATCTATTATTTAAAAATTAAATATATAATTCCTCATTATCTTCCAATCTTTTTATATTTTTATTATATAATAATTCTTTCCTTTTATCAATATACTCTGCCATACTTGTAAAACCATATAATATCATTTCATTAATTTGCTCTGTAGATAATTCTAATTTAACTCCCTTCCTGTTAACAACTATATTCATAGAATTTTGCAAACTAATATCTTTCGGTATAAAATAATAATCCCTATCTTCTTTCTTTATCTCATTTCCTGTAACTTGATTAATACGCAGTATTTCAAACATTCTACAAATTTGTCTTAGTAAGAAAAATATATTTATCTTTTTATTGCAAGGTTCATAGTTATTTTTTTCCTTATATATCACCATTCCAATAATATTTTCTTTTGGAATATGCGAAAAAAGTTTAATAGGAAAATTATTTGTAAATGCACCATCATAATAATATTCTTCATCAATAGCAATCGGATTAAATATTAATGGTATTGACATAGATGCTTCGCATGCAGTAAATACAGATATATCAGGTGTATCATCTATAGAAAAAATACGATTTTCACATCTAATGATATTTGTTGTTGAAATATATAAGTTAATCCCAAACTTTTTTGACACCTCTTTAAAAGTTATACTATCATTAATATCAGGGTATTTAACGCGTATTATTTTTTTAAAATGTTCCATAAAATTTGAGATTGAACATAATCCTAAATTTGATATAATTTTATAATAATTTTTAGTAGGTATATAGCATAAATTCTTATCATCTTTTGAATCATAAATAATCTTCTCTATTTCCTCTATAGTAAGTTTAAATGCAATAAACAACGCTACAAATGAACCAATCGAATTCGCTGCAATATGTGTAATATTTTTATGTAAATTTTCAATATACATGTATCTTAATGCTCCTATAAATATCACACCTTTCATACCACCTCCTGATAATACAAGATGCGTGATATTTAATTTATCCATTAAATATTTATAAATATTTATATTTTGATACTATAATATCTTTATATATTTGAATTATATTCGTATATATCTACGTTATAATATAACAACGCTTCCTTCGCTGTATTATTCTCTGCTTCCTTTTTATTACTTCCTGTTGATGTTGCAATTATTGCATTATTCCGGTCTTTTATACAATATGTAAAAATACGCATGTTATCCTTCATTAATATTTTAACTTCGTAAAATTTTGGCACATCTTGAAGATTATGCATCATATATGATACTAACATATCTTTATAATTATTCTTAATTCTTATTAATTCACAGAAGTCAATATAATTCTCTATAATATAAATAATAAAACTTTCAACTATGAAATATCCCGCTCCAGTAAAAGGTGATATATTAATATTATTAGGAAGTTGAACTTTGTCATATTCTGTTTGAAAATCTAGAAATAATGCTCCAATAAATGCTTCAAAAATATCTTCCATAATTTTAAAATTATCTCTTCCCCCTGTTTCCTCTACTTGCTTAGATATTATAGCAAATTTAGGAAACCCTATCTTATCTGATAAATACCCTAACATCCTGCCATTTACTATTTTTGTTCTGATTTTTGATAGAAATCCTTCGTTTTGGTCAGGGAATCTACTATATAAATAATTAGCAACTATCATTCCTATAAGAGAATCGCCAAGAAATTCAAGACGTTCATAAGACATATCCTGGAGTGGTAAACAGTCTGCAGGGCAATTAATATTACTTTTATCAAAATCAATATTTTTCATAGTGCAATATGATTTATGAACGAATGCTACGCGATATAAATCAATATTTTTAAATTTAATATCATTTAACCCATTATTATTAAATATCTCTTGCAAGTCCCTAGATTGGAGAAGAACATTTTTATTATTATATGGCTGATTAATAATCTCAACATCCTTTGTTTTGTTATGTATCCCTTGAATGCGTTTCATTTATTATATAAATAATATAGTATTATATTATATCATTTTTTCATTATATCATTTTATTATATAAATATTATTTGTTTATTTCTTTTAATTAGAATAAAATAGTATTATATATATAATGACTAATTTTATTATTCAAGGAACCGAACCTATAATTAAAATTGATTCATTAGGTATCGGCATTAAGTCATATAGTAATGTCGATGTATTAAATTTGAATGACTATGAATATCTAGTTGTTGGTGATAGTCAAGGGAACCCTAATGGTGGTTATTCAAATTTGCAAATGTTTACAAAACATAATTTATATGTTAATCATCAAGGTGTCGCAATTAATACAAATCGTGAAGAAATGTCAAAATATCGTGACGCGGATACTTCTCTTTATGTTAGTAAAAATATTTACTGCGATGGTGTTATTAATGCGGTAGGAGGTATTCAATTTAGCAATATTACGATTAAAGGTGATATAAATAGTAACTTAGTTGTGAATATGATAAAAACAATAAATGATAATACAAATTCGCAACCATTCAAAGTAGGCTTATCAACAAAATTTACTAATAAAAGAGATATTAGTTATCCTGTAAATAATATATATTCGCCAAATTATATAACTTTAGGTGGAAGAGTTGACACATATTATAATCAACACCCTTTAAATATTAATTCATTACCAAATAATCGTTTTGATAATATTCATTTAGCTATTCGTAATAATGCGTCTTCAGATACTGATATTTCTAAATTATCTAAATTATCAATCGGTATTATCGGAAGTCATTATGAATCACCTGCTGTTATTTCTACAACAACAGGGATGCCTTTGGAATTTCATGTTAGCAAAGATGCATCTGTTATTGATGCATCATATAATAAAAATCCTTTCCCAACATATTCTTATGATGCACAATACCCTGCTATGGCAATTGATGCAGGCGGAACGGTATGTATAGCAAAAAATAAGAGTGATTCTGTTACTTATTTTAAAACAGAATTAAATGATGGCATGTTTGTTAAAAAAGAGTATCAGTTGCAAAAATGTCAGTTAGATGTTAATGGAATATCTATATTCAAAGATATATTAATTAGAGACACAACAGGTGGTTATAAACATATTGATGATATATATATTCGCGCAGGCGAAGGTTTAGGTAATATTAATCCTTCGCAAATAGGCAAAGGAATATTTAGTGGTTCAGATTATAAATTTAATAATGATTTATCTGCAAAAAAATTAACTACAGAAAATATAGTTAACTCATTCGAATTACGTTCATCAAACATAACAACAACCAATATTACTGTAGAAAATAATGCAACTTTTATAGGTAATACAAAATTTATAAATCCTAATGGTATATCTATTGATAAATTAAAAGTAGATTCAGACCTATATATAGGCGATAGACGAATTACTCCCATAGATATAGGGGACGCCGAAAAAGGATATACTACTAGCAGTTCACAATTTGGAAGTAACTATTTCTTTACATATATTAATAGTAATTTAGTCAATTTAGATTTTAATAATAATTTAAGTTGCCCAAATAGATTGAGTGTCGGTAATCCGAATGGGTCATTTACTGGTATGTTAAATATTAATAAAAATTATAAATCATCTAATATATTTGAAGTTGTTTTAAATACTGAAGAAGGCGTTAATACAAAAATTGGCAGAGTATCATATACTGGTTTAATTGATATAAATGATAAAAGTTTAATTGTTAATACAAATAAAATTCCAAATAAAAAGAATAATATATATTTTTATCCTTCATATAATATTGAAAATTTGCAAATCACCCCTTTATATGATCCTATGCTTTCTATTACAGAAACAGGTGTAGGAATAAATAATAAAATACCTCGTAAAGATTTACATTTAGATATTAATGGAAAAATTGCAGCTACTGATTATTACGTATCAAAAGATAATTTAATCAATAAAATGTCAGGATTTATTCAGAATAATATTAAAGATTATTTCAATATATATAATGAAAATATTTATAAATATTGCATTAATTATGATAGTATTTCTTCGTATTCTTCAAAAATGCAAGGATTAAATGTAAAACATGGTATTAATTCTGATGCATATTATCAAGATGATAAACTTATTGAAACTTTAAAATCGACTGCTAATCTCGATGGTTTCTATACAAATAATAAAATAGCAATAGGGTGGAAGAATAATGACAATACTCTTAAAGTTCCTTTACAAATACGTAATACATCTACTGACGATTATAACTATTCTATAATAAGAATATATCAAGGTGTTGATGGGAAGGGTCCTTATAATGATGCTGCATTTAGTGGTATTGATATATGCGAAAATGGAAGAGACCTCGAACGATGGTTTATTTATAAAAATCACACGCTTAATGATAATGATAAACGAGGACCAGCGAGAATAGGTCCTTTGCAATTTGGATACACCGCAGATAAAACAATAGACCCAACCACATTTGCGATGTCCATGTATTATAATGATAGAAAATCAAAATATCATATCGATTTTAATAATCCTGTTCTACATACTGATGTAATACCGGAGTCTACTGTTTCTATATATGGTGATTTAGATGTATATGGTAATATTAATATTATAGATAACAATAGTAGTAACTTTAACTTTCGCATAAAAAAATTAGAAGGTCTTTCTGAATATGTAAATGTTAAATATTATGATATAAATAGTGATATATATTCTTCCAATATTGTTTATAAAAGTTTGACTGGACCTGAAGATATTGAATATTCTGGAAAAAATATTATTTTCACTCCTAGAGAATCGATTATAGTGGAATCTTTGGATTCGCTAGAACCTGCTAAAAAAGGTCTTAATAAGAAGATTCCATTTGTTGTTAAGCAAAATGATGATTCACTTTCAGTAGCAAAGTTTATTACATATTCATCTAGTAATATTAATGCTTCTTCAGCGATTGAATTATGTATTTATGGTAATAATGACTATACAACTGCATATGATAGGGACCCTCTAAATATTAAAAATAAGGTTCGATTTAATGTTGCAAATGATATTAATAACAATACAAAACTAACCTTTAGCTATTTTAAAAAAGAACTAAATAAATACAAACCATTTGTAGAATTTAATAATATTAATGGTTCAAAAACATATATGCGATTAGGACAAAGTGAAAATAAAAATTATATTGATAGTAATATTAGTTTACATATTGTTGATGAGAATGAATGTGGTATTCAAATAACAAATGCAGAAAAACCTACAAGAATAAATATGGTTAATAGTTCTAGTTCTAGTCTTACTAATAAATATACTATATTATCATCAGGGACATCCCTTGATAATTATAAATTTAATATAGGTGTTGCCAATACTAAATCAACTAATAGTATTGACGTAAATAATGAATTACAAAATATATTTACAATTTCTCCTTATAATGAAGATAATAGATTACGAAAAGGTGCTAAATTTGGTTTTAATGAATCACTCGAACAATCAGGTAATAATCCTAAGCAAACAGTTATTATTAATAGTGAATATGATAATGAACCCATGATAATTACAGGAAGATACACGAAAGATTTTATTTATACCGATATTAGAATTAATACTAGTAATATAGATATTCCAATCTATACTATAAGTAGTAATTTATATAATACTAATGATGCTGTTGAAAGCGAGTATAGAACACAAATTACACATAATATACCTTATGAAAATGTTGGAAATGTAGATATTCGTTCTTCGCCCATAAATATAGACAACAAAGATAAAATTGTTACTAAAACTCTACATGGTTATAGTAATATATCATATACATCTATACATTCAAATGTTGATTTGCTATTTAATTTTAGTGATAATAATAGATTTAAAATAGATTTTAATAATTATAGATTTGTAAAAACACAACAATCTGGAGAAAATAATTATAATATAACATTTGATAACCCAAATACAAATATTCAATTATTTAACATATCTTCATTATTATCCTATTATAATAATACTATAATAGATAGACATGAAACAGATATCATAGACAACATAAATATATCACAAACACCACCAAATACTAATACATTTAAGATGAATTTAATTGGGACTACATTGCCCTCTACAGAGATACAATTTACTTACGCCTTTACAAATTCTTATAAAATACCTAAATATTTAAATAAGGCACCTTATTTAAATACATCTTTGCAACCATTAAATAATAGTTTAACTTCAAATATTGAAAGTATTGTTTACGAAGGTAAAACTAGTAATATTATAAGATTTACAAATGAAATATATACATATTTATATAATGTTCAAGACTCTTTAATAAATGCTAGAAAGAATTATAAAATATGTGAAAATGTATATTCGAGTGATAAAATAGCAGAAATTTCAAATGTTAGTGTATTTTTAAAAACTAAAACTTCAAATATTTTTTGGTTTGATCCTCAACAAGAATATACTGGGAAATTTGACATAAACAGAAATAATAAGTTGAATATATATAGTTCAAATACTATCCCTAATACAAGAACAAATAATGATTTTTCTATGAATATAATTAGTAAAGGAAATTATAGTTCAAATATAATTGATATTACAACTTCTAACAAATTTATTGACAGTAGATATAATACTAAACTTGTTTTAAGCAATATAGAAATAATAGACAAATTTAAAATTATAATAGATGAAAGAGAAACGGAATTATTTAACACAATTAAATTGCAAGAATATTATACAAAATATGTTGATAATAATAATATAGAAATACAAGTTACAGAATATAATAGCAGTAATTTTAATCCTCAAATAATATTATCTAATAAGGTAGAAAGCGAGACAACCCAAAATAGAGATAATAAAATACATAAAATATACAGTCATGATGGAATTTTTAAAATAAATTATAAAGATAATTCGCCTGGTGAACGCGAATTATTTAAATTAAACAGCGCAGGTAGAATTGATATAAAAGGAGATATTTATAAAAATGGAGCAAATATAATAGAAGGTATTAATACAGTATTTGCTGAAAGTATTGCTGGTTTAAATACAACAATAAATACAAAAAATGAAAATCTAAGTAATTATGTATTATCAACAAAAAATATTTTGGTTCCTCTTATACAAACAGAAATTCAAAATGTAAGTAACTATGTATTATCAACAAGTAATATTTTAGTTCCTCGCATAATGAGTGAAGTCAGTTATGCAAGTAATTATGTAGTATCCGCAAGTAGTATTATTTCAGAAAGAATTAGTGGTTTAACGACAGATATGATTAATGAGAATGCTAATGCACGTAAGAAATTTATAATTGATAAAAAATATAACGATGACCTAACAGTTAATGGAACTTTAACTATTAACTCTAATTTAATTGTTCTTGGTAATAGCACAATACTAGATACAATTGTATATACGACAGAGAATTTGAGTGTTGTTAATGCAGACCCACTTAGTATTGCATTTAAGATTCATCAAAATAACGATGGAAACAGAGATATTTTTGTTGCTTCAAATCAAACTACAAATGTCTTTAATATTAAAAATAATGGCGATGTTAATATTAGTGGTATTTATAGAAGAGATAATAGAAATGTCATAGAAGATACAAGTAATTATGTTACATCAACAAGTAATATTATAATTACCAAAATAGATTATAATGATAGAAATACTAGCAATTATATAGTAGATACTAGTAATATTTTAAATCAATATATAAATAGTAAATCTCCATGGAGAGTTATTAATGACAATAAAATATCTTACCAATCTAATGTCGATATAGGAAGTGATGGTAGGGGTGAACTATATGTTAATGGCACAATATATTGCAAAGAAGTAAGATTATTATCTAACGGTATTATTGGTAGTTCTAAAGAAAATAATAGAAATATTATCGAAGATACAAGTAATTATATTACATCAACAAGTAATATTTTGATTACTAAAATAGATTATAATGATATAAATACAAGCAATTATGTTGCAGTTACTAGTAATATTTTAAATCAATATATAAATAGTAAATCTCCATGGCAAGTTATTAATAATAATAGTATACAATATCAATCTAATGTTCGAATAGGGGTTGACCTTCGCGTTGAGGGTGACGTATATTGTAAAGAAGTTAAATTTTTATCCAGTATATCAGACGATAGATTGAAAGATAGCACTTCTAATATAAGAAATCCTATCGATTTAATTAACAAATTAAATGGTTTTCATTATGTTCCAAATAATTTAGCTCAACAATATGGTTTTAAAAAAATTAATGAGATTGGGTTAAGCGCACAAGAAGTGCAAATTATTCTTCCAGAAATAGTTAAACTTGCGCCATTTGATATGATGCGCGATGATTATAACAATATTGTATCTAAAAGTGGTGAGAATTATTTAACAATCAGTTATGAGAGAATGGCGCCATTATTTGTCGAATCTATAAAAGCTCTTAAAAAAGAAATAAATGAGCTGAGACTTGAAATTGCGGAACTTCGAAATGTAAATAAATAATATACTATTCGGTTTTAGGGGAGGATGTTAACTCTTCTAAAAATTTATCAACTTTTGAATTATATTTTTCTAATTTCCCACTTATATCTTCATAAGTCAAATTGTATATATTCTTAAGTTTTTCTTTAAAATCTATTAAATCCTTATCATTTCCTCTTTTTGATTTTTCAATAATGTGTAAGTTTTTAAACATTTTTTTAAAAACCTTATAATCTAAAAAACTATCTTTATTAATTAATATAATATTAAACTTGATATCATCTTTTGAATTTTCTATTTTGGTCTCACCTAGTTTAGTAACAATTATGGCTAATTTATCTTTAATAGATTTGATTTGATTTTCTAAATCATATTTAGGGTCTTTGTAGGTTTCATTATTCGCATCAAATTTTCTATATTCTTCAATAAATTCATCATTCTTTTTATCAATATTTTTTAGATTACCTTCTATATATTCTAACATTTTTTCATAATCTTCACCAGATACTATTTTTTCAAATATATCATTTTCATCTATATTACTAATACCTAATTCTTCATCTTCATAGTCATAATAATCTCCAGATTCAATCTTATTTATTATGAAATTTTTTATTCTATTATTTGACACATTATCGCATAAATATAATATGACATCTAGTTTTTCATTCAATTTTTTAAATATATCCTTATATTCTATATAATCCGTATAATCAGGTCCTATAACAGAATTTAGGAATTCATTCATTTATTAATAAATCTTTATTATATTAATATATATATAAAATTATATAAAACTTAATTATTATATTTATCTATAATGAGTTCTTCAAAAAATGCATCTGGTAAAAAAATCATGGAGTGTCTTCAATTAGCGTTTGAAGAGGAATCTGAATATACTCTAGATGAAACTAAAAAAATTGTGATTAATGCCTTTAAAGATGCGTCAAAGGTTGGTGTAACTAAAAAACGTGCAGTAAAATTTGATACTGATGGCGTTGCAATTAAGAAGCCGCCTACAAAATATAACCTATATATTAAAGATGAGATGGCGCGTTTAACAATTGAGTTTCCAGATAAAGAGAGAAAGGAATTGATGAAATTGGCTGCAAGTAATTGGAATGAAACTAAACTAACTAATGCTGATTAAATTATATATCTAATTTTTTTAAATATATTATTATAAAGTAGTATAATATATTATGTCCGTGCAAAGATTAAAAACAAGAAAAATGTATCCTAATTTAAAAACACTTTGGAATAGATATGATGAAATTACAGAAGCTCATTGTAAATATTTATTACATTATTTATATACACATAATATTACAGAATGGATTAATCCAATAACAAGAAAAGATGTTCAACGTGATAGTAATATTACTATCAGTTTTTTATCTATATGTTATTGGGGTGAATGGAGTGAAAAAATTGTAACTATAAACGGAATAAATAAAAAATACAAAATCCATGTTTCAAATTTTATACACGAAGCATATTTATATGATGTTCGGTCTCTAATCAAACCTAGTGCGCAGAAAAAAAAATCATCATCTTCAGGAAGTCATTCGCCGGCAGGTGCACCTCTACCACGGAGCGTATCACCTCCAAAAGTTCCTGTAACTGCTGTAACTGCTGTAACTCTCGGACAACCGCAGCAACCTCAACAAAATTCACCACCTGGTGCTGCAACAAATAAACCGCAGATACAAAAATCGAGCAAGTCAAGTAGTTCAAGTGCCAAACTTGATATTTCTCCAAAAAGCATAAATTCTATTGCAAAAAATACAGGGTCTTTGAGTGTAAATGCCGATAAACTTACAGAGGATGATTGTATTAATTTAGTAGAAGAAATAAGAAAAATGAAACGTGGAAAGACAGCTGCTGAAATTAAATTATTAAAGGTTATTAATCCGATAACAAAGAAAGAAATAGGTTTAAAAGGTCCAATATTTAAAGAATTTTTGTCTAAATGTTATTTTACCTTTGACAATAATGATAAACTACAGAAATCTATTAAAAAGATAGTTAATATTGAAAGTTTAAATATTTTAAAAGAAAAACGCTCTATTTTTGATAAGGAAAAAAAAGATGCACAGATTGCATTAGAGAAAAAAAAAGAAGAGAAACGTCTTGCAGAGGAAAAAGAAAAAGAAGAGAGAAAAAAAAATATACCAATTATTGATAAATATATTGAAGGACTTGTAGATGAATTTAATAAATGTTGCGATGAACTAATTGATAATTGCGATAAAGATGGTGTATTAAAAGAATATAAATATATATCAAATATTATTAATTCAATTATTATTGTAATGTATACAAAATATTTACATTTACCATATTATTATGATGAATTATATTTAAATTATTCATCAAAATTAGATTTTAAAATATATTTATATGATGAAACATTTAGTGAATATTATGAGACCAGAGGAATAGTTCCTTATGAAGTGTTAAATAAAATCCTTTATGGTGCTAATAAAACAATATATCAAAAACATGATTTAACAAAATATGTTGACCATACTAATATTGACTTAGTACCTAAAACTATAGAAAATTATTATCTAAATACATTACTAAATCGCCAACATGTATTTGAAGCATTTAGATATGATGTATATGCGAATGCTGCTGGTCAACAAAAATATGATAATCATATGATACAATATAATAAACTTAATACCAGTTATTATACTAGATTAAATTTCAATCATTATAAATTTCCAAATTCATTAGAATATGCTAAAGACACTTTTGACATGTTATCTATAAACTATAATATAACAAATGGTACTCTGCCAAAAACTATCTTTTGTGCAACTACAGATAAAACAATAGGTAAGAAGGTTCCTTTTTTAGAACTTAGTACTATAATTAATGATAGATTGAGAAAACTCCCAATTATAACTAGAATCGCTAATGAATCATCAACTAAGCATCAATATTACGAAACAGTAATAAAAGATATGAGAGAATTATCATACGGTAATAATGATACTGAATATGGTAGCGATGATATGATACGTAAGAATATATTATATTCTCTTAATGTTCAATCTCCTAAATATATTGAAAAAAATATGGAATTGCATAAGGATGATATTTATTATAACTATGAATATACTGGAACTTTCCCATTATTTTCATGGATACCTTTAAATCACAAAAATATAGATTCTGAAACAAATCTAAAATATACTTATCCTATGACAAAAAAATGGCAACCATTTTTTATCGATACGGCACTTATTTCTCAAATAGAGTTAACTTATAAAAATCATGGTGTTGCACCATTCAGTGCACATTTAAATGAAACAATATACAAGGTATTAACTGATGAATACGCATCTGTGAAATCACTTCAAATTGCTAATAGAATTGATGCGATGACATTAAGAATTCAAAATACTATAGGGGTTTTCAAAGATGAAACTATAATGCCTAACTATAATAATAAAAAAATATATCTATATCATGGAACAAAAAATACATTACATAGTATAGGCGGAAAGGGAAAAGAAATAGAGGTTTTAGGATTTTTATCAACAAGTTTGAATGTTTATACTGCTTCATTTTATTCAGGGATTAGTGATCACAATTCGGGACTTATATATATTATCGAAGTAGATGATACACATACATATATAAATTTAAATGACAATTTAAACCAAATACTTATTTTACCACAATCTAGAATTAGAATTATTAAGGAATTTAATATGGGTGGTTTATGCATTATTCTATGCCGTTTATTTAGGACGCCAACAGTTGCACAGAATAATTTACTATATGATAAATTATTAGACCAAAATAAACAGCAGAATGTTAATAAATATGTAACTTATAAAATAAAAACAAATAATAATACGATGCCGGTATGTGCTTATACGATAGGTGAATTATGGAAAACTGTTAAGGAAGACCATTATAGCGAAGAATTAGAAATATATAAAATAAAGCGTAGTAATTTAAATAATAAATTAATAAATGATAAATGGATAATGACACATCGTGAAAGAAATGAAGATTTTTTATATTTCAGTCTTGGTCAAGAATATGAATTATATGTTGCGCGAGGACTGCCATTAATTTCAGGAAGTTTAGAAGATATTAAATATAGCATTCATCAGCATTTTATTAAAGATTGTTATAAGGCGCTTGATATACCATGCTTAGACTATATTTTTATTCATGGTAAAAACAAATCAATGATTAGTTCGGCAGGTTTATCATTCGTTAAAAATCCTATATCTACAGGCATTTTATCAAATGATATTAAAAATAATCGCACTAATCAGTTTAAATATAATATTAATAATTTCCTTATTGATTGCATATTTAAGTTTGACAGTATTAAACATGATAATAAAAAACTTAATATACTAGGGGAGCAAGATGACGGTAAAATATATGCAGATAAAATAGAAGGTTTTAGGGATGCTGGTGCATATCTTAATGGCGTAATTAATCCATTATTTAATAAGGATGTGCATATAGGAGAACATTTTCAATATATGAGAGATTGGAAGCACCTATTTATTAAATATAAAGATGCTAGCGACGAAGATTTAACAAACCATCTTATTTGGTGTCATCACCGAATAATGAAATTAATCAAAATTATTAGTTCTGTATCTGACAATTATTTATTATTTATTAATGAAACATTAAAAGGGTATACAAAAAATAGTAATTATTTAGGTAGAAGAGGAAGTTTAGACCCAACTTCAAGAGAATATAAGGAATTATATTTTATGATTAAAAATCTAGAGGGAACCTTATTAAAAAGAGCAAAATTTTATAGTGATTTTACTCATATAGTTGGAGGCATTTCTAATTTTATAGAATTTGTTAGAGATTTCTTAGGCACTGGTTCCTTTAGCGCACTAGAGAATACCCATAAATCTAAATTATACAAACATGCAATTCACGAAGAACTAATTTTAGAAAAAAGTGATTCATTCTCGGGAGGTATTCTTAGCATAAAAGATATGAAAAAACAAGGAATGCAATTTAAGGATGACGCAGATAGAGCGAAACCGATTGACCATGCAAAAATATACGAAGCATTCAAAAATGTTCCTATTGCGGAATCTAAAGATATGCGTAAATTTAATGATATGCCAAAAGATTTCCAAGAATATTATGGAGGTGGTAAAGATGAAAAAGGTAAATATATTAATGCAGGTAAATATATTGATATAAGTAATCACTGCCATTGTAGATTGGTTGATAAGAAAGACAGGGAATAATTTATGTTATAAGTTGAAGTATTGAAGTATATCGTTAAATGTAGGTAAATATATAGCACACCCTAAACAATTCATTAACTTGATTATATATAATATATAGATATTATTATTGTAATAATTTGCAATTGTTATTTTTTTATATAATAATATAAATTGATTATGTATAATAGATATTATTATTAACAACTTGTGCAATTAAAATGCAAATAATGACTATTTTGAAATATAATAAATCTAATAATCGTAGATATATGCAATATAGACGTAAAACTTTTAAACCTATTCTTGAAGTTGTAGAAGAAATTGACTTTGAATCAATAGTTGATGAATTATTATTAGAGCAGGAGAAGATATATCAAAAGCATATTGAAGATGCTAACAATAAATTAACACCATATGAAAAGGCGATTTTATGTGAAATTAATTTTTGGGTAGGGAATAGATAAACATGTGTTATTTGTCATTAAAATAATATATCAAATATATACATCATCAGCGGTCTAAATATGATATAGTATCTCAATATAAGCGGTAACATGATACGCATACATATACAGAGGATATCCCTAGATTATTTTTATAAAACTTTTACGATTTATTTATTTTGGATATTATTTTATTGTTGTTATATAGATTTTTATGATTAGTAGTAATAGTAAAAAATATATTAATAAAAAAAAGTTAATATTGCTTGAAAAATATGATAAATTATTTGATGAATATGCCAAATCTTGTAAGAAAATCTCTAAGTATAAATCAATTTACATCGATGTATACAAAAGGCATATGAAAAAACTTTTATTATTATTGCATTTTTTACATCAAATATATCGCATAACTTTTAAGAAAAATATGCCTCAAATTAATATGTTTGATATGCAAAGTATTAAAAAACATAATGAGGAGACTGAAAAATATATTTATAATGATGCATTTGGAACTCCGATAGAAAGGAGAAGCAACACATCAGTTATTAATGACGAATATCTATTGCCAATCGCAAATAATAATTATGGCGAAGAAGATACAAAATATATTGTAAGATTTTCAGATAGTAAAACAAATTCAAAAAGGTATAGTTTGGATGATAAGCAGACGGGGGGTAAATACACAAAATTTAATGAAAAATTATTATATTCCACAATAATACATAGATGTATTAGGTTATCATTTGTAGGTGGCAAAATATTATTTAATAGTGAACCAGAAAGAAAATATTCAGAAGACGCATTAGATGACCTTGAATATACTAAATATATGTCTATATTACCTTATTACATAAGTTTAAAAGAAAGGTGTGAGGATATTATACCATTATTTGCGAATATTGATATTCTAGATAAAAAGCAAATGAAACATATAGATAATATTAAAAATATAGAAGATATTTTTAGAAAAATTAATCTATTACATAAAAATTATTTACCTGAAGAATATACTATTTCATATAATAATAAGAAATATGAGAAGGACTTTAATAATATTAAAGGATATAGTGACGATGATACTTTGAGAACAATATTATATACTATTATTAATAATAATTATAATAATATTATTAATAACGACTATTACTATTGGTTTCCATATAATTCTCCACTACCAGCAATAACTATTTTAGACACAGACACATTTATTTATGGTATTCATACATTTCAACCTTTAAAATTAACAGAAACAAGAATTTCGGATATTATAGAAAATTATGTAGGAAAATATCCTTATAGTATAATAGTTAATAGTTCTTTGCAAAATTATATAGCAAATGGTGTAGTTATGGAAAAAAGAGCATATAAAAGAGTTAGAAATTTATTAAAGTTTTATAATGATTCTGAGTATAATATCCAAAACAACAAAAAAACAATCTATGTTTTTCATGGAACTTACAGAGAATTCAGTAGCGATTATAATAAAAATGTGGTTTTGACATCATTTTTATCTTGCACATTTGATATTAGCGTTGCTATTAAATATGCTTATGAAAATGTTAAAAATAGTGGTGTTGTATATATATTAGAGGTCAAAGATGATATTAAGTATGTAAATTTTAATGACGAATATTATCAAATTATTTTAGCGCCTGGATTAAAAATAACAGTAACAAATGAATTAGTTATAGGAGGTATTAAATATAATTTTTGCAAAGTAAGTAACACAGATAAAGAATATGTTGACATATTATATAATAATATATTTGAAGGTGGGAATGGTAGATTAAAATTATATAACATAAAAAAATACAAAATATACAGCGATAAGGATAAATATCCGCAAACTTCTAATATTTTGCTAAATAGTATTAGTAATCCTAGTGACCCAAATTATACTTATATATGCTTAGGAAATCAAGTAAATAATGATATTACAAATAATACATATTTTAACATCAAATATACTCTTCATCAGCATTTTATATGTGACTGCTATAAGTTTTTTGAATTTATTGACAGAGATGATAAATTTTTAAAAATTAATGTCGTTAACTATGGAATATATTATGATATAGATAAGTTATATACTGGGTATAAGAATGATGATAACTATGAAGATATTAATATAGGAAGCAACGACTATAAGAGATTTCAATATAATTTTGAAAATTTATTTATAGATAGTTTATTGCACAACGAGGATGCATTATATCCGTTGAATTATACAAAGAATAAAAAAAGAAGGAGTGATTATAATTATAAACTAATTTCTTTTAGAGGTGCAGGATTATTTGATACAGATGGGTTTAAGAAAACAAATTTTAATATTCACGAACCTTCAAAAGTATATACAAAATTAATTGAAGAATATATATCAAGAAATGAAGATAGGAATAGTCTATTTATTAAGGATATTACACGTGACTACATGAAAATAATTATTGAAAAAACTACAAACTATTTAATAAAATTTAGAGATGAATTTATTGATATGCTCCTAGATAACTATATTAATTTTATAGATGTCAATATGATGATAGATAATACTACCGAAGAATACAAAGATTTAATAGAGATGTTTAATGAACTTGCTGGGTCTTTAAAGATTACTATAGATTATTATGTTGAAAATATGGAGAATGGTAATATTTATAATGAAATAGAACCAAAAATATATGATAGAAAAATAGGAGGTAAAATGAATACTAAAACTAGAAAATTAAGTAAAACAATAAAATATTCTAAATTTAGTGAAATGGATGTTATAAAAAATGTAATAGAAAGTTATAAATCTTCTGAAGACATCGCAATAACAGCATATGATAATAAAGGATATGCAATATCATATGAAGACTATGTTAAATTTATAAATAAAATAAAGGCAAATAAATAATATTATATTATTACTATAATAATAGATAATAGAAAGATTATGGATATTTATTTAAAATATTTTATAATATGTTTAGTAATTATATTTTTAGATATTGCATGGATTTCTTTAAATTTTTCTACATATTCAAATTCTATACTGAAAATTCAGAAAGCATCTTTGAATTTGAGATATGAGCATGCAATAATCGCATATATATTAATATTATTTTCGGTATTATATGTTGCTATTCCTTTCACATCGCAAAATATAAAAAATGGAAGCAATAATACGGTAGAGAACAAATTATTACAATCTTTCATGTATGGAGGTGCGGTCGGTTTTTCAATATTTGGAATATATAATTTTACATCTCTGGCAATTTACAAGGATTTAGATGTTTCAATTGCGATTACTGATACAATATGGGGAACAACATTATATACAATAACAACTTTCATATTTTTGTTATTAGAGTAATTTGTAAATAATAGATAATGTTTAACTATTTAATATAATACTCTTCATTTTACTAAAATTACAACCTGCTTGAATTAATTCGCATCTTTCTTTTGATAATTGCTCCAGTAATTCCGCTATATTTTTGTAGAAAGCATTTTTAGAAGGGAGCATATATTTATCTTTTATTTCTTTTGCAACATTTACAGAGCTAATCCCAGGTATTTTCATTAAATCGTTTACATCATAGTTATCATATATATTTGTAGCATCATCTACTAGTTCTTTTAATGAACTATATACGCTTTTATTATAATTAAATATTCGGTCCCCTACTTTTATTCTATAAATCTTTAGTTGGTTAATTATATCTAAATCTTTAACATTTATTAGCATTATATTTGGCGAATGCATCAATAATGTTTCTAGATTAATAGAATCTTTAGATGGAGATGGTATTAGTTCTGCTGGCGCTGGGTTTGGTTTAACAACCTTAATATCGCAATCTTTTGCAAAATGTCCATTCGCTATACCGCATGTGAAACACCTATTATTTATGCTATTACTTATTTTTTTTAGTTGGTCTCTTGTTATTCCATCTAAAATCGGGGTTGTATAAGAACCGCCTCTTACATTATCTATCCCATATTTATCCATATACTTATATGTATATTTGTCTTCATCATAATCATCGCAATTAGGGATTAGTTCTAAAATATTAATTGGTTTATGCTGTTTTGTCCATTCAGACCCATTATGTGCAAAGTGATTATCAAATCTAAAATAAGGATTAGATGTTTTACCAATATAAAATTTATTATTTTGTAATTGCAGAACATAAATGTATAACATAACGCTCTATTATAATTCTGTTATTTTATTAAAAAAGATATATCATTTTTTAATTGTAATACATATAATAACTATATAGATAATTCAAATAAACCGGTTTGCGAACCTTGGGAAACTATTGTTGGTTCGCTCCAATATACCTTCAATTTATTATTTGCGATGACCTTATTTAACCAAAAATCAATAGGTAAATTTATTTTGTCATCTCCATTTATAAAATATTCATATATTTGTTGTGCACAATTATTAGTTATTATGTAACTATCTGTGCAACGCGTATATGGATTCTCATATATATGCTTATCATCTATTAATTTTTGTTTGTCTATATGTAGATTATATCCACTACCAATAAACAACATATCGTAATCTTTTGGTAATTCTTTAATATATTTACTTAGTATATCATTAAAATCATCACTTAAAATAACATCATCTTCAAATATTAAAGTTGCATCTGTATCGTGGTCTTTTATTATTAATTGACAGCAATAAATATGTTTCAAAAATAAGGACATTTTAGTTTTTTTATAGTTTTCATCAAAAATACTGCATTCATCATCAGTTATTTTAGAGACATCATATTTCTCAATAAACTCAAAATTAGATATATTATGTAATCTGAATTGTTCTAATATATGTTTTTTTCTCTTGGTTAAATTACTGTTATGTAGAACAAATATTTTCATTTTAATTAATTTAGATGCGTATATATTAATATATATATATTAATATCAATTTTATTAAAAATTATTATAATTTATCTTTTACTTCTTCTTATACTTTTACTTACATTACTTATATTATTTCCACCGCTTCTAAAAACCATATAATAAATAAAGTATAAAAATGCCAATACAAATATTATCATTAGTAATATATATATTACCATACCAGTAATACCAGCAGTTCTGCTAATTTGACAGTACAAAGTATCATCGGTAAGAGGGCATTTCTCGACATTATTAGAACCCGAATTGCTCATAAGAGCAGCAGACCCGCCAGAAATTAATGCACCTGTTGCAGCGCCTGATACGGCACCTGACGCAGCACCTGACGTATTATTTACAGGTGGTGAAGCCATTCCCTTAAAATGTTCAAAAAATAATTCTGCGGAACCATACATCCTATTTTTTCTATTCTATTATATAATAATATATAATAATATTAAAATGTTAATAACATATCTATATAATATATATATCTGCTATATTAATAGAATTAATACAACTATATGAATATATTAGAAACAATTATTATTGTTTTTGCAATAATACTTTCAACTATAATAATATTATGGTATATACATTATAATAGCGACCATCATTTTAGTTATGATAGCAGTTCTAATAAAGCATCGCAAGCTACGCTTTTAAATATAAATTATAACAAACAAAAGAATGATGGTTCTTGTTCTTCAAGTTGTGACTCTATAGACCCCGTGAGCGACCCACGTTATAACATGCAACAAATAATTAAGCAATCAATATTATTAGAGGAGCATCTTACAAACAAAAATAAGAGATGTAGAGATTGTATTACCAAGCATTTCTTACATATAATAGGACTAGCAGAAGAGGCACAAATGTTAGCAACAAATAAGATAGCTAAGTATCCGCTAATAAATGAATCTGTTACTTTGTATAATGAACTTTTTAAAATATGGATTAAAAATAAAAATTTAAATGGAAAAGATGAATCATATATTTTATACTGCACAGATAAATTAAGAGACCATAGAAAACAATTAATTGTCATATACTTTTTTAATGAAAAATATAATATAATTAACAAAGATACACCAAAAGAACATTCTATGTAGAAATATATGGTATGTTATTAGTCTCAATCGCCCTATCTATAACATCTTTAATATCTAAAAATGCGCTTTTATGTGCTTCATAATGGTCTGGGTGTATTTCAGAAACAAAATCAATATTAGGATATGCAAATGGAAATGTAGTCGCATAAGAGTTTATTGATAAATATAATGCAACATCAGCAACTACTTGGTATTCACAAGAGGTAAAATCATATTTATTATTTTTAAAATATTTACTTACTAATTTTTCTGCTCCTATACGAGATATGATATACATTCCCGCAGATGGTAATAAGTATTGCCATTTGATAAATTTAATATTTTGTGTCGTTAATACATTATAAAGTGTTTTTACTGTAGGACCATATAAAATTAGTAATTGAACTAATTCAGCATCTTCTGGTAATTCGCTAATTAATTTATTATAATTAATTTTAAAAGGAATTATAATGTCGTCTTCCATAACAACAAACCATTCATTTTTTTTATCTTTTAAACCTTCCATAATTGCTTTAATATGACTTGATATAGTAGCATATTCATATTCGCAACTTGTGCACCCATGGTGTTTACAAGTTAACGGACGTTGATCATGCAATTCCTTATCAAAATCTTTTGGAGTTATTGCAGATACTCTTTCATTATCTAATTTATTATTTTTAAATTGTTCTTCCATAAAAGTTCGCCGGTCTATAGTTTTATCAATATTAATCCAATAATGTTTCATAGATATATATTATCTAAGTAATAATCTTAAATATTATATTAATTATATTCTTAAATAAAATTATTAAATAAGTTTGAAGTGTGATACATATAATATATTATTTTTATTATCATTAATTAAATGAAACTAGAACTCAAAAAGTTTGACCCAAAAAGAATTAAGAATGATTCCGTTGTAACTTTTATTGGTAAGCGTAACACAGGAAAAAGTTATTGCATGAAAGATATCCTAAGTTATAACAAAGATATACCGGTAGGAGTTGTTGTTTCACAAACAGAACGCGCAAACGGATATTTTGAAAAATTTATTCCTAAAATGTTAATATATGATGAACTGGATGAGAAGTTAATTAGTAAGTTTTTAACTAGACAAATAAATATAACGAATGAGAGGAAAAGAGATATGGCAAAGCACGGAAATTCATCAATTGACCCTCGTGCCTTCTTAATTTTAGATGATTGTATGTATAACAAATCTGCTATGACAGATAAAAATATTAGGTGTATTTTTATGAATGGACGACATTACAAAATATTTCTTTTAATTACTATGCAACATGGTTTAGGATTACCTCCTGACCTACGTTCAAATATTGATTACGTATTTATTTTTCGTAATAATATTGTGAAAGAAAGAGAAAAAATATACAATCATTATGCGGGTATGTTCCCAACATTTGATGTATTTAATCAAGTGATGAATCAATGTACTGAAAATTACGAATGTCTAGTTATTGATAATAAAGTGCAATCAAATAATATAGCGGATATCGTATTTTGGTACAAGGCGGAAGACCCACATTATAAAATGTGTGCTCCAGACCTTTGGGAAATGCAGTCACTACAAGACCAACGAGATTTAATGGGACTGACAAATGAAGATGGAGACGATATAGAAGATTATGACCCTGGTGTCTTTGTTAAAAAGAAGAACTCTAAACTTATAAAAGTAAAGAAACAGACATCATATTAATATTAAGTAAGTTTAAGACAATTATTAAACATCTCTAAACATTTATCATCGCAATAAAATCCGCAAATATCGCATTTTGTTATTGGAATATTACATTTCTTGCAAACAAATAATGTTCTAGTATATATAATATTATCTGCAGAATAGCATAGGAAACAATAAGAATTTTTCTTTAACATTTAATAACTTCTATAACTTTTACTATAATAAATCATTTTTTATTAGAAAAAACTTGGTCTCTTATTTCTATTTAATGTTTCATTAATATGTATTTTTTTTACTTGACTTATATCTGTTGCTACACTAGATACACTTTTTGCATCATCGTTATCATCTTCATATTTTTTGCTCGCAATCTCATTTTTATACCTTTTATTATCCCCATTATTTTGCGATAATGAATTGTATTCAACTTTAATATTGTCCCATTCGTTGCGAATATTATTATTTTCTTTTTCATCTGCATGCTCTTTTGTTTGCATATTTGTTTGTTCGCTTTGAGCAAATGATATTTCTTTGTCATTCTCTTCATTTTTATACCATCCTTTATATTCATCATCGCTAATTTTTTTTATTGATGTATCTACTATATTATTTTCATTTATTTTTTTATTATAGTCAACACGCGATTCATCTTCTTTATCAACTTCTTTTTCATCTTCTTCTTCATCTTCTTTATCATCATCATCATCTTCTTTATCCTGTTCTTTATCATCATCTTCATCTTCTTCATCTTCTTCATCTTCTTCATCTTCTTTATCATCTTTATCTTCTTCATCTTCTTCTTCTTTATCATCTTCATCTTCTTTATCATCTTCATCTTCTTTATCATCTTCTTCTTCGTCGTCATCTTCATCTTCTTTATCATCTTCTTCTTCGTCGTCATCTTCTTCATCTTCATCATCTTCTTCATCTTCTTCATCTTCTTCATCTTCTTCATCTTCGTCTTTCTTAGGACCCTTTATAATTTTTACATTTTCATTTACACCAGTTTCTTTGTACTGATTTACATTTTCAGTTAGATTATCTTCAATC
>Ga0209500_10000218_pt1 | contig 52208 bp, 45 predicted proteins | sample S_140212_EF_Meta_FD_187323 | JGI IMG/M metagenome (GOLD analysis project Ga0209500, IMG submission 187323) | Freshwater microbial communities from Lake Simoncouche, Canada to study carbon cycling - S_140212_EF_MetaG (SPAdes) (version 2) | ecosystem: Environmental > Aquatic > Freshwater > Lake ... | reverse complement strand
TTGTTTTTTATTTAAGTAGTAAATTTTTTGCTTGAGCTGCACGATATGCTTCTACCGCTCTATTTTTCTTATCTTCTTCTTGGTCATTCTTATAACCTAAAAGAGTGCTTTGAGTTTCTGTATCAATTTCGAGGAATTCGTTATTGAATTTACAGTTTTGGAAGATAACACCATCTTTACCTATACGTGATTTAAGTAACGATATCGTACCTAAATTATGTTCTTTTTGTTCTAACGTTTTACCAATAGATATAACTACATGACCAATTTGTGCCTTCTTAATAGAACCACCCATTTGATCTGTAGTCACAACCTCACTTTTAATCGATTCACGATTACCTTGAGTAGCTGTCCAAATAGCAATATCAAATTCTGATGTCATAGATTCTAATTGTCTCATGATAGCACCATCACCTTTCCACTCCTCATTATAATTCGTTTTTTCAGGGCTGATACAATCAACATAGTCTAAAGTTAGTAAATCTATTTTAAAACCATCAGCAATAATCTTTCTTAATTTAGATTTTATTTCTGACATAGTCACAGAATCACTTGGTAACTTTAATAATTTAAGTTGGCCTTTAGATCTGTTTTGTGCATCTGTCACCATCTCTGTAACTTGTTCGTGGTTGTCTGGTTGATTATCAGGAGAAATACCTGACCAAATTGTAAAGTGCTTGCGCTTAATGTTATTAACATTATCTTCAAAGAAGATCTGAACAACATTATAACCGTCATTATATGCGCTATTTGAAAATTTAGTCAGTAATGTGGTTTTACCTGTACCAGTTGGTGCCAATACAACACCTAATTCACCTCTACCTAATCCACCTTTCAATAACTCGTCGATTCCGTTTATACCTGTCGGTACTGGGTGTCTATTGTCTTTTTGTAAAGCCTCTTCAATATTTTCAAATACATCCTGAGCGTCATGCGAGTTTTCCCCGACTTGCATAGCTGTCTGAATGATCTTTTCAATTTTGTGATAATCTTCAAATTGACCTTCGTTATTGATAGTTTCAACTTCTTTTAATGCTTTCTTCAGTAATTGTTGCTTACAGAAGTTTAATGTTTTGTCTTTAATGAACGCTTGTGAGCTTTTAGGAACTAAATCTCTAATAGTATCTAAAGTATCCAAATGCATCCTTACCGCCGTTTCTTTAGCGTTTTCAGATACGATTTTTTGTTTTAGCGCTTCGTATGATGGAATAGTGTTATATGCTGTGTAGAACTCTTTTAAGTTCTCCATAATAAATCTAAAACCATTATTTTCAAAGTAACGGCTATCGATTACATCTATAATTGTTTCTGCGTATTTTCTATCTTCTACTATAGTTTTTATTAATTCTTGCTGGAACCCTGTTCCTAGATATCCAAAATTCTTTTCGTCCATTTTTATTTTATTTTAATTGTGATAGTTGTTTTTTTACAATTCATAGTGAAGATACATTGTTTCTGGCTCATCCATAGACAATATCTCAGTTAAATTGTTAAGAATCTTTCTAAGCTTTGGTCGAATGTCAACCGCATATCTAACCTTTGGGTGGTAGTAATGCGCTGGAAAGATCCTTTCAATAAATACGTCGTCACCTTGCTTGATTTGCAATAAAAAATATTGTTCTTCAGCTTCTTTTGGATCTTCCACAAACTCGGTATTCATGAAAAAATTTTGATTTTCGACTAGATAATCGGAACTTTTATTTTTCAAATCTTCGGAAATTTCGTAACAAATAATTTTTACTTCTTCGTGTAAATCCATAGATCGCCTTGCTCTCGGGTTGTAATCTCTTACATTAAAAAATCGTTGGCAAATAATGTTGCCGTCCAAAGTTAACAAAAATTCGAATTTATTTTGTTCTTGAATGTTCATAATTTTTAAATTTTAAATTTTATTATTTTTTTTTTATTTTTTTCTATCTGCGTTAGCCTTAAAAACGGGTTTAAAAACTTATTCAAAGCGTTATCACCTTTTGGTAAAACGGTGAATATTCCGTCTTCCATCATCATCTTCATACAGTTCTTATATGAACGGCCTTCAGAGTCCATATTTTCGCTTATTAATGACTTTATTATATCTCTTGCCTCTTCGGTTAATATCGGCTCGTCTAGGCAAACTATCTTATTATTTATTTCAAAAAATTCTTCTCCAAATACACCCAATTTAGTCACGCCGGTAATGAAGTTTTGAATAAGCTTGTTATGCTTGTCTTCTTCAAACAATAAATTACTTTTATTTCTAACATCTTGTACAGTTAATGGGGTAGTTCTAATTTCAGGAACAATACTGATCAACCTTTTAATTCCGAGATTTTTAATTCCATATATATTGTCTGATGGGTCACCACAAAGAATCTTAACTATTTTTACGTTTTCAATCAATATTGGTTCGTGATCATATTCAATTGTGTCATTTTTTTCATATAACCTTCTGTGTGATGGGTTATATATAGAAACATCTTTTTTAACCAATTGCGCTAAATCTCTGTCTGAAGAATAAATTATTTTTTTATCTTCTTTAGAGTTTTGCGTATAAAATGCTATGCAATCGTCAGATTCACAGTTAGCAAATTCTCCCTGACGAACGTATAGTTCCTCAAGGTATTGCTTGATTCTATTTCTTTGGTAAGTGTAGGAGTTTTTTTCCTCTTCAGACATTCTATCTGACCTTCTATTATCCTTGTAAAGATGATAGATCTTTTTGCGTTCTTGAGATGAGTTTTCCCCATCCCAAAAAACACAAATTTTGTCAAGCTGATAGGTTTCAAATGATCTACTTAAAGTATTCAAGAAGTGATAAATTCCACCAATATGTTCGCCTTTATAGAAGTAATTCTTTAGGGCAGTAAAACCGATAGTTAATAAATTGTCACCATCGACAAGTAATACAGACATTTACTTCTTTTTATTCGTCATCTTCTGACGAGGTTTCCACTTTGAATCCAAGTTCACTAATATCAGCAACTTTCTCTCCGAACAATTTACTGATATAGTCTAAATTTTCTTTTGCATACTCCTGAATAGATATTTTTTCTTCGGCTGCTTCTTTTGCTTTCATAAAACCATGAGGTGTAACCATAATCTTACCATCCGCAAAACCTAAACCATTTACGTGGTTTTTCATGATAGAGATTTTAGTTCTACTAGCAAAGTTCACATCTCTCTTATTACGAGTGATTTTAATCTTAGTAGTACCGGCACCTTTTTGATTACCAAATAAAAATACTAATGTTGAGTTTAACCAAATAGCCTCACCACCTTTAGCTTTAATTTTTGGTTGTCCAAATGGATTGTCCGGTAATTCAACCCATGGTTGGTTAACGATAATCAATGTGTTTGTATAAGGTTTATCTGTTCTTCTTGATCCAGATATACGTTGGTTAATCCCCATACCAATTTTGTCAGATAAAACTGATGCATTGTGTTGTTTACCACCTTTACCATCAAAAGTCATCTTACAAGGAACAGAACCAACTGAATCCCAAAGGAATAATAAATCATGCGGAATATCACCTTTGTCTTGCGCAGCAATTAATTCATTGATATAATCTGTGATTTGTTCAATATATTCAAAATCACTATTAAAAAGGTAATCACCATTTTTGTCGAATCCCATTAACTCAGCATGCTCCCAATTCCATTTTTGTTCTGTAATAATAAAAACAGGAACGATATTTTTTTTCTGAGCATCTACAGCCGCCTTAACTAAGGCAGTTGTTTTACCAGTATCACTATGACCTAATAACATATTAATATGACCCATTGCTGGGCCGGGAATACCTGTTGCATCTAAAAAAGCATCACCTAAATCAAAGAATCGGTCTGCCTTATATTCTGCTTCTTTAGAAAATTTATTCTTTATTGCCGAAAAGTCTGTTTTTTTTATAGCCATAATATTTTTTTTTAAAAAAGAGGGCACCCTGTCTCCCTTTACCCAAAATTTAGACAAGGGCCCTCAAACATCTTAATTAGAACGGTAAGTCTTCATCAGCAATTTCTTCTGCTTGTGGATCTACTGGTGCTGCCGCTGATTGTGGTGCACCGATTACCAATTCTGCTTCTTCACCCCATACGTATTTTTTAGCCGCTGTACTCCATGTTGGAACAAATCCTTGAGCAACGCCTTCTAAGTATTCTACAGGCTTCTTAGCATAAACATCTTCCCAAGTTGTAGGTTCGTTTAACCATTCCGCTTGCTTATCTTCATTTGTGCTTAAAGGAGCCGCATCATCAGGGAAGATAGCAGTAATAGTCGTGTACTCACCACCATTTGGCTTTCTAGATAAATTCAAAGAGATTGTTAAATCACGTCCTGTTGTTGGATCTGTGATGTCTCCTTTAATTTTCCACAATGAAACGATTTTATCCAACACACCGTCTTTTTTAGCACTGTGTTTGAATCTCCAAAATTTAGGCCCGTCTTGCTCGTTCTCACGATCAATAACTTTAACGATATAAAATTTTCTTGGTTTGTAACCATAAGACAAAGTCTTATCAGCTTCGCTACCTGTCATTTGTAACGCCCTGTAAACATCGTTTAATGGTGATTTAACACCTGAGATTGTACCGTTTTGGCTTGGGTCATATAATTTAACCCATTTACCATCAACTTGTACTTCGTGGAAGTAAACCTCAACAAATGGTGTAGTACCATCTTTAGTTGGGATAATTCTGATTGTTTTGTTTCCTGAAGCTTCACCCTTCTGTAAAATTGGGGCAAAATACTTTTTTAAGCGCTCTTCGCTGCTTACTCTTTGGGTAGAGTTGTTAGATTGACTGTTTTTTTCGTACTGCGCCAGTACTGCATCAAATGTTGACATAATCTTAAGTTTTAAATGAAAAATTGTTTCTTTAACTAATATAAATAAAAAAACCCAGATTGCAAAATCTAGGTTAAATTATTTTAAAATTCTTTTATAATATTAAGCAGGTGTTGGAGTAGGCGTCGGTGTGGCAGTTGGTGTTGGTGTAGCCGTTGGTGTTGGTGTTGGTGCCGGTAACCAGCTAATTAAGTAGTCATTATATGTCCCCATTAAATTATTTTTACTTGTGACGCGGTAGCCATATGTTGTTCTTAAGATGTTAATCATAGATTCATCTATATGCTCTTGCCCAACAAATATTTGATATTTACCTTCTGCTGTTGCACCAGTTATTAAATCATTAATATATGATAATGTGTTTCTAGTTGATGTTGTTCCGGTCAATGCCGCTGATCCTGATATCATTTTTAAATAGTTTTATTCTAAAGTTAATAAATAAGCCAATTTGTTAACTTCCGCTAACATTTCGTCTCTAATGTTTAATAGATCGGTATCTTTCGTACTATCTAATTCGTTTGATAAATTCATTAATTCAGCCTTTATAGACTGAACATGATCAATTATTTTAATGTCTTTAAGGTTAATTAATGTTAAAGTACCAGTTGTTTCATCTAAAACAAAACGGCCTGATTTACCCATAGCCACTTCAACATATCTATCAATTAGATCGTCTAAAGCGTCGTAGATTCCTCCATATGCATTATGTCTTGCAAACCCTTTGGTTTGCCAATGCATTATTCTAAATTGCACCTGTGTTTTTAGTAAAAAATTTACATTAGAACTGAGATTCATCTTTAAATGGATTAAATGTTTTTTCTATTTCGTCTTTTGAATAATCTTGAACGTCGTTTTTAGTTAATATGTATTCGTTTTTACCACTAGCTCTCATTTCTGCTTGCTTTTGAGAGAAGAAATCTTGTGGCTTTTGGTTAAACGGATACGAATCCAATGAACGCATTTCTAATTTTTCTTGTGGTGTTTCTGGTTTCATTTGCTCTACCTTGTTTCCTAGCTCATCAATTTTAGTAATGATACTATCCATTGCAGATAATTTTTGCTCTAATTCACCCAATTTAGAAAATACGTCATCCATTTTTTGGTTTACCGCACCCTGATCTGATTTATGATTTTCTAAGTCATTTTTGATGTTCTTAGTCATATTAACCAAATCAGTTACGTCTACCTCTTCGGTATTTTCACCACCTTCTGGCATAGCGTCTGGCGCTGGTGCGTCAGTAACTGGTGCCGCCGCATCCATTGGTGCTGGAGGTAATGCTTCTGCGTCACCTAAAGCAGGTGCTGCAGCATCTGGTGCTGGAGGTAAATCTGTTGGTTCTGCTTGCTCATTTAAATAAAGTGAGTTAGCGTTTTTGTTAATAGTTTTGTATCTATTAATTTCTTCTAATAGCTTTTGTTCTAACATAGTTTTAGTCTTGTAATAATTGTCTACCGTCTTCGGTAATATATCTTTTATTTATTCTTTCCACAATACCATCTTTAGTCTTGATTGTATAGCATTCTCCAGTCTGCATATCGCAAACCTCTTCAATTTTACCATCATCAGACTTGCTCTTCGTAATATTTGGATTTAAGAAGTGCTCCAATGAGTCATTTAATCTATTATTTTCCATAATTTTAGTATTATTCATATAAATATCGCAAACATTGTTAATTTTATGGTTTAGGTGTAATTAATCTGAAATATACCACATCACCATCATTTAATTTAAGTCTCATCATTAAACGAGGGTTCATACCTATACCATAATTCTCTGTCACCGTTTGTGTACCAGCCGCTTTTGGATCAAATTGTGGTGGCCCAATATGTACCGGCCCATCATATTTTCCTGTTGCTGCGTTTATATTAGTTTTTAATATATAATTTGAGCCGCTTTTAGGATTTAAAAATTCAGTATCTAATGCAAATAAATTTTCTTTAGTTTTATCTGAAAAATCAAACCTTGTTGAATAGTATTCATATACCGATTCTTTAATATCAGCATATGTCCTCTTAACCGTTGGAGACGCCTTAAGACCTGTTAATAGTTGCATTGGTGTTTTATCATCAATCGTATAATTGTTCCCACCCATTAAAACTACCCTGGCTCTTAACCACTGGGTATCCTTGGCAGTTTGAATTAATTGAATATACTTTTCCTCGTTTGTTTTGCTTGGACCGTATTTTACACCATTATATGGTATGATTCCTTGATGAAATCCACTATCCCTAACTAATAACTTGTTAATGTCCTCATTTCCAACAGTTTGCCCCGGGTCAATATTAATCTTTGTTGAATTTTTAAGTGTATAGCTAACTTCTGTTGTTGTTGATTTTTGTATTGCTTGACTTTTCTTAATTGCTTTAGACAATATTCTACTAAATAAAGGTCGATAACTAGCAATAAACGAATCCTGAACTTTTGGTAAAGTATTATTAGAAATTCTAACGCCCTTCACATTAGTTTCAATGTTATTCCCTCTTAATGAGTGACTAACATCCATAATCAAATATGTTCCGTGAAACATTGGTACATTGGCTAAATAAAAATACATGGTTGGTTGTAGCATAACATTACCCATCATAGTAATATCACATTCATATGATGCGGTTTTGTATATGTCAAATAATCCAGTATCTACTTGGTATGTACCACCGCCGCTTTGTGACCTAGCTAAACGTTCTTGTGCTATTGCACTTTCCGTTGTATTCTTATACGTGCTTTGATCTAATGAAATACTTTTAAAAATACCATTACCCTGGTCCCCAAAATTAACCTCAAATGACACTACTCTATTTGATTTAGATAAGTCAGCATCCATGAACAACTTTGGTTCAACTAATAATGGGTTATTATTAACATCACTAATATTGAAACTATCATTTTTAAACTTATATTGTTTACTAACCTTTTCCATATCCAAATATTTGGAGCTGCCGCCAACGTATTGTAATATAATTTTAGGGCTAGATTCTTGGTAATCTACTTCTAAGAATGTACCAAATAGATTTCTTGCCAAGTTTTTGGATGGCATTATTTTTTTCTTATCTGTTGTATTCGTACCATAGAAATTAACATACGCGGGTAATGTTCTTAAATCAAAGTTGGTGCCTTGAATTAATATTGTGATTGCACTATATAAATCTACTTTAATATTTTTCTCATCACCTAATGAAATAAGTCTTTCCAAGCTAATAAACGCATCATTACCAATATCTCTATTAGCCCTATCTAAGAATAAGAATTCCTCCATTAGATTTCTCTGACCTATTGCGTTTCCTGCAATCCACTTATCATTGAATGATTTAAAAAATTGATATAAATCTAATTTTAGTGTTTTATTTTCATTATGTCCGCTATAAATCGTAATCTTATTGTTTTCGTTTGCCTTAGTTAATGTTGGGAATTTTTTTAAAATATTATCTAAGAAATCCACAAATCTTTTGTTATGCGGATCTAATATATTTGTTGTTATATATTGTGAAAATAATGCTTTTGTCGGTATAAAGGTGCTAGGATTTTTAACGATTTCCTCTTTAATCCAACCAGCATAAATTCTTACAAATTCTCTATAAGCATAAATGTTATCGGCATTTAATTCAATGTCATTTACCTGAAAGAAACTAAGATATGTTGGTGAACCAATAGATTCGCCAATATATAATTCCATTAACTTAGTCATATCCGATGTTAATTGATATGAATGATAACCATTAACCGAAAAATATTTATTTTTACCTGCTAATCCATATAACAAATAATTATCAATTTGTTTTGGATTACCAATTGTTAATTTTTTAAGATTGTTATCACCTAACATGTTTGAGGTGATTTGAATTAGTTTCTTGGTTTGTGCTATTGATATAGCATTCTTTACATTATTGTTATCTGTAAAATCAATACCCGTCTTTGGAATGCTCGCAATTTCTTTAAGTAATTCTTGAAAGGTCGTATAATTGTGCGTAGTATCTAATAATGGTTTATCTAAAGTTAAATCAAGTGAAGAGAAATGAATAAACATTTTTTCCATCTCATCAAGTAATTTAGGACTAAAAGTGGCAATTAAATCTACCGCCTTTTTCTTATTACCATCTAAAGTCAACTCACCGGATTCTGATATTAATTTTTCTTTGTATGTTGGAAACTGTTTAGACCCGTAATTTGGATTGACCATAGAATGTCTATTATCAATAACAAATTTAAACGAATCTTGTTCTACGCTAGTGAAATCGTCGGTTAGATTAAGTAATTCCGCACAACCGTTTGATGGTAATATTGTATATCTTTCATCAGTTGCTGAAAATTTAGAATTATCAATTAATGATGTTAAACCTAATCCGCGTTCTCCTTTTAATGGAGACTTAACAATCTTATTAATGTTATTTGTAATAGTGTTGGTATAAATCAAACCAGAAATAAATGATGCCGGTAATAAACTAAAACTTGTGTTAGTCATAGTAAATCCAGATGGATTAAAGAAACTATATCCATTAACTATCTGATGAAATATACCGTGATAATAAGGGTATATACCAACAATCTTATGTTGAGAATGTGTTACACCACTTAGATATGGATCAATATTTGTAAAATCATATATTGTATTTGATGAATTATCAAAAAATTTAGAAGCGTCTATTGGTGTTGTCACACCAGATATAATATCAACACCTTCTAAAAGATACTTTTTATATCTGTGGTACATTGAACCCCACTTTAATAATAAATGATACGGTACATAATTTGATGAACCAACTTCTCTAAATAAAGAAGACATTAAAACTTTATCTTTACCATCATTAAAAATAATAGTATCATCTAAATCCTTAAACGGTAATGAATTTAATAAAAGGTAGGCAGAACCAACATATCTTTCTTCCACACCGCCTTTCATAAAATCTGAAAATAACTGTTTGTGAAAATATGGTGTATTTAACATGTTTCTACTTAAATCACCAAAACTCATTGCGTTAACAAATAAATTTTTTGAATAACCGTCCTTAATCCATGCTTTTGATTCTACAGGTGAATTAATAAAATTATTATACTGATTAACTTTTAATATGTTTGTAAAGTTGAAATGCGTATTGTCTATATGTTTACCAAGATAAGTCGTATAAAGATCAGAATTAAATGGATATATATTCAATCTATATTCCTCAATTTTATATGAATCTAGATTTGTCTGTAAGTCAACATACGTATTATCACTTATTTGACTTGTGTCTGCTTTTTTATATTCAGAAAGCTCAAAATCACTATCAACCAATTCTTTTATATAATCTACAGTTGGTAGTCTATCTCTAAAAAATACGTACCTTTCATTAGGTGACGCTAATTTTAATTGGTCTTGTAAATTATTAATACTTTTTATTTGAGTACTTAACATTTCTCTTAAATCAATATCGTCTTTTGTACAACTATCTATTGTTTCAAATTCTTTTTGATATATCGTTTTTAATCCGTTGTCAAAATTAAAACTATCAAATGATGTTAAATAGAATGCTCTTTCATAAAATTCATATATAAAATTAGTATATGATTTATTAGTATATGGAACAATACCACCTATTTTAAAAACACTACTAACATTCTTAACTACTCTACTATCTGCATCATCTGGAAACACAAAATTAATCTGTGATGAATTTAATTCTTTACCACTAAGCGGATCAATTCTTTTTGTTGCTACGCTATTGTATGTTTCAACAAATTCAACTTCTGGCCAAATGGTGAAATCGTTTCCTTTAATTTCTTTTGATATTGATGGGTCACCTGGATAAAATGATGTTGGAGTATTTTTATCACTATTCTTAGTGACTAATGGCCAAGGATATATTCCCTCGTTTTTTTGTTCTTTTGATACTGTTATTGTCTTTCTTTTATCAGAATTACGAACGGCTTTAACATGCACATCTCTCATTAATCTGATGTACGTGTCAGCATTTGCTAATATAACCGCAAAGACATTTCGAATAGTTGGAGAAAAACCAAATCCACCAATTGTTTTTGGGTTCTTAATAATATTGTTCATTTTGGCTTCTACCTTGTCCTCAACTTCTTGTCTGCTTTTAATAAATGCCATTTGTATCTTCTTAATCTCAGCAACTAAATAGTTTATAGCAACACCATAATTACCATTTTCAAATGTCATAAAAGAACTTGCATTCGATACATTGTTAACACCTATAGTAAAAGTTTTTATTTCTTTACTATTATTTACTTTATTACCAAATGCTAAATTTTTAGCAGCATCTGCAACAAACTTATTCATTATTGATTGTAGCGATGTTTGAATTGTTGTACCAGTAATAATATCACCAGTATTTGCGCCATTACTTGTTTTATTTTGATCTGTAATAGTTTTATTTAAACCATAATATGAATTATCATTTTTTGTTATTAAAATAGTACCACTCAAATATCTACCCGCCCAAGCAATTACTTTCTTTTCAAAGTTATCTAGTAATGAATCAAATTCTGCAACACCACTTAAAACAGATGGATCAACGGTTTCAGAAAACAACGTTGTTTCTAATATTTTATCTAAGGTGTTTGCGGTCATTAATAAATCTCTTAATGTCTTAACTGGAAAATCCTTAGGTATATAGCCTTTAGCCTTATACTCATCATACACGGCTTTTAATATTTGATAACCCTTGGTTGAACTAGAAACTTTTTTCTCAATCAACCCTGTTTTTGGATTAGTCTTGAAATCATCATTAGTTTCGACCATATACATGTATGGCGCATTTACCGCATTCTGAAATAAAATATCATTTAAATAAGCATATGTTGAACCAACAAATTTACTTGTGATTTCAAAGTTACCCGTGTTACCATTAAACTTAGTTTTAAAATCAACCATTTGTAATCTATAACGAATTGCCTTACCATAGTAACCTTTAATGGTTAAATAAAATATTGGCCATGGTTGATGAAAAAATGCTGCGTATGGAGAATCTGTTTTGTTCTCTGCGGCTTCAAATAATGTTTTACCTCTAACATCAATAAAATTCATAGTAACTTGAGGTATCGCATTTGCGCCTTTAATTACCATGTTTAAACCTGTCATACCAAATGTTTGTGCACTTGGGTCAACATTTGTGCTATCATTACTTGTAACAAATGTATCAGTCCAACTTGTATCAAAATCACCTGGAGTACCTTCTTTAGCATTTTGATTTCTCATCATGTTAAATTTACCCTCAGCAATTGAAACTAATGTATTTGTACCGTTTTCTGAATATAAAAATGATCTAGGGACTAAATCGGCCTCTAAGTTAACATATGTTACTAGGCTTTCATGATCAACAAGTCTGGACGTGATTTGACCGTCGTTTGTAATAACAGAATTCGGATCAATATGTATAATGTTCTGTTGATCAACGACTACTAGTATTCTTTCATTCTCACTTATTGAATTATTCCCCATAATATAGTTTATACAATTCTACACCCTTTTTATAATCTTGTAAAGAATTAATCAAAGGAAAGGGTATCCTTAAAATAGCATTATCAGGAATTTCAAATTCTATTGACCCAACAGATGGGTTTGCTAACATAATTAACCACCCAAATAATGGTGTACCATAATGATCTTGAGATACCTTATCTAATCTATCTTTAGCTTTTTTATAATTTAAGAATTTATCTGTTGATTTTGCCGGTATTGTAACTCCTGGGACTATTTTAAACGCACCATCCTCTATAAAAAATTCATATCTATTAAAATATTGATTCATATTATTTTATAAAGTTTAATGAAGTAGATGATGAACCATCTTTATTGTCATGTATTTTTTTCAAAGTCGCCTGTTGCTCAGAAGTTAAACTTCCAGCAACCGTAACCTTATAACGACCATATTTTGAATATTCTGTTTTGGTAGTTGAGGCTTCTTTAAATTTAAGTTTCTTAGCACTAGGTAGTGCGTGTTTTATAAATTTATTAATTTTCTTTTCAATTTTATGTATTGTGCTTTCATCAAAAAACTTATCATCATTTGATGCATTATATGTTTTAGTTATTTCAGTAACTTTACCAGATTGTGATAGAATAACCGCTAATATCTTCTTATAGTTATCTAATGTAACTGATGGGTTACTAAAATTAAATGTGCCACTTAATTCATTTGTGAATATAGAATTGGATTTTTCAATTAAATCAATTCCATTTGAATAGTATTTGTAAAAATCAGTAGCTTGAAAATCGTTTAATTGAATTGTAGAAATAGATTCACCATCTAATTTACCATCTGTGCCATTTGTTGCCAATATAAAATTAAGATTATCTATCGCAGTTATAATTTTATTTCTAGATTCTTGTACTGTATCCATAGATTTGTCTGCTCTTAGAATATCCATGTACTTAGACACTTGATCAATAATATACGGATCAATTATTTTTCTAGATCTATCTGCTTTAGATGAACCATTAGCAAAATCAAAATCTAATATTTCATTGTGGTTTGCACTAGCTGCATAATCTTTTATTCCCTTTTCAAATTTATCAAGTAAAACACTATATTCTTTACCTTTTGGATAGTTTCCTAATATTTCAACTTGTTTATTTGCTGATAAACCAGTTTGTACTGTAAATTTATTTATTGTTCTATATGTTGGTGAGACAAACAATGGTAAAATATCTTCACCATATGTTGTGTATATTTTATTATACGCATCCTTAAACATATTAAAATATTGATTGGTTAGATTGGTCACCGAAATCATATCTAAACTATAAACAGATTCATCTTTATTCAATAACCCAATATATTTTCCTTCAATTTTAGTTGATGGTGATAATGCCGCCTCTGGTGATGTTGGTGTCTTAATAGTACCTAATAACTTTTCTAAGAAATCTATATTTGTTTTTTGTAATTCTTTTTGATCTACTGTAGATGTTGCTCTGTAATCATATACCTCTGTATTTGCATAGAAATTAGAACTTAATGCATTTTGTAAACGAGCAACTGGCTCTTTAATTCCTTGACCACCGATAAAATTAACCTGTAAGGTTACATTAGCAATCATTGGTTGAACACCAATACCTTCTGGATTTAAATCCCAAGTTGAATCATCATAAGTTATATTTAAATCTTTTATAACAACTTTTGAATGATAAAAATCACCAATTCTTAAAACACAAACAGGCGGAGGACCAAAAGTAGTGTTTCTTGCATCTACATTATTTTCTGACGCAACACCTTTAATTGGTATTGTGTCTCCAGGTCTTAGACATTGGTGTAAAAATGTTAATCTGGAATTCAACCCTTCTGGTGTCATAGAGTGGAATGCTGGATGAAAATATTTTAATTTTTCTTTTAATGATGTGAAAACAACTGGGTCTTTTTCTTCTAGTTTTTTAAAATAGAAACACTCAGATAATGTTTTCATGATCAACATTTTAATAACATCCATTGGTGGTTTTCTATCTTTTTTAACTTTATCTACAGTTATATTTGTTTTATCATTTGTTCTAGTTGTTACATCTGGTTCTTTTGTACCTGGTTTAGCTGGAGTATCAACTGCCTTAAGTGTATAATTTAAATCAACTGATGCCGCTCTACAAAAAAAAGTAATTGGTGCGTATAATTTTAAACCAGTTGTATTATTTAATTCAACTTTATTACAGTCATATGTGTCATCTAATTTTCTTGTTGCCTTTTCACCTAAGTTTGTAAATTTAATAACCATATCACCTTCTCTATCATCACCATATCCTAGATCTTTCATTTTAATAATTACCTCATCACTTTCTTGACCAGGATTAGAATTTAAATCCGCAACACTTTTTTTCCATTTATATGAAGGTATAGAACCCGTTTTTGTTATACTTTTTAAAACATGTTTAGCAACACTGTCAGATCTTCTGTATGCTAATTTAATATTATACTTATCATCTGCAACAAAAGATGTTGATGATTCTATTGTTAGATTGATTGTCTTTACTTTATTAGATTCTAGATCTTTTTTTATATTTTCAGTTACTCCGGTTAACGAAGTAAAGTTAGCGTCTAGTTTGGTAAATCCTTTATTTATATCACTAACTTTTTTAGCAATTAAATCTACTGTAGTCCCTGTTGGTGTTTCAGAACCAAAAAGAACTTTTCTATCTTCCTTATTCTTTTTTGTATCATTATTTAAAACAGTAGTTAATGCACTAGATAATCCAGATATAAATTTAGCTTTACTGGTTGTTGATGCATAATCAGCATAAACTTTACCATAATCTGTTGACGCATAAATATCAGTATTAGGTGATGGAACATCATTTGGAAAATAAAGAAAATCATTAAATTGATTTCCAATACCAGTTGTTCCTGCCTGTCCATCTTGACCGCCAACTATACGGCCCGGAGTTGTTGTTTGTTCACCAGCAATATCCGTGAATTTTAACGCATCATGTTCGTCAAATGTTTTACCCTCTTTATAATATTCTAGATATGCAATAATTAATTCTAAATCAGTTCTATCTAATGTAATATACTTTCTAACTAATGAATAAAAATCTACATCTTCACATCCAGCAAAAAAAGAATTTAAAAAGTCTTCTGCTTGGTCATCACTAATATCTTTAATTAATAAATTTAAAATGCTTGGGTGATCTACAACAACTTTAAAATTAACCGTTCCACTTCTTGTTGTATTTTGGTATGTATAAACTGGTTCTGGTCTGCCAACAAATTTATTCTCTTCCCAGTTTGCATTATTGTTTTCATTTACCTTTAAATCATATGGTGGAAACCACATAACTCTACCACCATTAGGTCCTCTTTCACAATATGGTAAATCATTATACGTAAACCCAGGTTTATTTGAACTTTTCCATGCTAGGTTTTCAATTGAGAACATATATTTTTTTGCTTGACCATCAATAATATTTGTTGACCCGTCAAAACCACGATTACCGTTTGAATTTGGTGCAATATTAAGATTCCATGGTGTAGACATTACGCTATCACCAATCTTTCTTATTGTGCCAGTTCTTTTCATTGTATCAGAATAATTGAAGTATGCTCTATCTTTAGTCCATACTCTACAAAATTCCGAACCATCTTCTTTACCTGTTCCCTTATTTATATATTTTACAGCAGAACCTCTTGATATCATTGTATCACCATCTTTAAATACTCTACTAGTTTGATCAATTACGTTTGCAACGTGTGATCTAGCTTCACCAATGTTTCTTGGTAACGTATCTAATAATTGTTGTGTTTTACTTAATAAAGAACCATCTGCAAAAGTACGACCTGTTGAAAAGCTATCTAATAAATTAGATTGTTCTGAACCATACTCTTCATTATATAAACCTAATTTATTTCCAGAACTTCTACTTATCCAAGTAAGTTTTCCAGATATTTGTCCACCTTGAGTTACATTTTTACTTGTGTGAAATAATTGCGTAGCAACCGGATCAAACATTAATGAAAGATAATAAGGACTTCTTATTGGTCTATCATTAAAGTCATTCATTGCAAACTTAACATCATTTCCTCTATCGTCACCTATATATGCTTTACCTCTAGGCGCTTCTATACCTAATAACGTTTTAACACCTTCTGCAAACTTATCACCAAATTGAAATAATTTAGTTGATTGTTGCGATCTAGCTGATGTTGTGTAATTTGGTGCAAATTTAGAAAAAGATAAATTATGATATAATGCACTTTTCTGACCATCACTTAAATATTCAATCATTAAGTCTGATGGTTTTCTACTTACTCTTGGCCTTCTTTGTATTCCAACTAATGAACCAATAACACCAGTAACGTCTTGCCATAATTTACCAACACCACTTGCTTCTGGTCTAACATTAATTGGGTTAGCCGGGTTACTTAAATAATCCCCAGGAATTTCAGAAAATGGTGTAGTAACTCCAGCAACTGTTTGTAAAAAATCAACACCCTTACCTAACAATGTTTTTGCTACTGTGATCTTATAATTCTTTTCAATTAATGGTTCTCTACCAGTCAATATGTTAATTGCTGTTGATGTATTACCATTAAGTGCATCAAGTATTCTTGCTTTACCAACTGTTGCAGTTAATAAGTTTTGTTGTATTCTAGATAAAACAGGCCCATTAGGGTCTGTTTTAATTGTTTGTGCTGCGAACTTCATTAACTCTGATTCTCTATCAAAGTTGTCTGTTGCCATAATACCAATCAAATTATGATTAGCAAAACTGAAATATGGTGTACCATCAAAATATAAATTTAAATTAGCTCTTCTAGGTATTTCACTAAAAGTTTCTCTAACAAGATAATCTAATGGTTTAAATGTGTTTGAATTAGATGAATTAGTTAATTGAGCGATTCTGTTATCTATAACAGTTCCTGGATCAACATTTGCCACATCAGATAACGCACTAACACTATAACTTTGCGAAGTCTGTGTTTGCGGACCATTAGGTGAATTTAACGTCTTTGATAAGAGATAATCCCTAAAATTCTTGGTCGAATTAAAATCTAAGTAACTTGGCATCTATGTTTATATAATAAATAGGTTATTTAACTATTTTGTAAGAACTTTTTATTGTCTTTTGTTACCATTGAAGCAAAATCAGATAATGCCTTAGGGTTTCTTCTAAATTCTCCTACTAACATTTCAGCCATTTCTGGTGTGCCACTATTCATATTAACCGTGAATAAGTGTTCAATTATAAATTTCTTAGTGTTATCATATAATTCTTCTGCATTTTGTTTTATTTTTTCTGATGTTCCCTCCCCACCAATATAATCAATACCTTCTTTTGTTTTATTAATTACCTTACCACCAACTTCAACTGCCCCATCAATGAATTTATCTGCTTTATCTTTTAATGCGGCCAATGTTGGGTTCACAAATTTATTAATCTCTTCATTATACACTTGCTCGATTTCTTCTGGTGTTTTCTTTGCTATCTCGTCTAACCCACCTAATTTTTTGATAACCGCATTATATACTCCACTGTCTTTTGCAGTATTTCTAGCCATATTTCCAATATTCATTGCAATTGAATTCAATGCGTTAAGTGATTGTGTTGCAACATTGTATTGATCTTTAATTGTTTGTTCTGTTGTTTGTTTTGATAATCTTTCTTGTGCTGCAGCTATTTTAGCCATTTGCGTACCGGTCAATGAAGAAGCATCAATAAAACTTTGATTTATATCTAATTCTTTTTGTAAATCTTTTGGTAATTCAAACCCAACAACACCACCTTTCATTGAAGCTAAATTAGCAACAAATTGTTTTTGGTCGTCATTTAAATCAAATAAATCTATTTGACTCATTGCTTGCATTTGGACTTGGCCCTTAATAGCGGAACTAGTTAATTGGTCCATTGAAATACCAAGAGCATCTGCCATTGCTTTAGCTCTTCTTAAATTTGCGCCAGTAACTTCAAATCTACCTTGTTCGGCATTATATGTTGCTAAACTTTGTGCCGCTTTTAAAATGCTTGATTGTAATCCTTCAACATTGTTTGTTGCATCATACATTAATTTTAATGGATCTGCCAAATCACCAACAGCGCCACCAACTACTTGTAAATTAGCAGATAACGAAATCGCACCTTCTGGATCAAACACTTTAGCAGCCACCTTAAATGTTTCTTCCATTTTAAAGTTTAGTGCTTGCGCTTGTTGAACCATTCTACTTAAACCTTGAACACCATTTTGAAAACCAAATTCATTTAATTTACCTAAATTTTCTTGTAATGTTTTTGTTGTTGCTCTTGCACTTAACCCTTGTGCTAAAGAACGTTTACCTACCGCATCAATAATTTCAGATGCGTCACTTAAACTAATACCAATATTTCTATATCCTTCAGCACTCTCAAGTATAGATTTAGCTGTTTGACCGTATGCCGCAGAAACTTTTAATGCGGTTAATAATGTTTCTCCCTGATATGTTGTGAATTTTTGACTATTCTGCAACATAGATGCTGTTGCATCTCTTATATCATCAAATTTAATACCAAGACGTTGTGCTTCAGGCCCAATAGCCATTACAGATTCTAAGAATCCTTTAGCCATATCACCAGACATTCCACCTTTCGTGGTTATATCTTCTAATAATTTACCTTCTCTTTCAAACGCATCACCTATTGCTTTTGTTAATAATGCGGTAATACCGCCAAACGCGGAACTTAATTGTGCAAGAAAATTAATACCATTGTCCACAACAGTATTAAATGCTCCTTGTATATCACTTACCCTAACAATTGCTCTATTATAATTTTGTGTGTCATATGCTGTTGCAAATGCCATATCTCCAATACCCTTAATCGCCCCACCTAATTTACCTGATAAATTTTTAACTGCGCTATTAGAAGAGCTAGTTGAGTTATTTGCTACCGCTTTACCTAATTCAGCTCCTTGACTTGCTGTCTTAGCTGCTTCTGAGCTACTATATCCAGCATCAATTAAGTCTGTTCTATATTGACCAGCATTTTGATAATATTTTCCCTGACTTAGGTTTTCAGTTATTTTAACAAGTTTATTTACGTCTATAGCCATAACTTATAAATATAAAATTAAGAATTTAGTTCATTATAAAAATGAATATAATTAACTCTTTCGTGTATGGGCATAATTAGGACATCTAAGTAAGTGAAGCCCTTAGTTAATAGAAACGCTATCTCGTTCATTTGCCTTTTTTTATAGGCCGAAGAAGGGACGAAAAAACTCCACCCCAAAGTCAACCAAAACTGGGACTTTTTCTCCTGACGGGGCGATAACATTGACAAACAGGTTTAACCCTGGTTTATTTTCTGAAACAAACTTTTTAAAGTCTTGTGAGTCTTTAATTGGTAAATTTTGAATGAATTGATAGATATACATTTGATCGGTATTACCGTCAATTGACTTAATCATCATTTCCAGTCTTTTTGTATTAACTGGAACTACTTGATTACCTGAACCGGAAACTTTTAATTTTTCCAACTCAGTTTCTTGTTTTTGATTTAAAAACTTAAATGTGATATTTTTATTTATTGATTTTAAATGATACTCAAACTCTCCAGCTGCATTAGCTTTCAAATTAAAGTCTTTAACGGGAATAGTTGATAAATCAATATCCATAGAAAACTCTTGCTTTGTTTTTGGGTCTGTTAATGTAACAGTATACTCAGTACCAAATGCCGTATTTCTTAGAAATATTAAAACCGCTTGTCTATCCTCATTAGATAAGTCATCAATATCAATATCCCTATCTAATATTTTTCTTCTTAATAACTCCTCCACAACCATGTCATTTTGAACCAGATTTGGAGAATTTAAGATATTTTCATCTGCGGCAGTTAAATAAGCCACCTTTATTGATTTTTTGTTATTTGCGTAATGAATACCTTGAGAAGGTAGTTGGACTACGTCATATGCAATGTTTGGGTCAAAATTTTCCATATATATTTAGTTTTATTCTATTTTAAGTAATATACACTAATTTTTAAATTAAATCAAGTCATAGTTCCACATGGAACCTTTTAAATAAAAAATCCGTACCCTATCTAAAGGTATACGGATTTCATATAGTTTTATTTGAAATTTAATATTAGTAAACTTGAATACATCTATCCATTCTCAATGAAGCATCAATTGTTGCTAATTCATCTTGAGAGTAGTTCAAATCACCAAAGTTCAAACTTGTTAAGAAACAACCTTGAAGTATCCATTTTTCAACTACAACTCCTGTTGGATCTAGCATTTCAAGCTCCACATCTTTCTTGTATCCTGCCGCGTAGCCCATTCTACCTGTAACTGATTCTGCGTGTAAGCGGAACCATTCCATAAGAGCTTGAGAAGCTGAAGGACCAATTGGGTCTTTAAATTGTACTTTAATCTCTTCCCAGTCAAAACGACCAGCAACGTAAGTTGATGTGTTTAAGAAAGGAATTTCTACAGATTTAATCTTAGCACTTGGACGAGAAGTCGAAGTTATGTACCACTCATTAATACCCAATGAAGATGGGAATCTTAAGATAAATCGGTTTTTACGTTTCGGTTCATATGGAACCGGCATTTTCATTAATAAATCTGCCATTTTGTATAGTTATTAGTTTTTGTTTTATTCTTATTATAAATATATCAATAGTTAAAATAAATTATTTTTCCATATTATTTGACTTTGTCATTTTTTTTCGTTAGCTTTTTGCATACTATATTTCTAATTACTAATACTAACATACTAATTACTAAGAATAATGAATAAATACTAACTACTAAAAGATAACCTACTATTGATAATATATAAATACTACATATAAAAATAATGGGGAGAACTTTCGCTCTACCCCATTTTTTATTTCTATTTCTTCTCAAATTAAACATTCTCAAAAGAAGCTCCAGTTGGAGTGATAACAAACTCTACATCAATGAATTCCAACGCTCTAGTTGGTTTAACGTAGATTTTACCTCTTAATGTGTTAGCATCAATATCCTCAGGATCGTTTGATACTGTTACACGGAAGTCATAAAGACCTCTTTCTTTCTTGATTGATTCTAAGATAGGATTTACCAATCTTAAGAACTCTTGTCTAACCTGATCATCATTTTGTTCAAACAATAATCTTACCGCTACTGCAGAGATTAACTTTCTTGCTCTCAATAATAATCTTCTTACGTTGATTCTATCGAGTGCTGATTCTCTAACTTGTAACGTTTTGTTACCCCAGATAATAGTGCCTGTATCAGAGAATGTTGCAATTGGATTAATTCTATTCTTGTATAATTCATCTCTATCATCTAAAGTTAATTTTTTAGATGCTTTGATTGAAGTAACAATACCTCTAGAGTAACCAGCGACTGCGAACCAAGGATAAGCTACATTGTCAGTTAAGGCAATGTTCTTTAATACTTCACCTGTTGGTGGGATATAAAGTTGTGTTGCGTTATCTGTGTCTCTTACTTGAATCCAAGGCCAATATGTTGCTGAGTAGTTAGAATCCAATGCTAAATCTTGAATAGCAGAAACCACTTCAGCAGTACCGGTTGTGCCAGTAAAGTTTGGTGAGTTAATGATATATAATGAATCTGCTCTATCATTCTCAATAATATCAATTGCTTGATTTACTAATGAGCTATGATCGTTCCAGTTAATACCTGGAGTTGCAAATAGATTTATATCAATTGCTTCAGGGTTAGCATATGTGTTAATTCCTTGTAAGTAAGCATAATAATCTGAGTTACCACCTGTGTGACTGAATACACCACCATTAGTATCACTTCCAGCAGAATATGTTGTTTTACCAAAGATGAAACCATCACCATATGTTCTAGTTCTTCTGTAGATATCCCAACCATCAAATCCACCAAATACTGGCATTGTAAATTTACGGTATGTCGCCTTTGCTAATTTATCTTTGTCAACACCTTCTAAATCATATGCGGTTGTTGTAAACAACGCTTCACCAGAAGTTCCAGTAATTGTTGCCGCATTAACTGATAAGTGGAAACCTTTAGTTGCCTTAGACGCGTCTTTACCTTTGTATTTTAATAAATCATCATCATAAGTGAAATGATCTTGTGTTGAGAAACCTAAACTTACTTTCTTAACTTTATCACCATTTGTTGTTTGTGCTATACCTGATGCGTCATAATACAATGTCTCCCCAGCATCAAAATATTTAGTTTTATATGTAATATCTCCAACAGTAGATCCAGATGGGCCGTATGTTGTAATTCCTTTAAAACCAGCTGGGATAGCGTCTGTAGGCGCTTCATCAGAAAGAACTAACATAATATGTTTAGATCTTAATTCATATTCACCATCAGAAGTACCAACTTTTCTTGCAACATATCCAGGTAAATCTGGGTTCATTGTACATCTTGTGAACTTTTCAAGTACTACTTGATTATCATCACTATCGAAATAATCACGTACCAATATATCAAATTCACCAGTGTCTAAATCTAAATTTTGAATTGTTACTTTTACATTGTAGTTTGCTGCGTTACCGTCAGAAACCGTTAATATTTGGAAAAGATCAGAAACCTTACCACCTCTAACCTCTGAAACAACAGTTGAAGTTCCTGGGGTTTCCCATTCACCTTTAAAGTTATTTCCTTCAGTTTTAACATATTCAACAGTACTCAAACCTCTAATCAAACCTTGTTCAAATAAATTTTTAACTAGGTTTGGATATGCTTCGTGAACATATATTGGATATTCTGCTTTTTCTTTATCAAAAACTTCAACACCAATTACTTTAGTGATGTATTTTGTTGATGACATATCTAAAGAACATGCAAACGTTTTTGTGTCAGTAACATTACCAGTATAACCAGTAACAGTTAATGTGAAATCACTAAGAGGGTTTGTTGCAATATTTGCGCCAGTTACTTGTACGTGTGTAGAACCAGTTACTCTATAATTTAATACATTTGCAGCATATTCACCACGAGATCTTAAAGTAGCAACCACAGTTCCGTCATTAACCAATGTAGCATTGTGTTCTATTTTCTTTACAGAAAATTTACGGTCACCCAAATTCCAAGTGAAAACATACGAGTTAACTTTATTAGTTCCGTTGTTATAAACATTATACCAATTTTTGTTATATGATGAGTCGGCATATAATGCGCCCGTCATTGCAGATACAACCTCTTTAGCTGCGTCAATAGGTAGTTCTGAATCCGGTATTTGTCCAATTACGAACCATAAACCATCTGTACCACCTGTAACTCCACTAAAATTTGAATAGATATAATCAGTTACAGTAGACCCATCAAATGCTGTCTTATCAGATAACTCAGCATAAAGCGTGCTTCCTGTAAAAGTAGAATATGAAGTAACAGCAAGGTCAGCAGATGTTGATCCAGTTATTACTGAATTATCCCATTTATCTGACATTGTTGCGCCAGTACCTGTTGGTGCGAAACCACCTAATGTTTTAATACCGTAAGATTTTCCTGGTAAGTAACCAGTTAATCCTAAGATACGAGTTACAAATAATTGATTTGATTCTTGTAAATAAGATTTTGCTACGTAAGGTAGCTCATATTTTGGATTCCCAGAAGGATCTTTTGCAGCTAACGTGCCGCCAAAATATGTTTTATATTCGTCGAAATTTGAAATCAAGATTGGTTCAAAAGCTGGTCCTTTTAAGGTTTCTCCAACTAATCCCAATGTTGTAACTCCGACGCTTTGCGCCACGAATGTTAGATCCTTCTCTGATGTATACACACCTGGTGAGACGAATACTCTGTTTGAATTTGCCATTGATTAATTTTTGGTTATAATATTTTTATTCTTAACTAATAAATATCTTTGTTTTTAGCAAAGATTTCCGTACTTTTCTCTTAAAAGATAGTATTTTATCTTTTTTTATCTTTATTTATCTTTTAATATGGAAAACAAAAGCAAAAACGTAAAAATCAGCGAAAAACATCACGAGATGTTAAAAAAGCACTGTGAAAAGAATGGTTTAAAAATTTACAAAATTTTAGAAAAATTTATAGAAGAGGTTTGTAAACCCAAAAAAACAGATCTATATGACGAAGATTAGAATAAATATGTTACACCAATCTTGGAACCAACTACTGGGGTGTAATTCAAACCTATTTGATTATACGCAACAATATCAAAACCAAAACCTTCTTCTTCAACAAGACCATTTATGTCTAAAGTAACAACGCTACTAATCGAACCAGCTACTTGAAAAATCAATGTTGAACCATCATATACAAAATATTCTGTGTTAACTTGAATTGGTTTACCATAGTTGTCTATGAAAACACTATTTCTACCCTTATAGTAAGTTATCGTTATAGTACTACCCTCAACTGGTGCAACCGCAAAAGTTATCTTTGATGTTCCACCTATATGGAAATAGTCAATATCTCTTTCTTGTAAAAGACCATTAATAGCAACACTAAATAAAATGCCAATACTCTCACCAACACTAAATGCTGTTTGTAACCCATCGGCCTTAAAATTAACAACAGTTAATAATATAGTTTTATTTATATATTTCTTTTGGTAATTAGTATTTTTAGCAAACTCATTCAAAAGGAAAAAACGACTTATTGCTGGTTTAACCTCAAACTCATCTTGATCAATTAAGAACCCAAGCATAGTAAACGTGTATGTTTGAAGGTAAAATCTACGGCCATCTATTTGATCGATTGGTGAATTATCCTCAATTCTGTCCAATACTATCGGTATATAATGCCCTTTTACGGTTGTATAGTCCTGTCTAGATGCAAACCTTTCCATCACAATCTTATTGAATTTATTCAATTCTCTAATTTTTGTGCAGACAATAGTGACGTCATATGTAATATCAACAGGGATTGGTTGTGGTATTTTATAAACATCTGCACCCATTTGAGTGCCATTCCAAGTAGGAACGGTGGCGTAATGGAACTGATGTCTATCTGGAACGGTTCTAATTACCGAAGGGTTAGTTCCTGGTTGAACGTCAGGTTTTCTAATAACTGCAACAAAAGGAACCTTCATATTACCGTCATTATCTGAAAACTCCCAAGTATTAGTAAGTTGTGCCCATCTTTGAATTGTTAAAATTTTGGGTATAACTGGTATTTTAGCCCCGTCACTAACTACCTTAAATTCTTTTTTTACATAGTCTAACATCCCAGAGTCTAAATCGTCATGTAAAATAGTGTCTGGTAAAAAAGTATCAGATTTTGTTATTCTATCTAACAACTCCTGTCTTCTTTCAGTAAGTTCTTTACCTCTGTAGACCTGTATGTCGGTCTTTCTTTTTGGCATTCCCATGTTATACTCCTCTAAATTCTTGCTCTTGAGCAATTGCACAAGTTATTGATCTATAATAAGGTTTATAGCCAAATAAGTTGTGTTTATTATCTGATGTAACCTTACCGTCATTTGTTACTGTGTAATATCTAATTTTATCTTCAGATTCTACATATCCAATATAATCACCATATTTTATATCTATCTTCAAATCGTTCAAATGTTTAATATAAACAGATAAAACTAAATTTCCCGGCTCGTTATACCTAAGCATTCCGCCCTTATATGTACTGTTTTTTGGCCCTTCAATTTTAACCAACGCATTAAATTCTACCGGAGGGAAAAACTTGATCTCATCTAATCCAACCTCACCATAAACATCGTCTTTATCGGTTTTTTGTTTATCTACTCGATAAAGTACAAGTTTCATGTTTAAATCGCCGTGAAGATACTCCTGACCGATGTCTACTTGTAAATCAAAGTCTTCTTGTGAGAAGAATTTGCTGAGTCTAGTGATAGGTAATTTATTGTCCATATGATAATAAATAGTTTATAAAGTGTTTGTTTTTATTTATATTTTACTATGGAAACAAAAATACCGGAAGTGATTGCCAGGGAAATCTTGGAGACCTATGAAGGGTCAAACAATCATATTCTAGATTTAAAGAAAAAAATGTCTGAAGTTAAGGCATTTGGTCTTTCTAGAACACAAGCCGATTATGTTATAAAATACGAGAATGAAACTCCCAAGGTTGCTAGGAAGTGGGTTAAGGTCGTATCTAACTTTGCTGAGAAGTTAAGAGAAGATAGATTATTACCAAAAATGCCAGAAGAGATATGGGTAGAAAAATTGTTATGTGGTAGTGATAAAGCATTTCACATTTGGGGCAAAATTCTTGAGGCAGAAAAATTACATGCTTTTTGGGTACCAAAGGCCGCAATCATTCAAGAAGAAAAAAAATTAAATAGAGAAATAGATTATACGCCTTATGATAAAAGGCCACCACTAGAGCATCAGAAGGAAGCTATTGAAAAATTATTAGCTAATGAAAGATTTATATTAGCTGATGATATGGGGCTAGGTAAAACTACTGCGGCTGTTATTGCGTCTTTAGAAAGTAAGGCTAAAAAAATATTAATTGTTTGTCCAGCATCTTTGAAGATTAACTGGGAACGTGAAATAAAAAACTATACAGATAGAAAAATTTTAGTTATCGAAGGTAGAAAATGGGGTTCTACATTTGATTATTATATCATCAATTATGATATATTAAAAAACTTCCACACAACTGATAAGAGTGAAGACAGTGAGGCATATCAATTAATAGCAAAAGAAAAATTTGATTTGGCTATTGTTGATGAAGCACATTATATTTCTAATACAACATCACAAAGAACTAGGTTATTAAATGATATACTAGATAATATCCCAAGAGTCTGGTTATTAACTGGTACACCAATGACTTCAAGACCTATTAACTTTTTTAACTTACTTAGTATTGTTAACTCACCATTAGCATTAAATTGGCAGGTTTATGTTCGTAGATATTGTGCTGGGTATCAATTTAGAGTTGGACAAAGAAAAGTATGGAATACAAGTGGGGCATCTAATTTAGATGAACTTCGTGAAAGAACTAAGAATATTGTATTAAGAAGATTAAAATCAGATATTTTAGATCTACCTGAAAAAATTATTGCACCAATATATCTAGAATTAAAAAACACTTACTATGATGATGAGCTAGAAGAGTTCATGAGAATAAGTAAAGAAAATCAGAAGAAAGAAAGCATTTCTGTAACATTAAATCGTTTAATGAGAATTAGACAACTTATTGCTGTTGAGAAAGTTAACTATACTTGTGAATTAATAGATAAGTTTATTGAACAAGATAAAAAGGTCATTGTGTTCACCAACTTTACTATGAGTTTAGATCTAATCCACGAAAAGTACAAAAAAAACTCGGTGACATTAGATGGTAGAATGAGTAAAGAAAAAAGACAAGAAAGTGTTGATAAATTTCAAACTAACGATAAGATAAAGGTGTTTATATCAAACATCAAAGCTGGTGGTGTTGGAATAACTTTAACCGCGGCCGAAGCTGTGATAATGAATGACTTATCTTTTGTGCCGGCAGATCATTCCCAGGCAGAAGACAGAGCATATAGATATGGTCAAAAAAATAGTGTGTTAGTTTACTACCCAGTTTTTGAAAACACAGTTGAGATGCAAATATTCAACATTTTACAGAAAAAGAAAGATATTATTGACCAAGTTATGGGTGATGGGGAATATAGTAACACTTTTGCATCAGAACTTCTTACCAAATTGATATAGTTTTATATTTATTATAAAACAAGGACCAAATGAGTACACCTATTAGTAGTACAGAAAGAGAAAAATTATACAGCCAGATTTTACATCTGTTAGGTATGCCAGTTCGTGGTGTAGAATTAACAGAAGAGCAAATGGATACGTTTTTAGAGCTTTCCATGAATGAATATGATCAACTAGTCAACGACTGGTTAATCGAGTCACAATGGTCTTCTTTGAACGGTTTAGACGTGGATAACCAATCATTAGCCAATGCGTTTATGAATAGAAGCTTAAACTATGAAGATCAGTTTACATATTCTTATTCTAAAATTGTTGGTTTACAAGCTAATGGCCCTTGGATACTAAAAAAGGATTCAATTGAAATTGTACCTAATCAACAAGTTTACGAAATTCCCGCTGGTCGTGAAATAAATGAATTATTATGGTTTAGCCGCGCTGAACTTAGCGATTCAATTATGGACCCATTCATTGGTGGTTTTGGTGGTCTTGGTGGTATGGGATTTGGTGCTTTAGGTGGTATGGCTCAAATGGGTAACGCCGGTTCATATTTTATGATGCCAGCTTTTGACCTTTTAATGAGAATGCAAGATAGAAGCATGAAGAACCGCCTTATTGGTGGTGATTTAACTTATAGAATAACTGCCGGCCCAGAAGGCAAAAAATACGTTCATTTATATAATGTACCGGGAGGTAAGTTTGATTTTGGTCAAGTTGTGAAAAGCAACAATAGAGTTTGGTATTGGTATTATGATACATTCGATAGAGACACTTGTTTAAAAGAAAACAAAGACGTTATCAAATTACCTTCAGACGTAATGACACAAGGAATGGTTTGGGACGAATTAAATAGACCTGCACAAAACTGGGTTAGAAAGTTCTTAATGACCTATTGTAAAGAAGCGTTAGGTAGAATATATGGTAAATTCTCTGGTGATCTTAAAGTACCGGATAGTGATATTAAGTTAGATTACGTCACATTATTAACAGAAGCAAAAGACGAAAGAATTAAATTAGTTGAAGAATTAATGGCAAGATTGGAACGTTTACGCCCTGATAAGATGTTAGAGAGAAAAGGTGGAGAAGCGGAAAACTTGAACAAAGCGCTTAAATTTAGGGCAATGCCTTCACCTATTACAGTAATTTAAGTATATTTGTTTTATGAATTTAAAAGAATCAACATCAGAACTTCACAGCAAAGCTGAGAAGATGGAGTTCAATCAAAAAATGTTTAGAGGATTATTAAGTAATGAAGAATACTTAAATTACCTTAGACAACAATCTGTTATTTTTACTATCATTGAGCAGCATAAATTACCTCACCCAAACTTACCTAGGGAAAAATTAATTTTTGAAGATATTAGAGAACTAGAAACCGGACTTATTACTAAGACAGTAAGTTTAGAATCTACTAAAGAATATGGTGTCTATCTTCAATCATTAAGTAATGAAGATATTTTACCACACATTTATTTAAATTATTTAGCACTAGCATATGGTGGTCAAATGATGAAGACAAAAGTACCAGGATCTGGTAAAATGTATGATTTTGAAAATATGATGGAATGTGTTGGGTCTATTCGTGCAGTACAAAAAGACGAATGGTCAGATGAAGTAAATAAAGGGTTTCAATTTATAATCAATATATTAGATGAATTACAAGGAAACGCTGAATTTAGTCGCTAATAAATTAGAACAAATAATATACAAAGAGTGTGAAGGAGTTAAAATACCAACTGAAGATTTTGGTTGGGATAATCGTAGATTTATCGCTGAACATTTTAGAATTGCCCATATCGAGAGATACAGCGATGCTAACTTGGAAGTACTTCATTTTACGTGTTTCCCAAATGCTACATGTCCAGACCCAATATTTGGTTTTGACATTATCACTACTAGCAAGAAATGTTTGGCGGCGTTTATGGATTGGAGCCCAGTGGCTAACGAGGAGACATATGTTTCGCCTTACGAATTTAAGACACCGTATAATTTACCAGATTGGGCTAAGGTGATTTTTTCAAAAGATGCAATTGCAATTGTACCTAGTGATGAAGAATTTGAAATTATTGCAAATATTGCAATAAGAAGTTTTGAAGACTATATTGAAATGTTAGGTCAATGCGAATCAATTCCACAAAGAGTAAATGAAATAGCTGAAGGGCAAAATAGATATTGTTTACAACAGCAAAAGAATGAAAGAACATATAATGTCTTAAAAGCCAAACTCGGTGAAGAGAGAGCTAAAGAATTTATGAGTTCCATTCTTTTCCCAATTGTATATTAACTCTCTACAGCGTGCATCGCATAGTCATTACCATTAGTCTCAATTATTTCATCTTCGTTGCTAACCGTGCCATTAATTTGCATAGACACAACTTTTCTATTATGCTCAATCCAAAATTGATCTACTTTATTTAAACTATCTTCAACATACATGAAGAAAGGATCTCTTTGTACACGATTCCAAAACAATACCTCACTATCCGCAAGCGTCATAACCTCTTCAATTTTATCTTGACCGCCGTCTTTTAATGGGTATCCAGATGTTAGTTCACATTGTTTCTTTGTAAAATAAACTCTATCTGCCGGATCTTCAATTAAAATGTCTTCTCTAATTTCTGGATTAAAAACAACAAGTAATGGTTCTAACCTTTTATTAAAATTTGTTAAATAACGAGCCACATTATAATCCCCAACCATATTTGGATTATTATTTAATTCTTTCTCATCAATCATGTAACAATTTATTTGTACGTAATCATTAGGTATAGGGTAACCGTGTTTAGCAATAAATTCTTCCTGAAACTTTTTAGTTGGTTTGGTTATTTTAGTAACATCCCCATCACCTTTTTTAGTACCGTTGTTAATGTAATAAATTGTTTCACCTAAACTAGCGTGATAATCATTTTGAACAACAAGTTCCATATGCGCTTGTCTTGACATTAATGCGCCTGCTTTAGTAGTTCTTAAAATGTATTTTTTATAATCAGAAACACTTTGTTTAACACGCGCTTTGTTTGCTATTTTTGCTAATGGTATTTCTTTATTGTATATTTTTTCAACAGTATCATAATAAAGATTTAAAAAATCATGCCCATCACCATTTAATAAAAGTTTAAGGCCCTCATCTAAGAAATCAACAACATATTGTTGTAATTTTTTAGATTTGATGGTGTTACCTGTAAGTTTAATTTTTTCTTTACCTTTCTTAATTAATTTAATTATATAATTTTTACGAGAAACATTAATACACGCAGGTGCAATATAATCAATATCTAATCCCATTTCACCTCTCATAAAAATATCATTAAATTCCGCAGTATCAGCTTCAATACCACGATACTCTTTACCTTCAATCACTAATTCATTTAATCCTTTACCAATATAAACAGTGTCGTTAATATTTTCAGGAGTCTCAAAGTTCACACCATCCGTATCCATTACGAGCGGTTTATAATTTTTGTTTTGAAAGAACATAATCATCATACGTAAACATTGACGTCCAACACATGTAATAGTTTCACCCATATTCATATCACCCCACGGAAATACTTGTGGTGCAGATAATGAACCAAAATAAGCATTGATAAAAATCTTAATTGGTAATTGTTTACGATCATACATCTCGGCCATTACTGGGTCTTTATCTTTTAATTCACCAGCAAGATGTTTATACTTAATACGAATGTTACGGAAATATTTTAACATAGATTTTTGTACACCCATAACATCACATTCAGGGAATACATCGTACACCAATTGAATTGATGGATAAAGCGACGAATAGTCAAACTTAACAATGTTCTTTGAATACCCAACATTCAATAAACGAGATAACCCTCCAGTAATCGCTCTCTTTTCATCTTTTGCCGGTATTGCTAAATTATTTTCATAAGACCACGCTAACATTATAATTTTCCATAATGTTGCTGTGCCCATGGTTGCCACTCTTTCGTATGTTGTTGGAATTACTTTTGAAAGTAAAAAAGTAGATTGGCTAAAACTATCATCAACAACCATAGTTTCGTACAAGTCATCATCAAGATATTGCTCAACAATTTTTCTACCCGGCCATATTTCAAATTTCCCCGGATATTTTTCAGTTAAACCCTCTGTCCCAGGCTCACCAATTTTTTTATACTTACCAGTCTTAGGGTTAACATAATAACTTTCATTTTCTAAATATATTTTTGAAATAAATGCACCATCAACGTAAACACGATTTGTTTTTTCTTTCTCCAAATATGTTGTTATGTATTTCAAACCCCAACTTTTAATTTCGGAATTAATTGCTTGTGCTCTTCTAACTGCATGTGCAATGTCTATAATACTAAAACCCCATAAAACATATTGTGTATATGGTTCAACCTCACTAGCTAATTTAAGCGAACCCTCTTTTGTTCTAATACCATCGTTAGTGAATATTTGAGTCATTTCTTTAATATTAATACCTAGTATCTCAGCTCTACGCATAATAAATGGTAAGTCAAACGCTGCTGAGTTATACCCACTTATGATTGTTGGTTTTAATTCTTTTATAGCCGCAAAAAATGCCTCAATACATTTTTTTTCACCATCTTCACCAAATGCACTAATTGTTTTATTTAAACCACGATTGTCCTTAATTCCAATCAAGATTATATTACAATCTTCTGGAGTAAGCCCCGTGGTCTCAATGTCAAATACAAAACGATGAACTTCTGAATATTCTTCAATACCTTTAAATAATCTTTTTTTCTTTTGTATAAGATATTGTTCAACAGGTGTTAATATTTGAAATTGTGATTTAAATTTTTCATCCCATGGATTAACACCACCCATTTTGAAAAAATTAATTAATTCATGATAACCCTTTATGCTTTTAACTAAATAACTTAAGCCACCTTCTAGTCGCTCATTACCATGTGTTTCTAATTTGGTACTTAAAATACCGAATTCGCCCATTTTTTTCTTTTGGGTTGCCTTGCTCCCGCCGTAAAAATTGAACTCACTTAAATCGCCAACCCATAAAAACGGAACAAAGGTATCTTCAACAATATACTTACCTTTAACTGGGTCTTGAATAATTTTGTAAATTTTGTTGGATCTGTAATCATACTCAATGCCAACTATGAACTCTTCTGGATCAGAGCCATTTAGAAAGTTTTCAATAACTTCCTGAGAGATAACCTCTTTCATTTTATGTATTTTAAAAGTGACACATTAGCTTACGAAAATCGTAATTTGCCTTAACTTTGTAAAAATACATAAAAAATTCTAAAAAAAGAAAAAATCTTAAATAATGTTAATATATAGTTTTTCTCTAATAGGTAATATTAACTTTGTTGTTGGTAATAGATTGGTGTCTAAAAAATGTACCGTGATGATACCTTCGTATTTTCCGGGAATAGCGGTTTTATCCTCTGTAAATCTGTAAGTTATATAATATTCATCTGTAGTTTGATTATATCTCTTATTTCTAGTGGTTATATTACATTGCGCGTTTAAAATAATAGGATCTCCGGTTTTTATTTCAAACATTTCGAATATTATGTTGGCATTTTCCAATAAATCATTGAACGACGACTTATCATTTTTGCCGTCGTCCACTAATCTCATCTTTAATATTGGGTCAGATGCGCCTTGTCTTATAAAAAATTCCATTACTTAATTGTTAAAATAAATTCGTTACCTGATTTAAATGGTGCGTTATCTTCATTTTTTAATTCATTTGACTTACAGTAAAATTCTTCTTTTACTATTTCAAATGGAAATCCCATTTCATTTTTAATAACACCTTTAATGTGTTCAACCGTTAATGGTTCATTAGTGTTAAAAGTTTTTTGAAAACTTTTAATTTTTTGTTTGTTTTTGATGATTTTAACATCAATATCTAATATTTTCATAATCTATTTTTTTTTAATTTTTAGTCATTTTCATAAAACCAATCGTTCGTGGATTCTTCACTACTATAATCTTGAGTTGTTACTGATGTTATAGTGTTTTCACTAACTAAATAAACTTCAACCGTATCATCCCCATTATAGTTAATTACAACAAATCTGTCTTTAACACCATACGTATCACTCCAACCATTAGTCCAACTTGTTGTTTCATTATTTAACAATGTTCCAGAAAAATCATACAATCTTATTTTAGTTACACCACCTGAAGTTTCATTGTAAACAAACATAAATTTGCTCTCACCAACTCGAATGTCAAATTGATTATACTCAGGGAAATTAAATTCATTAGTTATACCGGTTGGTGTTAATATTCTAAAACCTAATTCATCATTATTATATAAAACGATTGCACCATCATAGTTACTCGTAGGTGACGAATAAAAGCCTGTATCAGATGAGTTATTATAATAATCTGTTTGAGTAAATCCAGTACTACCACTATATACATAATAACCAAGAATGCCCGCAGAAACCCCAATAATTGTAAGATAGGCGGTTTCACCAAAAGAATACATACTTGTACTATAAGCTGAGATTAATTCATAGTTATCTAATGAATCAATTACAACACCTAATTCGTTAATTAATTTGTAAGTTACATTGTTATTACTATTTGTAAAAATCTGTACAGCCGTTCTATTACCCAATGAATGCCAGTTCAAATTAGTAACACCAGATACACTAACATTCATACTTTCTATACGAGTACTACCCGACATAATGGTTAACATAGATACAATATTATCACCATTTACACACGGTGTTCTGTAAATGTCACTTAATTGACCATAGGTATTAATTGTTTTTGGTTCGTTATTTGCAAATGTATATGTACTAAAAGATGTTTGATTATTGAACATATAGATAATGTCACAGTATGTAACCTCATTACCAAAATTATTCCAATTATACGAATCATATAAAGTTATTACAACACCACCATCATTTCCCTCACTATCCGGCCATAAACCAGAATCTCCATCTATATTGTTTTCTGTATATCCAGTACCTCTAGCGTGTGATGTTTCAATTAAGTTTGATGTGTTACCATTATAACTTATTATTTTATATGGGGTATCTACATTATCATCATCCCATAGTAATATGGTATATTTGTTTGTTCCGTGAAATCGGTCACTATAATCACTATATGTGGTACCAGTTAATGAAACTGTCTCTAAAATGGTTCCACTTGTGTCATATATTTCAAAATTTGAGTATGCGTTTGAGACACCTTGAGCTTCAGTTAAAACAACAATAAAATCAGATGAAGGTGTCATTTTATGTCTAACGTATGTTCCATCTGTCCAAGTTTTAAATAAAGTTGTTGTACCGTCAGTTGGGTTAACTAGATGTGATGTACCCGGTCCATTGTATGTCCAATCACCTATTTCCCATTTTTCAAGAATCATTGTACCATCAGCCGTGGTTGCATCATAATCCCACTCAATATCAACATAATATAACGCTGGGTCCCAAGTGTATGTGAATACTTCCACACCATTTGAGTAAGTAAACACACCATTATCTTCATCATCAAATGTAAGCCATTTACCGTCTAAATCGTCTCTACTTGCACTACCAGTTGTACCACTATATCTTCCTATTTCTTCGTGCTGTGCGTCTGTGAATATTACTAATCTATCATCACTATCGTCAACACCTGTGAAATAGTGCATATAACCTGAATTATTTAATACGTATATATCTCTATTATTCCATACATTAGTATCAACACCTAAGTCAATAATTTCTGCGGTAAAGTCGTTAAAATTCAAAAACGCAGCACCATAGTTGTCAGAATTAATTATTCTATTTTGATAAACAAACGATTGAACAGAGTCATCTGGTTCAGGTACATTTAATGTGTATGTGTAATCATACTCAGCAAAGTAAATGTTATAGTCACCATACGGGTGTGTGTTGATGTTATTGAAAGGGATTGTTTTGGTTCCAAGGTTTTCCGTGGTTCCAGATGTTAGTCCTGTATATGGGGTAAACGTTACTGTTGCCGTTTTACCACTTAGATTGTTACTTGTTATTCTTGCTCCTACTGCCATGGTTTGTTAATTTTTGTCTATTATAAATACTTTATTTTCTGTCTATTTTGTTTTATTATTATGATAATTTTATATAACCGTAATTAATTGTTTGTGAAGCCCCACTATTATTTGTTATACCAAACGAAAATACATTTGAAGTATTTGGTGCGTATGATGTTGGTGTATTTGCAATACTACCATTTGTTCCTATAATTTGGTCAGGCATTGCAGTTAAAACTAATGCATTACCCGGTGTGTAATACCAACCATATTGAGAACCAACTGCCGGAACATTTGTATTTGATGTTGTTACAGTTGCGTTCCAAGTTAAAATACCATTTGGAATATTACCATTTACCCACATTGTATATGAAGCACTGGACTCAACTGTAAAACTTTGTGTTGATGCACCTGCCGGTACTGTCCAAGACCCCGTTGTTTTTAATGTGACATTTGTAGGGCTTGTTCCTGAACTTCCTGATGTACCACTAGAACCTGATGTTCCACTTAATCCATTACTACCTGACGAACCCGAAGAACCATTAGATCCACTTGAACCTGACGAACCCGAAGAACCATTAGACCCCGATGTTCCCGATGAACCGGCAGTTCCTGAAGAACCTAAATCAAGAAATGGTTGACTTGATACCAAATCTTCAATTGATATGCGATTTGATGTGTACCCACTACCACTGGTTGAGGATATCATTAATATATCATCAATTTTTACGGAACCCGTACTACTTAATTCTGAAACTTTTATTAGTGCCATTTTAACTTCTTTTTTTTATAATTTTTTTATTCAGGTATTAGTGTATTTCCATTTTCATCTGATATTATATAAATACCATCTTCTGTTATTATTCCAAACGCATCCGGCGTTGGACTTGGTGTTGGTGTAACCGTAGGAGTTGGTGAAATATTACTATACCAACAAAACTCAATATAAGTACCTGCGTTTATTATTCCCACATTATGTCCGAAATCAATCATATAACCAATACCTCCTTGGAAATATGCGGAATTTTGTTGGAAAACATATACCACACTAACGGGTGTGCCGTTAATTGTGGCAATTGCACCACTAGGAATTGTGCTCACATTAGGATAGTCTGATTCCAAAACATATAAACCGGTATTTCCACCACCATCATAACCAGACAAATATTGTCTTATTGTATAACAATTTAAGTATAATTGAGGTGTCTCCGTAGGTGTTGGGGTTGGTGTTTCAGTTGGTGTAGGAGTTGGAGTCGGTGTTTGTGTACTTGTTGCCGTTGGTGTGGGAGTTGGGGTTGTTAGATTGTTTTGATCTACAAATCCAAAACAAACATTGCAGTAACCCTCAGGTACGGTATAGTTAAAAGTTACACCAGTTACTGTACCATCTATACGAATAATTGAATATCCTTCATTTCCCGTAAGTTGCATATATTGAGTACCATTTACCGGATTTTGATAAGATACAGAGGCCCCAAAAATTGGTGTAAACGGTGCAGACACTTCAATTGGTACATATAAACCTCCATGTCCAATACTTGCAAATGCAACTAACGCATCGGTAACCGGTTGACTAAATATTGCAGTAAATGTACCACTATTATAATTTGCAATTTGATTACCTGTAAATGGTACACCGTACTGTTCAGGGAATGCAGTTGGGTTGAAAACTCCTTGAGTTATTGCCATACCACCTCCACTTTGCGTAACTGAAAGAGTAATGTTGTTTTGGCCTATACCCGATGCAGTTGTATCGGTAACTGAGTTAATAGTCATCCATTGAAATCCTGAACTACCGAAATCTGATGTAGGTGTGGGTGTAGGAGTTTCTGTTGATGTAGGTGATGGTGTTGAAGTAGGGTTAGGTGTTGGTTGTAATAATGAATAATTTAAATCATTATTTGGTATTAATGTGTATGTTAAATCAGTATTTGGTATTAATGTGTAATTAACATCGTTTAACGGTAGAACCAAATACTCTAAATCACTGCTAGGTATTATTGTGCCATTTAAATCATTACTTGGTATTAATCTATATGTAAAATCATTATTAGGAATAATCATATAAACCAAGTCATTACCTGGTATGATTACGTATGTAAAGTCATTATCTGGTATAAATGGAGTTGGTGTCGGGGTAGGTGTTTCAGTTGATAATGGAGTACTTGTCTCCGTTGATGTAGGAGTTGGTGTCGGTGTTTCCGTAGGAGACACACAAATTAATATTTCACCAATAGTACCACCATCTAACCATCTAAATGATTTATTTTCTAAAGGATAATAATAATAGTATTCAGTCCAAGCAACAATATTATTAATATTACCTCCGTTGGTGTCTGAATAAAAATTCATACCATCAACAAATGTTGATGAATTAGAATAAACTATAATATTATTTTCACTTCCTTGACACGCATCTTGTTGAATTGACCAACCATATTTATTATTGGAACCATCTATCGACCTACATTGGATAGTATAATTGTATGGTGATAAAGTAATAGTTGGTGTAGGTGTTGGTGTGCTCGTAGCAATAGGAGTACTAGTTGGTGTCGGTGTTGGGGTTAAACACACAGCATTATTACAATCAGAAACTATTGTTATTGTATCTAAATCATAATCAAATGTTGGACCTGGATCAATACCCACAATTTCATAACATACACCATTACCAACACTATAAGTTATTCCACCTAATCCACTTGTTAAACTTCTGCCTATTTTATTATGTGTATGGTTACAATCCCTTAAATAATAATAGTAATAGGTTACTGTGGATGTGGGTGTTGGTGTCTCAGTTTGAGTTGGTGTAGGTGTTACGGTATTGGTTGGTGTAGGAGTTGGCACAGCAGTCGCTGTTGTAATCGGTGTATTTGTAGGTGTTGGTGTCTCAGTTTGAGTTGGTGTAGGTGTTACGGTATTGGTTGGTGTAGGAGTTGGCACAGCAGTCGCTGTTGTAATCGGTGTATTTGTAGGTGTTGGTGTTGGTTTAACAAATCCACTTGGAACGTTATCACATAAAACACCACACTCTTTAATATTAAAATTTGGTTTTATTGATGTTAAGTAGTGATGTCTTACATGCACAAAATCCAATGGTTCTTCATAATATTGAATTTTTTTAACATTAAAACAACAAACACCATTATGTACATTACCCATTAACCCAGTTCCACCGCCCCAAGATTGAATAAATGGTTGAACACCTCTAGTAGATGGAATAACCTCTTCCCAATTCTTTAACTTATATATAGGTCTACCATTCAAGTATATTTTTAATGTGCCTAATCTTCTATTTCTCTCATCTGCCCAGTTTTTATTTAATTCTTCAATGTATTCATATGTGGGTGTCTCACCAGATAATACCACCTTCATTCCATTTGTTACGGTATAACCTACGGTTACTTGATCAGCAACCGAGCTCCCTGTAACACTTGACACAAAATTCGGCTCCCCATCAACAGCGTGCGGACCTCTTATTAAATCATTCCATCCACCACTATTTTCAATATCACAACCATCATAGTAGTTGTTTCTTTCAAAAACTATTGTTAAATTAAAATCTTTTGTTGGATCATCCATACAAATCGTAGGCGTTTCACCACTGGCAGTATAATATGTTTCAGTATACCCAGATTGGCAGACTCCAGAATAATGTATCGCCGTCCATTTAACCCTACCATCAGGAGTAAAACCAAAAGAAAGATTATTATCCGCATAATTTTTTATATCGTTATCGCCTCTAACACCAATATAATAAAATATCCCGCCATCAACCCAATCAAGATCTTGTCTATTTAAAACAAAATCCAATGTCCACCCCGCGCTTGTTCTTCTTTTAATTTGTGCGTCACAATTGTCTAGTCCAGATCCTGTATTAAAATCATATGCCCAAGGTTTTGCACCCAATTTAACTTGTTTCGGGCAACATAATTCGGAATCTTCCAGCTTATCAACACAATCTATTATGACTTTTGAGAACTCACCAATAATATCCGTTTCTGTTTTTCCAGTTATTCTATTATCAATTGAAGGTGATAAATTGTAAGTTAATTTTTTAAAATAATGCACTTCGTCAGTAATTCCTGTATATGTGTATATATGATTGTTTAATATAATATTATTATATGTCACACCAGTAGTATCAAAATTAGCTACAAAATTAGAATAGTTTAATGTAAACGTTAATCCAGAGTAGATGTAATCTGGATCATTAGCGGTATTATCGATCTCAATAAGTTTAACTGTGGTCTTAATACAGATAAAACTATTTAAACTTGTATTGATAGTTAAGCCGGTATAGGATATTTCTTTGGTTAAATCTAGGACATCTTCATTGTAGTCGCCAGCATTTTTAACGATTTCATGGTCATAATACTCGGAACTGTCCAATTTTAGATCCAACTTGGTTCCGTAATACTTTAAAATGTTCTGATTATTCATATTTACATAAATATCTTTCATAGGGTTTGATATTTATAATAAAAGAAAATATAATGAACGATTTTTTAAAACAGGTCATTGAGGAGAAATTCGCGTCTAAAAAGCAACAAAGATACTTTTACGCGAAAGCTAATGACAAGACTTTAAGTAAAAAAGAACGTGAGAAGTGGAGTAAGATGGCTGGAGAGTTTTCAGATAAAACTAATTTTAAGAAATTACCTGATGCAGTTGATAAAGATGTGCAAGATATGGAGGAGATCGTTGATGATCATGGTAACATACAAAGAAGTAATATACCTCTAGATGTTAATAAAGAATTTGAAACATCTAAAAGTACAACGGATCAAGTGGTTCAAACATCATATGGTGCACAAGGTAGAAATGGGTTATTTGGTACCGCTAGGACAAACTTGAGATATTGGGGTGAATCAGATATGAGTAAAGCGCTAGGTTATGATGACACACTAGGTGACGACGAATCTTATAAGCAAGCATTACATCACTTCACAAAGACTTTAGGTCTATCACACGAAGAGGCGGTTAAAAGACTAGAAGATATGGGATATATCCCAGGACAAAATGAATTAGTTAGATTGGTAGAGAACCCAAAGAAATATATGGAAGACTATATTGAAACTGTTTTGAGTAAAAAAACATATGATTCAGATCTTATTGACAATACTGACGAGGAACCACTTAATCCAATAGTTCAAAAACAAATTGATTCATTATTAAAGACAATAGAAAAAAATAACATACCGTTGGCTAAAGTGATAAATAAACTTAAAAAGTGAACCAAGAATTAAAAGATAGAGTATATGATGTTCCACAAGATGTGATTAATTTAATTAATCACACTATTTCTGGTTTACAGGATAAGAATACTCATGGAGTTAAAAGAGCACAAACATTAATTAATCAAAAAAAAGTAACATACGGTCAATTAAAAAGAATTATTCATGATTTAAAAACAATGGATAAAGTCACAGATAAAGTTACCTATAATTTGTATGGCGGACATTTGATGGAAAAATGGGCAAATACTTTTTTAAATAGTGAAAGGTCACAAGTTAAAAGTAAAAAAGAAGCTAGCATGAACATTAATAATAATACTGGCTTAAGTGGTGTTAGAAATAATGCGTTTAAAAAAACACATAGTAAAAAAGAAACTAACAGAACACCAACAAATTTAATGAAACATAACTCAGAAAGAACTTCAGTTTCTGGAATTTCTCCAGTAAGTTTATCTGAAGAAATTAAAAGAATGAAACAAATTATAAATTATTAATATGGCAACACAATTAGAAATTATTGCTGATAAACAAAGACAAGAAGCCTTGGCTAGAAATTCATATGCAACAAACAACGGATATGATTCAACAAATAGAAACGCATTATCTGACGGAGACGAAAAAGGTAAAGGTGAATTAGCGGGTAGTATCGGCTCTTCTATTGATATACAAAATAGAATTGCTAATTTAGGAAGAAACGAATATAACGATCAAAATGGATATGGTATAACAAATAAAAATGCAATATCTGACGGAGATGAAAAAGGTAAGGGTGATAACAATGGTAATGTTGGATCATCGACTGACATAAAAATCCGCACTGAAACAATGTCTAGAAATAGATACACAGATAATAACAAATATTCTTCAACAAACAAAGATGCTTTATCTGATGGTGATGAATTTGGTAAAGGCGAGAATAATGGTAAAATTGGTTCATTGACTGATATTAATGTTAGAACAGATAGTATTTCTAGAAATCGTTATGGTAACACTAATGGTTATTCTTCAACAAACAAAGACGCGTTATCTGATGGTGATGAATTCGGTAAAGGAGAAAATAATGGACAGATTGGTTCATTAACTGATATTAACACAAGGACTGCTGTTGTGGCATCAAATAAGTATAATAGTTCCAAAGGTTACCCAGATTTTTAATATGAATTTAGATAATTTATTTAATGAGGTAATTGAAGAAGCAAACATACCCGCGCTAAGAACAACACAAGCCGCGCCAATTGTTGATGCGATTAGAAAGAAAAATAGAATAACATTTTATTATACTGGGCCCAAAAGACCAAAAAATAAAAGTGTTAAACCTGGTTATAGAATTAAAGCTGAACCAGTTGCTATTGGTTTAAATAAAAACGGTTATTTGATTGTACGAGCATATATTGATAGTCCATCACAATCTAAAAGAGGAACGCCTTCTGATGTTGGGTTAAAAAAATCAAATTATGGTTGGAGAACATTTCGTGTAAGCAGAATGTCGGCAGTAACATTATTAAAAAATGAGCCATTTGATCCGACTGTTAGAGCTAAATTCAGTAATGAAAAAACAGATAAATCGATGACGAGAACCTATGTTAAAATAAAAACAAACATAGGTCCAGAGGAACCAGAAATTACTAAACCAGAATCACCAAAGCCAGAAACAACACCAATACCAAAACCACAAGCCAAGCCAACACCTGAACCGCAAGAGCCAGAAGTTAGTACGGAACCAACAGCAGCAGCGCCAACAGCAGCAGCACCAACAGTAAAAGCTAAACCAGCTAAGACTGTTGATCTTAATAAAGCGGCAACACAAAAAATAACCAGTAAAACTAGAGCATTTGACCAGGAAATTAGTACAGCACAAAATGATCTTAGTGATGTTCAAAAACAAATAGATAGTAATAAAGAAAATTTGTTAAAAGCCAAAGGAACTCCTGATTATCAAAAGTATGTTGATATTGCTAGAGAATTAACAACACAGAAAACTGATTTAACAAAAAAAGTTGATGGGCTTGTAGATCAATTAGCTCAAGCAGCTGTTAACCAAAAGAACGTAGACGTTCAAAAATTTCAAAGCGCTAATTCAGCTAAACCAAATGCTGGATTAAAAGAGATACCAAAAAAACAAACACCATCAGAAAATCCGGGCGAAGAAGATGAAGAAATGTTTGTAAATGAATCGGTAATAAACAGAATTAAGAAATTAATTAATAAAATGGAGTATCTATAGCTTTATTTTATCAATTAATTAAAATATATTTATATTATTATGGGAAACGGAGCAATTACATCAAACGACTTAATGCAAAAATTAGTTAATGCAAAAAAAGTAATGAATAAGGTTGACAGCGGAAATTACGAAAGAGGTAATATCGATGAAGCGGCGCTTATGCGTGGTAATGACGAAGAAGAGTATCCTCAAATAAACGAATATGAAGAAACTCCGTTTGATGCTGCTAAGGTAATGCCAAAAGGTGTGCCCACAACAGATCGCATAAACCAATCAAAATTACCTGATAACATTAAAAAAGCAATGAGAGAAACACCAATACCACAAATATCTCTTAGTGAAACAATTGATATGGATTTTGTAAAAGGCGCAAAAAGGTTAATGGAGCAAGAGGGTGTTGGTAAACAACAACCACAGAAAAAACAACAATCACAACAAAGCTATAGTCAATCATCAAATATTGATATGAACGCAATTGCTGTTCTTATTGAAAATACCGTTCGTAAAGTTATGGACGAAAAACTTAATCAAATATTAACAGCGCAAACAACATCTACAATCAATGAAAACCTTGTTTTAAAGGTTGGTGATTCTATCTTTAGAGGTAAAATTACAGGTGTAAACAAATCAAAATAGGTTCCCTTTTTAGTTTTTTTTTCTTATATTAGATTTATAACAAATTATAATGTCTAAAATAAGAGTATTAGCAATTCCGTCCGATAATCACGGCGTAGGTAAATTCAGGGTGATTGATCCCTATAAATTCATTGGAAATAATTATTCTGATGAAATTCATACTGACATCCTTTTTGATGTTGAAGATAACGATGATTTTTTTAAAAATTATGATGTAGTTATATTCCACAGTTTTATTCACAAAACAAGTCATGAAGATAATTTAAAAAGAATCAAATGGCTTAAGAATCAAGGCATTAAGGTTATTATGGATATTGATGACTTTTGGATGGTTGATCAAAGGCATCCTATGTATGAGCAAATTAAAAATCTTAAAATTGGAGAAAAAAAGGTCGAATTACTTAAAGAAGTAGATCATATTCATTGCACCACACCAATATTTGCGAATATAATAAAGGAAAGAATTAAAAATAAAAGCGTCCACGTTTTCCCTAACGCGGTAGATGAAACTGAACAACAATTCAATGTCGCGCCATTAAAATCAGATAGAATTAGATTTGGTTGGTTAGGTGGCTCATCTCACTTCCATGATATTGACCTATTAAGATCGGGTATTGGAAATATACAGAACTCATATAATGATAAAACTCAATTTGTTTTATGTGGCTTTGATTTAAGAGGCACAGTTACTGAACTTAATAAAGAAAATGGTGAAGTTAGAAAACGAGATATTTTGCCACATGAAACTGTTTGGAGTAAATATGAAGCAATCTTTACTGATAACTACAAATCTGTTGATCCGGAATATAAAAAGCATTTGTTAACATTTTCACAGGTACCATACCCAGGTGATCTTGAACTACCTTATGTAAGAAGATGGACGCAAGAAATCAACAAATATGCTAACAATTATAATTATTTTGATGTATCTTTGGCTCCGTTAGTGGAATCAATGTTCAATGGTTATAAATCACAATTAAAAGTCATTGAAGCTGGATTCCATAAAAAAGCAATTATTGCTAGTAACGTAAATCCTTATACATTAGATTTGATATCTGCAGTAGATAATGGGGCATTTAATGACAAAGGAAATGCGTTATTAGTTTCTACGCAAAAAAACCACAAAGACTGGGCAAAACATATGAAACGTTTAATTGAAAATCCTAACATGATTGAAGATTTGGGTAATCGTTTATATGAAACAGTTAAAGTTACATATTCATTAAAAAATGTATGTAGAGATAGAGTACAATTTTTAAAATCAATTATAAACAATTAAAAAAAAAACAACTATGCATTATTTAGTTACGATCGGTTATGAAACCGAACAAATGGACAGAGAAGGAAATCCTCGCGTTAAAAAATTTAAGTACGTTATTGAAGCCGAATCAGTTGAGGAAGCTACATTAGTTGCATCTAAGTATAGAGCGGGAGACGTCCGTTCTAGTGAAAGTATTTCAGTCGCAAAAATGGCGATTGAATGCATAATTGACTCTAAAAATACTCCAGAGTATTATAAGTCAAAGTAGTTTAATAGACACCAACTGAATGGAATTTTACGGTAGAGACATACAGATTGTTAGACAGTCCCAAAGTAAAATGGTATTAGAATACACTAATTCAGTTGGTGTTAAATTAACAGTAGAAGAATTACAACGAATGACAGATATATTTGTTGAATGTTGTATAAGACCACAAGACAAAGATTTAAAAGAAAGAATAAAAAATCTAGATAAGTGGTTATCAGAAAAACAAACACAAAAAAATGGAGAACCTGAATAATTTAGAAGATATTTTAAGTAAATTAAAGGAATACGAGAAGTTACTTAATGAAGACGAAAGTGATGAAATAAACGAAGATTTTGCATCACAAATTAACAGCACATTAGATCACCTTAATGATGAAATTCTAAACGCACAAAAATTAGAGTTTTCAAAAATCAAAGTTAAATTTATTAATAAGTCAAATAACCCCGACCCAACATACGCAAATGAGGGAGATAGTGGTTTTGATTTAAGAGCTAACATAGATGAACCAATTACAATTGGCATGTTAGAGAGAACAATAGTACCAACTGGTTTATTTTTTGAACTACAAAAGGGTACCGAATTGCAAGTTAGACCAAGAAGTGGGTTAGCGGCTAAAAACGGTATAAGTGTTGTTAATACACCAGGAACGGTGGATAGTCATTATAGAGGAGAGGTTAAGATTATATTAATTAATCTAAGCAAAGACCCATTCACAATCAACCACGGAGATAGAATAGCTCAAGGTGTAGTTATGCCTGTATTCGGGGAAAATAAGGTAAATCTTATTAATACAGATACACTAAATGAGACCTCAAGAGGTAGTGATGGGTTTGGCTCAAGTGGGATTCAGTGATATTTATAAACAATAAATAGATTAATTAAAACGACACATTTTGGCATTAAAACCTAAGATCGGTAGAAACTACCCAATAGTAGCAATAGAGGAGAAAAAGACATCACATAAGGAAAAGATTAGACAAATAATCAAAAGACCAAAAGAAAAATTCTTAACAGAAAATCAAGAAAAATATTGGAATATGTTGGGTGACAACCAAATCACCCTTTGCTTTGGCCCAGCGGGTGTAGGTAAATCCTATATTGCTATGAAAAGAGCAATTGATTTGCTTTATGATGAGGATAACAAATATGAGAAAATCATTATTGTTAGACCGGCGGTAGAGGCCGAAGAAAAACTTGGTTCTTTACCAGGTGGTTTAGAAGAAAAATTAGATCCATACATTTATCCATCATATTATCTTTTAAACAAGATAATTGGTAAGGAATCTAGAGAAGCTTTAAAAGACTTAGGTTATATAGAAGTGGCCGCCTTAGCATATATGAGAGGATGGAACGTAGATAACACTATCTTAGTTTTTGAAGAAGCGCAAAATGCTAGCCCAGCACAAATAAAATTATTATTAACTCGTATAGGTTTCAACTCTAAATTCTTTTTATCTGGTGATTTAGAACAATCAGATAAATTTAAAGACAAGACAAAATCAGGTCTATATGACGCAAAACAAAGACTTGGCGACTTGAAAGGTATTGGTGTTTTTGAATTTGGTATGGAAGACATTGTTAGAAACCCAATTATATCTCAAATATTGCGTAGATACGAGTAAATTACCTTTACTTTATATTAAATAAGCCCTATCTTTTGAAATATGAATATCTATATTTCAATCGATGGGGTTTTACGTAATTTCGTAAATCGATTTCATTATCACTATGAGCAAGCTTATATTGATGTTGAAGAAACTGAAGATAATTTTGAGTATAAGGTTATTGAACCAATTACTAATAAAACATTGTCTGATCATTTTATCTTTCAATCTAAAGAGCAGGAAGAGTATTTCGAATATATTGAATACCCGATGGAACTTTATGGTCATTCACCAGTAAGTTACAATGGAGTAAATAATGAACTAAATAAATTAGTTTATGATAACAAAGAACATACTATTACATTAGTTGGTTTAGACGAATTAGGTAAGGCAAGACCAGCCACATTTTTCTTCCTTTCCAGAAATGGCATGATGGTTAATAATGTTAAATTTATTTTAAGTAGTGAATTAGAAAAAGAGTGGGAAAATGTAGATATGTGGATCACAGATAGTCAAAAGATTTTAGATACTAAACCAGAAGGCAAAAGAATAGTTTTATTTGAAACACCATATAATTCCTATATTGAATCTGAAAATAAAATAACTAAGCTAAACGAAATACAAATTAATGAGTAATTTATTAAATGGAGAATACTACATTGATATCGACGCAATTGTTGAAAAATGTAAAACAGATAGTTCATCAAAAGATGAGGACGGACAAGAAATAATTGAAATTAATATTTTTAAATATGAAATGATAAAAATGTTAATAGATAGGGTGATAAATGAAATTGATGATTATGAAGAAGAAGAGTTAGACATATTCAGAAAAGATAAAGCTGGTACACCATCATTTAGATTAGCATTTAATACACTAATAAAGAACGATATAATAATAGAAGAAAACGAATAAAATGAGCGAAAATTTAGCAAACATTGAAAAATTAGAGCAAGCCTTATTAAGAATTGATTCAAATGAAAATGGAATCTATTTCTTGTGCTATGACACAAAAGGCAATGCTAGGGCGGCGGTTAAACACATTTATGACATGGCTCTTTTTTTAAGAGAAAATGGAATGAATTCAAAAATTCTTGTTGAAGACAACAAGTATGGTGGTGTTGATGCGTGGCTTGATGAGAAGTACAAAACGATTCCTGTGGTTTCTATTAAGGATGATAAGATCGAAATGAAAATAGATGATATTTTAGTTGTTCCAGAAAACTACTCTAATGTTTTACCACAATTAGCTAACGTTAAATGTGTTAAAATTATGTTAGTTCAACAATTAGAATATATGTTTGAAACATTATCAATTGGTAGCAGATGGAGTGATTATGGTTTTGACAAATGTATCACCACCACTGAAAAAGCTAAGAAATATATTTCCGAATATTTTCCAGAAGCATTATCATACATTATCCCTCCGGTTATTGAAGATTATTTTACTAAAATAGATTTAGCTCAAAAGCCCATTATTGCTATTAGTTCAAGAGATAGAGTAAAACACAGAAAAATTATTTCAGAGTTTTATTTAAAATATCCACAATTGAGATGGATTACATTTAGAGACATGGTTCAAATGTCTCACACAGAATTTGCAACATCATTAAAAGAATGTTTTGTTTCTGTGTGGTTAGATGACGATAGTACTTTTGGTACTTTCCCATTAGAATCAATGAAATGCGGTGTGCCGGTTATTGGTAAAATACCAACAACAGAACCAGATTGGTTGGCAGAAAATGGTATGTGGACATATGATGAAAATAAAGTGGTTGAATTACTAGGGACTTTTTGTTTAGCTTGGTTAGAAGGTGCAGAGATCGATGCCGAGGTATTGGAAACGATGAAAAACACAATTTTACCATATCAAAAAGATATCACTAAAAATAATGTTATTAATATTTTTTCTTCATTTAATTCTAAAAGAAGAGATTCAATATTAACAGCAATTGAAAAATTTAAAACAGTAGAATAAAAATGAAAAATATAACAATAGTTTTACCGGTACATAAATTAGACGACGATTATAAATTAATGTTGGAAAACGCGGTATCATCCGTTAAAGAATTCCACAATGATGTTGTTTTACTTATTGTTGCACCTAAAAAACTAAAAAAAGATTTAGAAGAAGTTGATTTAGGTCAAAAATTAGAAATAGTTTATGAGTTCCATAATTCAGACTCTAATTTTTGTAACCAAGTAAACTTGGCTTTAGAAAAAGTAGAGACACCTTGGTTTTCAATTTTAGAAATTGATGATGAATATCAAAAAACATGGTTAAAACATATGACACAATATATGAAGCAACACCCAGATGCTGATGTGTTTTTACCAATAGTTAAAGATATTGATAAAGAAGGTAATTTTACTAGTTTTACAAATGATTCTATTTGGGCATATGGGTTCACAGATAGACAAGGTTATTTAGACAATGAAGTTTTATTAGAATATCAAAACTATCAAATCACTGGCGGTTTATATAAAACTGATGTTGTTAAAAAGAATGGTGGGTTAAAAGATAATATTAAACTGACATTTGGATATGAATTCTTATTAAGATTAAGCCATAATGGTGTTATTATTATGGGTGTACCAAGAATTGGTTATAAACATGTAAACTTCAGAGATGATTCTCTTTTTTGGTTATATAAAAACGATGAAGGTCAAAAACTTACAGAAAAAGAAGTTAAATTTTGGTTGGATACAGCAAAGAAAGAATTTTTTTACACCAATAAACGCGAAATAAATGAGATAGAAAATTAATGCCTAGAAAAAGAACCCAAAAGGTTTACTTTGGTGAGGATCAAGAAAAGGCGGTAGTCAAGTACCTAGAAAGTGTTGACGAAACAGAAAGAAACAAAATATTCAACGAGTTTCTACGAGAACCATTAATTATAATGGTTGAAAGTATCATACGAAGATATAAACTATATAGAAAAGATTTTGAATTTCAGGATTTACACACTGATACAATGTCTTTCCTTATTACTAAGATCAATAAATTTGATCACACTAAAAACTATAAAGCGTATTCTTACTTTGGAACAATATGTAAGAATTACCTTATGGGTGCAATCCAAAAGGACAATAAAGAAAACAACAGAAGTGTTTCCTACGAAGATATATCGGAAGATATTGAATCTAGAGCGGATCTTTCCTATGTTATAGACGATTACCATGTAGACTATGGAGACGTGATTACGTCACTATCTACTAGATTAGAAGAGTTTATAGAGACTGAAAACCTGACAGATAACGAAACAAAACTTGGATATGCTTTACTTGAAATATTTAGTAATTTTGATAAAATATTTCAAATTGGTGATGGAAACAAATTTAACAAGAATTTGATTTTATTATCTTTGAGAGAGATGACGTCATTATCTACTAAAGAAATAAGAATAGCCCTTAAAAAGTACAAAATGTTATATGATGGTATTTTGGGAGGTTTTTTAGATTAAATCTATTTATTAGTATGAGAACTCCAAGAAAAAATATTAGCCTAGATACGGAATCCGCACTAGCATTAATGCAGGAAATCTACAATGATATTGTAGAACAGAAAAATACTGCGACTTTAATCATGAAAAAGATGCTTTCATTCATGAAGGAATCTGAAGATATGTCAGTAATTGGTCCAGTTATCAAGGAACAACAAAAAATACTAAACGAGTGTACTGAAAAGAAAATCTCATTAGTAAAAATTCAAAACACCCTTATTCAAAAAGGATCTTCAGATGGCGGTAAATTTAGCCCTGGTAAAATGACTCTAACTGAAGAAGATAGAGAATTATTAGAAAAATTAGTCGATGGTGGTGATGACAAAAACAAAGGTGAAAAATATAGCTTATAATGGCAGATTTAAAGGATAAAAAGAATGAAGTAAAGTCGAAATTCAATGCAATACGAAAAGCCAGCGAAGTAAAGAAGGGCGTAGAAGATTTATTGCATAAATATGATGACGACTTAGCCAATATGAACAAACAGATTGGTACTACTTTAGATGCTTTTAGCGACAAGGCAAACAATCTTAAATCTAAGATCCCTAATGTAGATAATATTTTTGAAAAAATTACCAGAGACTTAAAAGGTATCTTACCAGTTAAAGAAAAAGACGGAGAAAGTTTACTTAGAAGATATACTAGAGAATCTGTAAATGAAACTGTTGATTCTATTAAACCAATAATGCTTGGTAGTGTGCAAAAATTATTTTTTGCTAATGACAGCGATATGGGTTGTGGAACTTCCACACCAATGAAAGTTGATTCGCTTACTATATCACCAAAAGAATTTGATTTTTTAGATATGTTACAAACCGATCCACAAACAGGATTGGGTAAAATTGTTTATGAAAATTCAGTAGATGGTGGTAAGGTTAAGTTAAACAAAGATTTATATTCAACATTTAATGCCTCAACGCCTTATACTTTTTACGCAAATGATGAAACCGCATTATTTCAAATGACTTGGGATAGCGCAAACCAACACTATACAATTTCAGGATTACAAGCTAATGCGTTAACAGTTGATGGGTTTCTTAAAAAATATTACGAATCAATAGAATTCCCTAAGATATCAGATATATTAAAAAACAGCTTAGCATCTATAGCACCGGTTGGCGGTATTAATAGTACCAATAGCAGTATGGATGTTAAGACTAATGAATTAAATAGAATCATTAATAGCATTTGTTCATTGTGTCAAAATCCACAAAACAATAACGGATCTTCATTAAAACAAAACGCAATTAATCAGTTTAGTGATAATGAAGTTGATCTGGGGTTAATATTTGATTTTGATAGTGTTGAAGGCATTGATATTGATCAGGAAACATTAAGATATCAAAAAGTTATGCAATTTCAAGATTGTAATAACTTTAAAGTACCAGTAAATCAAAGAATTATAGAAGATTTTGCGTTTCTTACAGGTACCAAAAATAACATTACTAGTGATTACAATAATGCGTTACAAAAATTAGCAAAAGATGCGTATGACCAAAGTGGATTTTCAATTCCATTTCCACAATTTAATGCAAATTTAGATTTTCAATCAATGCAAAATTTACCTAAGGCATTATTATCTTCTATATTTTCAGCTAAAATGTTTTTACCTCTGGCAATACTTTATAAAATGTTTAAATC
>Ga0209500_10000215_pt1 | contig 52392 bp, 44 predicted proteins | sample S_140212_EF_Meta_FD_187323 | JGI IMG/M metagenome (GOLD analysis project Ga0209500, IMG submission 187323) | Freshwater microbial communities from Lake Simoncouche, Canada to study carbon cycling - S_140212_EF_MetaG (SPAdes) (version 2) | ecosystem: Environmental > Aquatic > Freshwater > Lake ... | reverse complement strand
GCGCAACTCCACCGCGACTGCGGCGCGCAGCTGCCTCTCCGCTCCGGCGACCATGTGGTCGTCTTCGGCGGTGAGTCGGCCGCGTTCCTGCAGGGAGTTGCGCTCCCGGGGGTGGAGCTTTCCGTCGCGGCTTCCGTCGAGGAGGCCGCCGCCCGCATCGCCGCGCATCGTGGCTTCGTCTTCCTGAAAGGCAGCCGTTCCTTCGCCCTCGAGCGCTGCCTGCCCGAACCCCTGCGCTCCGCGCTCTCTTTCCACTAGGATGCTTTACCGTCTCAGCGAACTTGTCCACACCTGGGGGCCTTTCCGTCTCTTCGAGTACATCTCCGTCCGCGCGATTCTGGCTGGCGTGACGGCGTTGCTCCTCGGCATGCTTTTCTCCGGCCGACTCATCGCCGTGCTCGCGCGTCTGCGCCAGCCAGAGCGCTCGGCGAAACTGATGGGCGAGCTCGCCAAGGAAGGCGGCAAGGTCCCGACCATGGGCGGCCTTATCATTGCCGTCGCGATGATCCCTTCGGTGCTCCTCTGGGCGCGCCTCAACGTCCTCGTGCTCGCCGCGCTCTGGTGCCTCATCGGCATGGGCCTCGTCGGCCTCTACGACGACTGGCTGAAGGTCCGGCATGGCAGTTCCGACGGCATCTCCGCGCGCATGAAGCTGGCGGGGCAGGGGCTCGTCGCGCTCATCGCCTTCGGCATCGTGCTCCTCGATCCGGCCTATCGCGAAAGTCTCTGCGAGATCTGGCTGCCGGTCCTCAACGGCCCGCTCTGGTCAGCGAAGTCCCTCGGCTGGCCCTTCCTCGCGTGCCTCGGCGTCGCCGGCGTGTTCTTCGTGCTCGTCTGCGTGGGCTGTTCCAACGCGGTCAACCTCACCGACGGCCTTGACGGCCTGGCTATCGGCTGCGTGCTCATCACCACGATGATCCTCGGCGCGGTCGCCTATCTCGTCGGTCACCATGAGTTCGCGACCTACCTACGCATCAGTTACGTGCCAGGCGCCGGCGAGCTCGCGGTCTTCTGCTCCGCCCTCGTCGGCGGCAGCCTGGTCTTCCTTTGGCACAACGCGGCCCCGGCCGAGATCTACATGGGCGACGTCGGCGCGCTCGGGCTCGGCGGCGGCATCGGCGCGGTGGCCTGCCTGATGCATCAACCTTTCCTCCTCGCGATCGTCGGCGGCGTCTTCGTCGTCGAAGCGGTCTCGGTCATCCTGCAGGTGGCCTACTTCAAGCGCACGGGCGGACAGCGTCTGTTCCTGATGACGCCCATCCATCACCACTTCCAGAAGAAGGGCTGGCCCGCGACCAAGGTCGTGGCGCGCTTCTGGATCCTCTCCCTTTTGTGCGGCCTTCTCGGCCTGCTCTCCCTCAAGCTCCGATGAGCGAGTTCCCCGAATCCCTCCGCCGCCGGCTCACCCGTCCCGCCGCCGTCTTCGGCGAGGGCGTGAGTGGGCGTTCGGTCGCGGAGTCCCTCGCCTCGGCCGGCTTCGCTTCGGTCATCTACGACGAACGCGGGGAAAATCGGCAGTTCGGCCCCGAGGAGGCCGCCCGTCACGATCTCTTGGTGTACAGCCCGGGCTTCCCGCAGTCGCACCCGTGGATTCTCGCCGCCCGCCGCGCCGGCCTGCACTGCCTGACCGAGTTGGATTTCGGCGCGCTGCTCTGGACCGGTCCCGCCATCGCCATCACTGGCACCAACGGCAAGACGACCATCACGGAGTTCCTTTCATTCGCTTTCAAGCGCTCCGGGCTCGACGCCATCGCTTGCGGTAACGTCGGTCTGCCGCTGACGTCGCTGCATCGTACGGTCTCCAACGGTTCGTTTGTCGCGATCGTAGAGGTCAGCTCCTTTCAGGCGGAGGATCTCCGCCACTTCACGCCCGAGGCGGTGCTCTGGACGAATTTCGACGAGGATCACCTCGATCGTCATGGCGACCTCGAGAGCTACTTCCGCGCGAAGTTCCGTCTCATCGAACGCATGATGCCCGGCGGCATCCTCGTCGTCGGCGAATCTGTCGTCGCGTCCGCCCGCCAATTCGGCATCGAGCTCCCCGCGGAAGCCATCGTCGCCACACGCGCGGAGGTCGCCGACACGGTGCCCGCGGGTTCGGTCTTCGACTCCTGGCCGCAGCGCGAGAACTGGGCCATTCTCTGTAAGTACTGGCAGGCGCGCGGCATCCCGATGCGCCATCTCGAGGAGGCGGCCCGCCTCTTCCGCGTCCCGCCCCATCGTCTCCGCAAGGTCGCCGAGAACAAGGGCGTCGAATTCTGGAACGACTCGAAGGGCACCAATTTCCACGCCGTCCAGGCCGCGCTCTCGGAATTTAGCATCCCGGTCCGCTGGATCGGGGGAGGGAAGTGGAAGGGTGGCGACCTCGCCCGCTTCGTCCGCAATATCGCGCCGATGATCGACAACGCCTACCTCATCGGCGAGACGGCCGAAGAGTTGAAGCGTCACTTCGACGAGCTCGGCAAGTCCGCCCGTTGCTACCCTTCCTTGCAGGACGCCGTCGTCGCGGCCGCTAAGGATGCGCCCGCCCCCTCGGCTATTCTGCTGAGCCCCGGCTTCTCCAGCTTCGACCAGTTCCGCGGCTACGCCGAGCGTGGCCTCGTCTTCGAACGTGCCGCGAGCGCCCTCGCGAACCGCGTCTGATTTTTCCAACCAACCCACCCACCCAAACCACCAGACTCACCACCATGCGTCCCCTCATCACCGTCACTGCCGTCGTGCTCCTGCACCTCTGCGTCATCGCCGTCCTTGTCGGCGTCAACGGCTGCCGAAGCACCAGCGGCTTCGAGCAGACCGGCGACCTCGCCGCCTACTCCGGCGGCGCCCGCCCCGCCGGCACCACGGCATCCGCCCCCGTCGCGGTCGCCCCAATCTCCGATCGCATCCCGACTCCGGTCCCGACCAAGCTCACGCCCGTGGGCGCAGTCGGCCATGGCGGTAAGCGCACCGTGGTGAAGGGCGAGACCCTCATGAGCGTCGCCGCCAGCGAGAAGGTCTCCCGGGCCGACCTCGCGAAGGCCAACGGCCTCACCCTCAACGCCGACCTTAAGGCCGGCCAGGTGCTCACGATTCCGGCCGCCTCCAAGGCTCCCGTGAAGGCCGCGCCCAAGGTCGCGCCCAAGGCCGCCCCGACGGCCCCGAAGACCCCGGCCGCCGCCCCGGCCGCTAGCTTCACTCCCTTCAAGCTGGTCCCTGTGGGCAAGGCCGCCGAAGCCGCTCCGGCTCCTGCGGATAAGAAGTAAGCTGACGACCACGCCGCGTCATGGAGATCAAGGAGAAGCAGGAAGGTCCGGGAGCCCTGGGTGGGTATTCCTTGGGCATCCTGCTGCTCGCGATGTCCCTCGCGGTGTTCGGTCTGGTGGTGCAGTACAGCGCGGGCATCTCGCTTTCGTCGAGCAACCGCACCGGGGCGTTCTACCGTCAGCTGGTCTACGTGCCGATCGCCTTCGTCGCCGGCTTCGCCTTCTTCCGTCTCAACCTTGAGAAGGTGCGCGAGTGGCGCTGGTGGATCCTCGGCGGCGCCTGCCTTGCGATGCTGCTCGCGCGGATCCCGCACGTCGGCGTCTCGGTCAACGGTTCCTGGCGCTGGATCGATTTCGGTTTCTTCCGTCTGCAGGCCTCGGATCTCGGCAAGCTCGCCATGGTGGTCGTGCTTTCCGATTTCCTCGCGCGCATGCAGCGGCACACCTTGCCGAACAAGTTCGCGATCTACCAGCTGAGTACGCGTGAACCCTACCTCTTCACGCGCCGCGGCTGGATTGATTGCCGCGAAGGCTTCGTGAAGCCCGTCGGCATCCTCTTGCTCATCGCGGGTTTCATCGCGCTCGGGCCGGACCTCGGCACGATTCTCCTCTGCTGCGCGGTGGGCGGAACGATGATGCTCGTCTCGGGTGTGCGCTGGGCCTACGTGATCCCTACCTTCCTGGTCGGGCTGAGCGGCTTCACGGTCCTCATCCTCAACTGGCCGAACCGCCTGCGCCGCTTCACCTCGTTCCTCGAGCCGTGGGAGAAACGCGGCGACGAGGCCTACCAGCTCTTCGAAGGCCTGGTCGCGTTCGGCGTCGGCGGACTGACGGGCAAAGGCGCCGCCAACGGTATCCAAGGACGCGCCTACCTGCCGGAAGCCCATACGGATTTCGTATTCTCGGTCATCGCCGAAGAATACGGTCTCGTCGCGACTTCGCTCGTGGCGCTGGTCTACCTCGGTATCTTCTGGTGCGCCTACCGCGCGATGCGGTATTCAGCCGATCTCTACCGCTTCAATATCTGTCTCGGCGCGTCGCTCTTCCTCGTCCTGCAGGCGCTCATTAACATGGGCGTCGTCACGGGCCTGCTTCCGACCAAGGGCATCTCGCTCCCGTTCATTAGCTACGGCGGCACCAATCTCGTCATCATGGGCTGCATGGTCGGCCTCGTCCTTAACTGTATCCGCGAATCGGCTCAGCCGGCCTTCGTGACCAAGGAGGCGCGCGCATGAGCCGCGTGCTGCTCGCGTGCGGCGGGACCGGTGGCCATCTCGCCCCGGGTATCGCCCTCGCCCAGCGGCTCACGGAGGACGGACACGAATGCCTGCTGATCGTCAGCAGCAAGGTGGTCGACGCGCGCATGACTTCCAATTACTCGCGCTTGAACTTCGTGCCAGGCAAGGGCCGCGGCTTCGGCCCTGGGCTCGCCGCGAAGCTGCTTTTCTTCCCCGCGCTGCTGGGCGCGGTCTGGTCTTCCTGGCGGCTGATCCGCCGTTTCCGTCCCGATGCGCTCGTGTGCTTCGGCGGCTTCATGAGTCTCGGTCCTTCGCTGGCCTGCCGCCTGGGCGGCATCCCCGTGCTCGTACACGAAGCCAATCGCAAGCCCGGCAAGGCCGTGCGGCTCATCGCGCGTTTCGCCGACGCGGTGCACTTACCCGCGGGTGTGCGCATTCCCGGCCTCGCTGCGGAGCGACAGCATGATTCGGGCTACCCCGTCCGCGCCGAGATCCGTCCGCAGGCGCGTGACGCCGCTCGCCGCACGCTCGGCTTGCCGCCGACGGGCCGCCTGGTGCTCGTCACCGGCGGCAGCCAAGGCGCTGCCGTGCTTAATCGCTGGGTCGAAGATAATCTCGAGGAATTCGCCATCCGCGGCATCCATGTGCTTTGCCTCACCGGCCCGGGCGGCCGCGAGGATGAAGTCCGCTCGCCCGACTCGCTGGTGAAGTTCGTCCCATTCTGCCACCAGATGGCGATGGCCTATTCCGCGGCCGACCTCGCGGTCACGCGCGCTGGCGCGGGCACGCTCGCCGAGTTGGCCACCTGTCGCACGCCGGCGGTGCTCGTCCCCTATCCTCGCTCGGCGGACGACCACCAGACGGCCAACGCACGCCAGAGCGAACAGTCTGGCGCCGCGATTCTCCTGCCGGAGACGGAGCTCTCGGGGCTCCTGCGCGTCGTCTTCGACCGCCTCGCTGATGCCGCCGCGCTCGCGGTGATGCGCGATGCGCTCGCGCTGGCCGACGCCGCCAACCGCTGGGAAGAACTCGCCCACGAAACCATCGCGCTCGCCGGCCGCCGCCGGCTCGCCGCCGCATGAGCGCTTCCGCCTGGATGCTCGGAGCCTGCGGCATGGGCGTCGGCCCGCTCGCCATCTACCTGAAAGGGGAGGGCTGGGATGTCTCGGGCTGGGATGATTCGACGGGGAGTCCGATGGAGCTTCAGCTCGCCAACGCCGACATCCCCTTGCTCCGCGATCCTTGGGCCGCTGGTCGCCATCCTTCCGTCGTCGGCCGTTCCAGCGCGGTCAAGCCCGGCCACGCCGCGCTCGCGCTCGCCGAACGTCACGAGGTCCGCACGCTTCGCCGCGGCGAACTTCTCGCCGAGGCCGTCGCTGACCGTCGCTTCGTCGCCATCTGCGGCAGCCACGGCAAGACGACCACGTGCGGGCTGCTTGTCGCTGCCCTTGCCAGTGCGGAAGCCGATTTCGGTTACGTGCTCGGCGGGCTCTTCCGCGACCCGAGTTTCCCGCCGGCCCGCTCCTCCGCTTCGTCGCCTTGGGTCGTCGCTGAAGTAGACGAAAGCGACGGCACAATCGGTGCGTTCTCGCCCGACGTCACCGTGGCCGTGAACCTCGATTGGGATCACCCTGACTATTATCGCGACGAAGCCGCCCTCGAAGGCGTCTTTCGCGCGCTCTTCGAACGCACCCGCACCGCGGTGGTCATCCCGGTCGGCAACGAACGCCTCGAGCGTCTCGTCACCGGACTGAAGGTGCCGGTCATCCGCGTGGGCGAAGGTGGTGATTATTCCTTCCGCCTCGTGCAGGGCGGGCACTCTTCCTCGGTGGTCTCGCTCGAAGGACGTTTCCCGGCCGGTCAGTTCAACCTGCCGGTCGCCGGTACCTTCAATCGTTCCAACGCCTCGCTGGCGCTCGCGGTCACGCACTTCATCACCGGGGGCCTCGTTCCCGAGCCGCTCGCCCGCTGGCGCGGCATCCGTCGCCGCCAGGACGTGCTCTTCGAGCGTACTGGGCTGCGCGTGCTCGCGGATTACGCGCACCACCCCACCGAGATCGCCGCCCTGCTCAAGTGGGTGCGCGAGACGCACGCGGGCCGCCTGGTCGTCGTCTTCCAGCCGCACCGACATACGCGCACGCGCCAGTATGCCCGTGAGTTCCGCGACGCCCTCGCCGTCGCCGATCATGCCCTCGTCCTGCCGGTCTACTCCGCGGGTGAAGCGGCCCTCGAAGGCGGCGGCTCTGATGCCATCGTCAACGGCTCCGCGCAGCGGCTCGTCGAGGACCGCCGGACCTTGCCTCGCGTCTTGGACGAACTTTCCACCGGCGCCGACACGGTCGTGGCCTTCGTTGGCGCGGGCGACATCGAGCGCGATGCCGAAGCCTACGCCAAGGTGCTCCGCCGCCGCGGCGCCGATATCCTTTCGCTCGACCTCCCCGACCTCGTCTCCGGCCGCCTCTCCGCGGAGTGCGCCTTGCGCGCCAACGAACCGCTCGCCCGCCACACGACGCTCGGACTCGGTGGCGCCGCGCGCTGGTATGCCGAACCAGCGAACGTGGACGATATCGTGGCGCTGCTGCGCGCCGCGGCGGAACTCGACTTGCGCTGGTTCGCACTCGGTCGCGGTTCCAATCTCCTCGTGCCTGATGAGGGCTACGACGGCCTCATCCTGCACCTCGACGCGGCCCATTGGGGTGCCGTGACCGACCTCGGTGATGGTCGCTTCCGCGTCGGTGGAGGCACCCGCCTCAAGGAGCTCTGTGGCTTCGCCGCGCGCGAAGGCTGGAAGGGCTTCGAGTTTCTCGAGGGTATCCCTGGCACGATCGGCGGCTCGCTGCGCATGAATGCCGGGGCGATGGGCGGCTGGATCTTCGACATCGTCGAGTCCATCGAATGGCTTTCGCCGCAGGGTCACGTGCGTGCCGCTCGCCGCGACAGTTTTGACGCCCTCTATCGCGACTGCCCGCAGCTACACGGCTCGGTCGTGCTCTCCGCCGTGCTCCGCTCCTCTGGCCGCGACGAACCTGTCACCATCCGCGCGCGCATGGACGACCTCGCCGCGAAGCGCCGCGCCTCCCAGCCGCGCGAGGCTAGCGCAGGCTGCGTGTTCAAGAATCCCGAAGGCGACAAGGCGGGCCGCCTCATCGACCTTAGTGGGCTGAAGGGGCGGGCCGTCGGACCGGTTTCCGTCTCGCCCACCCACGCCAATTTCCTCGTCAATGCCGGCGACGCCAAGGCCGTGGATTTTATCGAACTCATGCGCACCGTCCGCGCCGAGGTGAAGGCCCGCCAAGGCGTCGAGCTCCAGCCGGAGATCGTCGCCCTCGGCCGAGAATGGAAGGAACTCCTATGACTTTGACGCCCGAAATCATCGTCCTCTGCGGCGGTCTCTCCTCCGAACGCGAAGTCTCGCTGCGTTCCGGCCGGGCCGTCTCGTCGGTGCTCCCGGGCTCGCGGCTCATCGAGCTCGAGGCCGATGTCTTGCCCGCGTGGCTCGACGGTGCCAAGCATGTCGTCCTACCCGTCCTGCACGGTGGCTGGGGCGAGGACGGTCGCGCCCAGGCTGAGATGGAAGCCCGCGGCATCGCCTTCGCCGGTTGCTCGTCCGCCGCCAACCACCTCTGCATGGACAAGGTCGCCACCAAGCGTGCCATGCGCGGTGCGGGCGTCCCGGCCATCCCGGAGGTCGCCTTCGCTGGCGCCGCCAAGCCCACGGCCGCCGCGCTCGTGGCCGCCTTGGGTGGACACATCGTCATCAAGCCCTCCGACCAAGGCAGCAGTGTTGGTCTTTACATGTTGGAAGGGGAGGCCGCCGTGGCCAAGGCCTTAGCCGAGATTCCCGCTTCTGGCCAGTGGATGGCTGAGCGCCGCCTCCGCGGCCGAGAGATGTCCGTCGGCCTGCTGGATGGCCAGCCCATGGGAATCGTCGAGATCGTCCCGCTCACCGGGGTCTACGATTATAAGACCAAATACACCAAAGGGGCCTCGGAGTACCGTTTCCCTGCCGCCGTCGGTCCGGAGCTGACCGCCGCCATCGGCGCGGCCGCTGCCCGGCTGTTCGCCGCCTGCGGTTGCCGGGATTTCGCCCGCGCGGATGTCTTCCTTGAGCCTGACGGCCAGTTCTATTTCCTCGAGATCAACACGATGCCCGGCATGACCGAAACCAGCCTGATGCCTAAGAGCGCTTCCTGCGTCGGCCTCGACTTCCCCTTGCTCGTCCGCCGCATGGCCGCTCCGGCCCTCGCACGCGCCGCCCAAACCGTCCGACTCTGAACATGGGCCTCTTCGACAATCTTTTTCGCAAACGCCGCGACGCCTTCATGGGCCAGGCCGATCGCGACTGGCGCGCGCTCGTGCCACAGGACGTCAATCGCGTCCCCGAAGGCGAGATCGGCCGTAAGCGCGCCGTGCGTTCCAAACTGCCCACGATCCTTGCGGTGGGTTTCTTCGTGGTCCTCGTCGGCGTCCTCTGGTGGGCGGTCGACGAATCCGTGACCGCTGCGCCCGCCGCGGGTTCGCTCCGTTACAAGACCGACGGTTTCCTCTCCGCCGAATTCGTGAAAAAGATCGTCGCCAACGGACCGGAAGGTTTTGGCCGCGACGTGCGTTCCATCAAGGCCGACCTCGAAGGGGATAATCAGGTCGTCGCCGCCGACGTCCGTCGTCGTGGCGACGGTACCCTCGATATCTCGTTACGTGAACGGCTCGCCGTGGCCAAGGTCGCTTCATTGCCAGGCAAGGGTACGCCGATGCAGGTACGCCTCGTGGCCTCCGATGGGCAGACCTTCGCCGGCGCAGGCTATCCCGAGCAGGCCGTCCGCAATCTCCCTGAGATCCAGGACTACCGGGCTACGGGTAGCGACGACAAGATGATGATCGAGGGTATCGAGATCGCCGCGCCGTTCCTGCTCACCGTCCGCACGACCTACCCGAACCTTTACAAACAGTGGTCCGCGGTCTCCCTGCGCGACTGCTTCGGTGCCCAGGAGGATTCACCAAGTTCGAACCTGCGCATCACCGTCCGTCCCGGCACGCAGCCGATGGATCGTCCCGCGCTCGTCGAGATCGTCTTTTCCACCGCCAACTGGCGCAATGAACTCGCGTTGCTCTCGCGCATCAACGTCGACGAGATGCTGCGCCGTCCCAGCGCGACCTCGCCGGCCTACGTGCTCAAGATGTCGATCCAGAACCGCACCAACGCCGCCTCGCCCGTCCCCGAACCCCGCCTTGTCCCCCTTCCTCTCCGATGACTTCCAAGCCCCTTCCTTCCCTCATCGCCGTCATCGATGTCGGCACGCATAAGACCGCCAGTCTCCTCGGCCAGATCATCGACGGCAAGGCTCGCATGCTCAGTTTCAGCGAACGCCGCACGGACGGCGTGGTGAAAGGTACCGTCACCGACCTCGAGAAGCTCACGCAGTGCGTGCATGAGGTCGTCAACGACATCGAGCGTGGTTCCGGCCGCGCGGTCGAGCAGATCTACCTTTCGTTGTCCGGGCCTGCGGCCGAAGGCGAACGCGTGAAGGGCTTCGTGGCCGTGCCCGCCCACGACGGCAAGGTCACCGCCAAGGACGTCAGCGAAGCGATCCAGTCCGCCAAGCGCCTCGAGCCGCCGGCGGGCCGCGCGACAATCCTCTACATGCGCCAGCCGACGATGCTGGACAACCGCCCGGTGAGCAACCCGGTGGGCATGGCGGGCAAGCGCCTCGAGGTGAACTTCTGGCGCGTGACGATGGAAGAGGGCAACATGCGCATGCGCGTGGGCATGGTGAACGGCATGAGTATCAAGGTCCGCGACTTCATCCTGGCCTCGCACGCCGCCGCCTGCGCGACCGCCAGCGACGCCGATAAGCAAGGGGTGTTGGTCGTCGACATGGGTGCCGGTACGACCGACTGGATCCTTTATTACAAGGAGCACATCCTCTGCGCGGGTTCGATCCCCGTGGGCGGCGAGCACCTGACCAACGACCTCAGCGTGGCGCTCCGCATCAGCCGCGAGACGGCCGAGGATCTGAAGCTCCGCTTCGGTTCTGGGATGCACCGCGAGAACGACGTCAACCAGACCATCTGGAAGGACGGCGATAAGGGCGTGGGCGACCAGCAGTTCAATCGCGGCACAATTACTCAGGTGCTCTCGCTCCGCTACCAGGAGACCATCGAGTTCGTGCGTAAGGACGTGCTCCGCCGGCTCGAGGCAATCTTCCCCGGTCACGCCGTGAAGCTCGACCAGAATATGATTCCTTCCGGCGTCATCCTCACCGGCGGTTCCGCCAGCCTGGCCGATGCGGCTGAAGCCGTGCAGCTCGTGATGGGCCTTTCCGCCCGCGTGGGTGTCCCGAACTTCGAGAACGAATCCCTCCGCAAGCCCGAGTATGCCGGTGTGGTGGGACTCATGACCGCCGCGATCACGGACGCCCCTCCGCCGGTACGTCGTCCGCGCGGCTTCCTTGCTCAGCTGAAGGAGCTCTTCCGTCTCTAAGATGTCCTCGCCTGCTTCCATCCTTCTGGTCGGCCTCGGTGGGGCAGGGTGCTCGATGGTCACGCGCCTATCGGCGCAGCTGCCGGCCGAGGTCGCCGTCGCATTGCTTGATACCGACGCGCGTTCCTTACCCGCCGGCACGGCGGCCACGTTACAGCTCGGCCGGGCGCAGACGCGCGGCATGGGGACGGGCGGCGAAGCCGCGCTCGGTCTCGCTTCGGCGGAGTCCGAAGAAGCCGCCCTCCGTCGTTTGTTCGCCGGCGTCCCCGTCGTCGTGCTCGTCACCGGACTGGGTGGCGGTACTGGCAGCGGGGCTGCGTCCGTGGTCGCGGGGTTTGCGGCCGAGTGCGGCGCGACGGTCCTCTCTTTCGCGACCATGCCTTTCTCGCACGAAGGCGAACGTCGGATGCGCCAGGCGAATGACGCCACGGTCAAGCTCGGCCAGAAGTGCCATGGGCTCATCGTGGTGCACAACGATCTCCTGCTCCAGCAGGTCTCGCCGGACGCGCCTCTTTCCGAGTCCTTCGCCGCGGCGGATAACTGGGTTGGCGGTGCGCTTCGCGGCCTGGCTTCGGCCTTCGCCCCCGGCGCGCTCATCGCGGTCGACCCCGCCGCGTTGCGTTCGCTCCTTTCCACGCCCGGTTCGCCCACGCTCTTCGCCTTCGGCGTCGGTCAGGGCGAAGGCGCCGCCATGAAAGCCGCCCGCGCGGCCTGCGATTGCCCGCTCGCGCACGCGCCCGGCGCCGTCGCCAAGGTCGCCTCGCTCTTCATCACCGTCGCCGGTGGCTCCGCCATGACCTCGACCGAGGCCTTCGAGGCGGTCGCCGCGGTCCGCGCACGTTTCGGCGGGGAGACCTCTACGGTCCTCTGCGCCCGCATCGAGCCCTCGCTCGGCGACCGCATCGAAGTCTCGGTGCTCGGTGCCTCGTTGCCCGCGCCGAAGGCGCCGGCGAAGCCCAAGAAGGGCGCCAAGGCGGATGATCCCGCTCAGCCGATCTTCGAGTTTGCGACGGAGGAATCGATGCGCCGCGGTCTGTTCGGAGGTACGCCGATGACTTTCATCGACGGCCAAGATGTGGATGTGCCGGCCTATATCCGCAAGGCTGTGCGCCTACCGGTGGCGCCCTAATTCTTGCTTCCCGGTTGCGCCCCGCCCGGGTCCGCCTACGTTCGGCCTATGCCCGCGTTTGACGTCGCTGCTCTCCGCAAGGACTTCCCAATCCTAGGGCGTTCCGTGCGCGGCCGTCCGCTGACCTATCTCGATAACGCCGCGACTTCCCAGAAGCCGTTGGCGGTGATCAAGGCCCTGGAACGCTACTACTCCGAGCAGAACGCTAACGTCCACCGCGGCGTCCACCTCCTGAGCGAGGAAGCCACCACCGCCTACGAGGCCGCTCGCGCCTCGGTCGCGAAGTTCCTCGGCCTCAAGGATACCCGCGGTTGCGTCTTCGTGCGCGGCGCCACCGAGGGCATCAACCTCGTTGCCGAATGTTGGGGCCGGACGAACCTCAAGGCCGGTGATGAGATTCTGCTTACGTATCTCGAGCACCATGCGAATATCGTGCCTTGGCAGGTGATCGCCGAGCGCACGGGCGCCAAGGTCATCGTCACGCCCGTCACGCCCCGCGGAGAAGTCGATCTGGTCGCCTTCCAGGGGCTGCTTTCCGCCCGCACCAAGCTCGTCGCCTTTGCGCACGTCTCGAACGCCCTCGGCACCGTCAATCCCGCCGTCGAGATGACCCGCCTCGCCAAGGCCGTGGGAGCGGTCGTCCTCATCGACGGCTGCCAGTCCGCCGCGCATTTCAAGGTCGACGTCCCGGCGCTCGGTTGCGACTTCTACGCGTTCTCCGGCCACAAGACCTTCGGTCCGACCGGCATCGGCGTCCTCTGGGGTCGTCCTGAGCTGCTCGACGCCATGCCGCCTTACCAGTTCGGCGGCGACATGATCCGCAAGGTCGACTTCGCCGGCACTACTTTCCGCGAGGCCCCGGAGCGTTTCGAAGCCGGCACGCCGGATATCTCCGGCGCCATTGGACTCGGCATCGCCTTGGAATATTTCATGCCCATCCAGGCGGCCGCACATGCACATGAGCAGACCCTGCTTGCTGCCGCGACTGAACGCCTCAAGGCCATCAAGGGCCTGACCATCGTCGGCGAAGCGCCCGAGAAGGTCGCCGTGATCTCTTTCACAATGGAAGGTGGGCATCCGCACGACATCGGTACGCTGCTGGATGCCGACGGCATCGCCATCCGCACCGGCCACCATTGCTGTATGCCGTTGATGAAGCATTACGGACTCAGTGGCACCGCCCGCGCTTCGTTCGCCTTCTACAATACGTTGGAGGAAGTCGACCGCCTGGCTGTCTCGCTCGAGAAGGTGCGGAAGATGATGGCCTGAGGTCGTGCGCCTCGCCCAAAGAAAAAGGCCCCAGAAGGGGCCTTTTCGTTTGGTATCCTGAACGGATTACTTCTTACGAGACTTGGCCGGCGCCGAGGCGGCGCGGGCGGCCTTGACGGCCTCGGTGCCTTCGTTCGGGTCTTCGTCTTCGTTGAGGACGTCGGCGCGCTTGATCGCGACGAGGGCGGCGGAGACGTTGTCAGTGGTCTTCTTACGATTATTGGTCTGCAGGGCGGTCACGGCTTCCTGGATGAGCTGGATGGCGTTCTTCTCCTGCTTGATGATCTCCTCGTGGTCTTCCTTTACATGGCGCGGACGGGAGGAGGTGGGTTTGCGGGGGCCGGCGGTGCCGCGAGGGCCTTTGGGTTCCTTGGCTTCGCGCGGGCGGATTTCCTGTTCTTCCATATCTTCCGCGACAGAGAGATCCTTGATGGCTTCCTTGAGGTCGGCGACGGTCGGAGCGGTCTCGGCGATTTCGAGGAGCTTGATGGCCTGATCGAGCAGGGTGTCTTCATGTTCGTCCCACTCATCGACGACGCCGAAGTCGCCGCCGGGGGTGGACGGACCAGGTCCAGTGGGGCCCTTGCCGCCTCCGCCGAGGAGATGGGCGGCCGGGTTGTCCGCGGAGGTGACCGCGAAGGCTGGAACGGAGAGGCCGATGGCGAGGAGAGCCAGGGTGAGCTTGGGGTTCATAGGAATAATATACGACTGGCCTTCCGCACGGTCAACCTGCGTTCCCCGGTTCGGCCTAGGGACGTTGCCTCAGGCCGGTTTCGGTTCGGCCGAGGTCATCGAACGGCGCAAGATATCGAGGATTCCTTGGATTTCCCAGTTCCGGGCGGCCCCGGATAGCCCGATGAGGGCGCGGGCCTCATGGATGTCGTCCGGGTGATGCCCCGGCGGCCAATCGAGCCAACTCCGATCGAGCGCATGCCGCGAATCCTGGAGCAGGGGTAGTAGCGCGTTCACGCACAAGGTGTCGGCGCGACCATCGGAGAGCAGGCAGGCGAAGACGCCGTCGATGAGTCGACGACGGGCGGAGACGAGCGGCGAAGCGGGCAGGGCGTCGGCCCACTCGCGAAGATGCCTGCGCCAGTCAGGACGTCGGCGATAGAGTTCGAGGTATTGGCCGAGCCGGCGATGCGGGTGGCCAGCGGGACGCAGTCCCCGAAGTCGCCAGCGTCCGCACTTCTCCATGTAGAGCGTATCGAGTCCGAGGATGAGCATCTGTTCCGGGGAGTGGCTCCGGGCGAGTTCCGACATCGGGGCGCGATTGCCGCCCAGGCCGAGCGACTCCACAAAGAGTTCGTGACAGGCCGCATCCCAGCCGACCTCCTTGATGCGCGCGCGGGCGTGCTTCGTCTTATTGCGGAAGCGTTCGAGCGCGCGGCGTTTGAGGCCCAGCGAAAGGTTAGGTTCCGCGGCGAGCACGCGCTTGGCGACCTCGCCCGAGCGCCCGCGCAATTCGAGGAGCGCATCTTCTTCGGCGAGGTCTTCGAGGTCACGCGGGAGGTAGGGCAGGAGCACGACCGTCTCGGGATGGTGCCCGCCGAGGGTGGATACGTCTTTCGTGCCCGGGAGCAGGACCGCGTGGAGGATCACGCCGCCGAAGTGCGGATCGCGGTCGTGGCCGTGCGCGTGCCAATCGGCGCAGCGCAGATGGATCTCGATGTCGCCGCGGAGGCGCTTGCCGTCGACCAGGATTTCCGCACCCAGGAAGTCGGGCCCCGCGCCACGGTTCCAATCGCCGGGGTGGACGATCTCGATCGTCGCGCCGGAGGTGGCGGCCATCGGACCACGGACTTCGCCTGAGGCCCAGAGACGTTGGATGGCGCGTTCGCCGATGGCGAAGGGGCCGTAAGGGCCGTCGATCTCCTCGACGCGGGCGCTAGTGCTCATGTGCGCATCAAGGGCGAATCCCTTCCGCGAGGGAAATCAGGAGAAAGCCCAAGGGTAAGGCACCGAATCCGCTTGAGGGAAGACCCCAGCCGCCGTTGAATCCTGCTTACGGAGAGGTGGCAGAGTGGTCGATTGCAGCTGACTTGAAATCAGCCGAGCCGCAAGGCTCCGGGGGTTCGAATCCCTCCCTCTCCGCCCGTTTAATTCGATTTAAAACTACAAAACCGTCAGACGTGGGCTGTGTCGGTTTGCAAAAATTGATTGGGGGGGATGCGTGTATTGTGCAGTATTCCCTTGCGCGGTCACGGCCTGGAGAATGCATTAATCACGAAGATCAACAAAGACACCGCCCCTATCAACGACCACACCAAGAACCAAGCCAAGCTGGACCATGTCTGACTGACTTTGGCATATTCATAGCAGTAATAAATAATACCAGCCTGAAGCAGGAGGGACAAGAATGGAGCCGAATCAAAGAGCCTGTTGGACAGGAACATGGCACCGATGAAGACCAAGCGAATCGGAAGACTATCGAGTCTCATGGTGTGTGGGTTCGGTTTGCGTGGCCAAGAATTGGCATGCTCAAAAGTATAGCACGAAATTGCATAGACCGATCATCGTTAATTCTGATACGGGCTATCGGGCGGGGTGCGAAAGGTCGCCGCCGAGCTCCGGCCAGTAGGGCCAGCGCAAAGCCTTTGAATAAACCCGGGGGGTGGCAGAGTGGTCGATTGCAGCTGACTTGAAATCAGCCGAGCCGCAAGGCTCCGGGGGTTCGAATCCCTCCCTCTCCGCTAGTTTCGAAGAGGCTCGGAGGCCCAGAGGCTCCGAGGCTCAGATTAGTTGAAAATCAAAGAGGGACGAGAACCGTTGGGTTCGGTGAGCCCTTAGGGCGAACAGGTAATGCCATTAGGCATTGGGCCGTCAGGCCGGAGCGAAGCGCAGCCAATCCCTCCCTCTCCGCCCGTTTTATTTCGGGCGGTTCTGCACGCAGTGGTCTTCGGATTCCTTCTTCAGCGCCAAGCAGCGGGCCTTGGCGTCGTCGTACATCTGTTTCGTGAGTTGAGGATTTCGGGCGATGATGTCTCGCTCGCGAGCAGAGGACTCTGGAATGCCTTGCTCGAAGCTATAATCCCGGACGTTGAGGGGGATTTCGCCGGAGGCTAATTCCTCCGACCCTGGTGTAGTGTTCTCGAGGCGGGGCGGGAATGGAACTTCGCTGCCAAGACTGTACCAAGCGTAGGCTTCGATCAGGTTCGCGGGGTCCTCCTTGATGATCGAAGCGTATTTCGAATTACTGCTGGCGCTCTCCGAATAGAGTTGCCCCATCCACTTCTGGCTTTGCTTGCAGCCGAGCAAGGCGGCGCTCCGTCGCCATTGCACCGAACTTTCGAGGTTGATCGGGGTACCGAGGCCGTTCTCAAAGAGGCGGCCTAGGTGGAACTGCGCCATGCGGTGGTTTTTCATCGCGGCCTTGAGCATCCAGCGCTGCGCCTCGAAGTAGTCCAGTGGCACCGGCTTTTCGTGCTCCTGAAGATAAAAGAGGGCGAGTTCATACTGGGCTTGGCTGTTGCCGGCCTCCGCCTGCCCCTTGGTCATCTGGAAGCGTTGCAATGGGGTGAGTTCGATCCTCTCTAGAGCTGGCTTTGGGGTGACCACGCTTGCGACCGGTTTCGGGACCTCGTCCGGCGGGACGACGCGACCCAACTCGATCAGTCCGCCCACGGTCATCGCCTGCGGGGCTGGAGCTTGCAGGGTGAGCATGCCGACGCTGGCGAAATTCTCGAGGGTGGGACGAGGCGGAAGCTTGGCGGTATTCGTCAACGCGACGGTCAGGGTGTTTGAGATGTGTCCTCGTCCATTGCAGTTCTCGCAGCGGACTTCGACGAAGACGTTGTTGACCAGTGAGGTGTGATGGCCTGAGCCGGAGCAACGCACACAACGGTCGATGCTCTCGATAACGAGATGGGGGGTTGCTTCCGCGACGAAATGCTTGAACTCATCCCGCGTATATTGGTTCGCTGGCGTCCTGGCATTGGTGGCCGGCATGAAGCGTCCCATCTCGTTGATCTTATAGTTATTCAGGAACGCGTTGAAGTACTCGGAGAATTTCCCCGAGTGAAGCGCGTGAAGCTCGTTCCTTAGGTCGAAGTTCAGGCTTTTCTTCACATTGATTAGGCTTCCGTAATAAGTCCAATCTACGACGCTGCCATCCTGATAGACGGCGGTGAGCACGCCGTTCCGGTAGATCTTCGTGATGTACCCGTTCCGGTAGACCCTGGTCGTTGTGCCATCGCCGTAGGTGGTGGTCGTCGACGCGCCGTTGCCGTAGGTGGTGGTCGTCGCCCCATTGGTGTAGGTCGTTACCGTCCTGCCGTCGGCGTAGGTGACCGAGGTGCGGATCGAACCGTACTGAGAGCTTTGTCCTGCGCTGAGTCCGTCCACCGTCATCTTGGCGGTGCCGGGCCCGACGGTCTTCCCATCGATTGTTATGGTCGCGGCGACGCAGGGCAAAGCAATGGAAGCGGCGAAGGCTAGCGATGCTAGAAAAATCCTCATACACAAAGTCAAAGGCTCCGCGTGAACGCTAGCCACCGTATTTTACAATATATGTATAAATAGCCCATTTTAGATGGCTATCCGCACCTTGCTCGATGCGGCTCAGTGGGTTTTCGAGGTGCGCCGATGGGGCTGGGAGGTCTTCGTCCTGTCCGTCGTCCCGTGTCTAGCGCCTATGGCGGCGACTTTCGGCGGTGCCTACTTAGGCATATTCGCCCTCTGGTATTCCTGGGCTTCCTTGCTGAGGGCCGCGACTCTCAGCTTAGCGTCATCGGAGAGCTTCTTGGTGAACCTGGGGTATTTGGCGATGCCGTCGCGGTCCTGTTCCGCCGCGCCCGTGGTGGCTCTTTCAAAAGCGTAATCCCGCTCGGTGAGTGCATGTCCGGCGGAGATCTCCTCCGCGGTCGGGGCGTTGAGGTTGTCACGCGGCACGAGGGTCTTTTCGGCCGTCATGCAGGCCCACGCGTAGGCCTCGATGAGACGGGCGTCGTCCTGTTCGACTAGGCCATCGCTATTCTTGTTTCGGTGGAAGGCGTTGAGGTGGAACTGGCTCATCCAGCGTTGGCTCTGCTTGCAGCCGAGAAGGGCCGAGCTGGTTCGCCATCTGACGGTTTCCGTGAGGTCCTTGGCCTGCATACCGCGTCCGGTTTCGTAGAAACGAGAGAGGTGCATCTGCGCCATGCGATGATTCTTATCGGCAGCCTTCTGCAGCCAGACGATCGCCTCGAAGTAGTCTAGCGGGACTACCCGTTCGAAGTCTTGGGCGTAGAATAGACCGAGTTCGTATTGGGACTGCGCGAGGCCGGCTTCGGCTTGCGCCTTGATGCGCCTGAAGTGCTGTTGCGGCGTCTCGGGGCGTACTTCGACGATTTTTTTCTCGGGTACAGGCGGGGTCTCGACCTTAGGCGGGGGCGGGGGGAGGAACTTATTGAGGTCGAGGCCCATGGACCCCTTCTTCGGCGGGTCCTGCGGCGCTTGGGCGCACAAGCCACCTGCCAGCAGGGAGGACAGGAGGCCGATGGTCAGGAGTCTGCTCATTTCTATGAGTAAGACATTAGCGACCACGACCGGTCGATATCAACGCCAAAGGCCCGAGGCGATCGCTGGCACCCTTATTTCGGGCGGTTCTGCGCGCGGTGGTCTTCGGATTCCTTCTTCAGCGTCAAGCAGCGAGCCTTGGCGTCGTCGTACATCTGCTTGTTGAATTCGGGGCGTCCGGCGATGAGGTCGCGATCTCGGCCGGCCGAGATCGGTATCCGGTTCTCTGCGTTGTAGTCACGCAGGTTGAGCGGATCGCCGGCGGTGATTTCCCCGGGGCTGGGTTTCTTGGGGTCGAGTCGCGGAGGGAAAGGGATTTCGGCGGCGAGGTTGAGCCAGGCGTAGGCTTCGATGAGATTGGAGGGCGACTGCTTGATCTGGGCCGCGTATTTGGGGCTCCCGCTGAGGCTCTCGAGGTAGAGCTGCCCCATCCACCGCTGACTCTGCTTGCAGCCGCCGAGGGCGGCACTGCGCCGCCAGCTAAGGGCTGTCTCCAGACTTTGCTCCACTCCCGTGCCGTTCTCGTAAAGGCTACCTAGATGGAACTGGGCCATCCGATGATTCTTCATCGTCGCCTTCAGCAACCATTTGTAGGCTTCGTAGTAATCTAGTGGCACGGGGCGCTCGCCCATCTGAAGGTAGAGGATGCCGAGTTCATATTGGGCCTGGCTTAAGCCCAGTTCGGCGCGGGCCTTGATGCGCTGAAAACGTTCCGCGGGCGTGAGCAGGCTCTCGTCGACCTGCTTCCCTTCGGCATCATCATTCTTGCCCATAAGCTTGCCTAGGTCGATCAAGCCGCCGCCATTCTTCTCGGCTGGGGCAGGGGACTCGACCGCGAGGACGAGCGAGGGGAGTAATAACAAAAGGGCGAGGACGAATGATTTACGCATATCTATGAGCATATTAATAATGTATCGCCCGCCCGTGAATCAACGGAAAACCCCCTAGATGAAAGGGTTTAACGGAGAGCCGCTTATTTCCTGCTTTTCTGGTCGGCGTATTGGGCGGCGGTCAGGGTCGTCCAGCCGTCCTGCTTGAGGAGGGCGGCGATCTTGACGAAGTCGTGGAAGGAGTCGTCATTCCACATACCGCAGTGGCCCTGGAGGAGCATCATGGAGGCGGGCTTCTTGGCCGCATAGTCCTGAGCGAACTTGGCGTAGCTGACTTTGCCGGTGGCGACTTCCATGTTGAGCGTGCGGCCGAGGGCCTTGCGCTTAGTCTCGTTCTTGGGCGGGTACATCCAGATCGTAAGTTCGGGTACGCTGTCCATGGCCGCGATGGTGGTGTCGTCGGACTGGTTGAACGGCGCGCCGAAGACGTGGAAGGTCAGGCCGGTGGTCTGCTTGAAGAGGTCGCACGCGTCCTTGAGGTGCTTGGCCTGGGTGGCGACGTCTGGGCCACGGAACTCTGCCATGGCCTTACCGGTGGCGTCGGTCCAGCTGCGGTGATCCCAACCGTGGTGCCAGAACTCGACCACGCCGCCGTTCTCGATGGCGTTGGCCTTGATCCACGCGACGTCGTCGGCGTTAGGCTGGGTCAGCGACTCGCAGATGACGCCCATCGTCACGACGGTCTTCTCGGCCTTGGCCCATGCGGCCACGCGCTTGAAGCCGGCCGCGAGGCGCTTCTGCTCGCCGGCCTTCACGTCGTCGAGCTTCCAGATGACGACCTTGTCCTCCGCGGCGGAGAGTGCGGCGGCAGCGAACAGATAGAGCAGGGCGAGGGGGCGCATACAGCCTTCTAATCTGACAAAGCGATGCCTTGAAGCCTATTTCTTGCCGCCGTCGTGCTTCTTTGGCGGCGCGTTGGCGGCGAGCAGCTTCTCGAGTTCAGCCAAGCGCTTCTGGGCGTCGGCGAGCATCAACTTATCGACGAGTTGGTTGTCGATCGACTTGAGGAAAGACTCATGCCGGGCGAACTTCGCCTCCTTCGGCTGATTCTTGGCGAAGAGGTGGGCCCAAGCGTAGGCCTCGATGTATTTCGTGGTCACGAAGCGAAGTTCGCCGCCGAAGTATTCCGCTAAGGCGAACTGAGCCGAGCCACGGCCTTGGAGTGCGGCCTTTTCGAGCCATTGCACGGCTTGCCTTTGATCGATCGCGACGCCGTCTCCGTGAAGGTAAGCTTGGCCGAGTCCCTCCTGGGAGGCGGCGTGGCCGCCTTCGGCGGCCTTGCGATACCAGCGCAGGGCTTCGGCGTTGTTGCGGTTGGTGCCGACGCCATGTTCGTAGGCCCAGCCCAGCTTGTGCATCGCGTCGAGGTCGCCTTTCTCGGCTTCCTCCTTATATTGTTGGAACGTGCGTTCGGTAGCCGGGGTCTGCTGCGCGCTGGCCGCGGAGGCGAAAAGAAGGAGCGCGAACAGGGCGAGAGAGTGGAGCCTACGGGTGTTCATGGAAGGAGCTACAGATAGAACCCCGGACGTGGCGGCGAGTTGCGTGGCCAATACGTCGGATTGCTTCGTGGGCCGAAGGCGACACCATGGGAGCATGAGCGAGCCTTTGCCATCAAGTCCCCGGCCAGCGGCCTCGCTGGTGCGGATGTTGGTCGGCGAGGTGAAGGTCGTGGGAGCGTTACCCGAAGGGGCGGTGTTGCTCTGCGGCAATCATGTCAGCTATCGCGACGTCTTTCTATTCGGGATGGTCCGTGCTTCGGCGCGTCTGCTTGTCCACCCGCTGGTGTTCTCGTTTCCGTTCCTCAAGAAGTATGCGCTTCGCTGGGGTTTCGTGCAGGTCTCGATCGACGATGCCGTCGCGCTGCTGAAGCAGGGCCAGACCGTTGCGATCTGCCCGACCGGACTGGTCGAGGCGCTCGGCGAGGCCGAACTTCCCTTTAAGACCGGCGCGGTGCGCATCGCGCAGCAAGCTAGCGTGCCGATGGTCCCGGTATATTTCCACTATGGCAACTACCCCGGCCGCTGGGTGACGCCTTTCTCCATCACCGTGCAGAACATTCTCCTCTTCTGCCTCTGGCCGTTCTATCGTCAAGGCGTCACGATTATCGTCGGCGCGCCGATGGATCCCGCCGGCGACGTGAAGGAACGGACGAAAGCGTTAAAGGCGGCGGTTGAAGCGCTGAAGCCGGAGATGCGAGTATAGATTATCGAGTGTGGAGTATAGGTAGGGAGAGGGTAATCATGGAGAGACAAGGGCAGCACGCGGTGCTGGCCCTGCCTCGATCAATCGAAACCCTATGTCGTGTCGCAGTCCCGACCCACCCTGGGGTTAGCTATCTTGCCGGCGTGAGCTGCACTTGCTTGACCGGCTCCATCGCCGCAAAGATCGGTCGGCCGCTGGCGCTGAGGATCGAGACCACTTCGTCGCCCTGGGGGAGTAGGTGCCAGAGTTCGGTGCTGACAATGAAGGTCTTGCCGGACTTCAGCTTCACGCAGAGCAGGCGGGAGTAGGGAGCCACGGTGGAAGGGCGTTCGGCGCGAGGACGAAGGAGGCGGAAAGGCATGGGGAAATCCTCCCGTCCGCGGGGTCACCGTCAAAGGATAACCTCTGGGGTGTTCTTCTAGGGTTTTTCCTTCTTCGGCACGAAGGCCTTCGCCTTCTTTTCAGCTCCCGTCTTCTGTTCCTGAGTCAGTTTCTGGAGTAATCGTTCGCGCAGGAGTTTGCGTGAAGCCGGCGAATGGCCGGTCAGCTTACCCTCCGTTGATGTGTCAGGATCGGCGTCGGCGATTAGTGACCACTTATAAGAGGTGACCGGATCCTGAAGGGTGTAAAAGAGTAGGCTGGCCAAGGTGGCTTGGGCTTCGTGATGTCCCTGGAGGGCGGCGCGTTCAAGCCAGCGGACGGCTTCTTGCGAGTTCGCTGGAATCACCGGTATCGAGACGAAGCGGATGGAAGGCATTGAGCCTCTGGACAGGTCTTCGCCGGTCAGCGCCGAAAGTGCGTGCGGGGAGAACTGCATCCCATGCGTGCCTGGGTCCAAGTGGATGACTTGATCCATGCCTTTATGATAAATAACGCCGAGCAGATTCTGGGCGTCGGCTTCGCCAGCCTCGGCGCTCCGGCGGGCATTGCCGAAGGCGACGCCGACGTCGACGGGGCGTTTCTTCGCTTCCGCGACTGCGAAGGAGGCGTCTTCTTTCGCGCGTCGCTCGGCCGTTTCCTTGGCTCGGGCGGCCTCCTGCTCGCGACGCAGCTTGGCAGCCGTCGCTTCCGCCACTGCCTTGCGACGGAAGCCCTCGTTGATTTCTTTGGAGCGCTTCTGAGATCCGGCGATTCGCTCCTGTTCGGCGATCAGTGCGAGGCGGGCGAAGTAGGCGAACAAGACGACGGCCGCCACGGCGAGCATGACGAACATCCCTTTGATGAGCGGCTTGAGCGGGTTCGGCGCCATGGGGGATGAATAAACCAGGGAGCATTGACTATCGAGGTTAGAGTAAGGGTGCCTCAGAGAGGCCTGCATCGAGGGATGACTTTTGCCCCATTGTATCGGGATAGGGCTGGCCATCCTTGGCCGGCCGCGGCCGAGCAAGGATACTCGGCCCTGCCAATTGATATAGATCGCACACGAACGGAGACCGGAAACCGGGAAGTGTGCCTCGGTCATTGGTAGGCCCCCCCCCGGCCAATCATCCGGTCTCCGGTTTCCCTTTGAGATGAGAACAACTCGGACAGCATGTGGTGCTATCCCGCCCTCAAGAAGCCCGATGCTCGCCGTCCAGCCCCTCCGTTTGTCGCCTGCTTGTCACGAGATGCGACCCAGAACGTATTGATGCGACCTTATGATGACCCAGTGACGACCCCAAAGCCACTCAACCTCGGTTGGCGTCTGCTTCGAATCTGTGGCTGGACGTTGCTCGCGGTCGTCGTGCTACCCCTTTCGTTTTACGGTTACTTGCACTCGAATCATAACCGCCACGAGGTCGCCCCCGGTCTCTTGTACCGTTCCGCCCAGCTTCCGGTCGGGGAGTTCGTGAGCCTCGCCAAGCAGGCTGGCTTACGGACCGTGATCAATCTGCGAGGCGAGAACGTCGGCAGTGATTGGTATGACGCCCAATATCGTGCCGCGCGGGAAATCGGGGTGGGCTTCATCAACTTCCGCATGAGCGCATCGCGTGAATTGACCGTCGAGCAGATGGCCGAGCTGGCGCAGATACTGCGAGACGCTCCGAAGCCGGTACTGATCCACTGCGGTTCGGGTTCCGATCGGACCGGGCTGGCCTGTGCTTTGTACCTGCTGGAGGCCGGTTATTCGCCTGCGGCCGTGGCTAACCAGCTTTCGCTCCAGTTCGGTCATTTTCCTTATCTATGGAGCGGGTCGTGGGCGATGGACAACAGCCTGAAGGCTTACATGGAGAGCCAGCGTCTTCCGGTCCGCAAGCTTGTGACCGTCGGGCAAAACTAAGGCCGCGTGCGCCTCCTTGACCGACACGTTCTGCGCGAGTGCAGTATAGCCAGCGCCCTTGCCACCGGGGCTTTCGTCTTCGTGCTTCTGGCGGGTAACGTCATCCAGATGGTGCTCGGTGCAGTCTCATCCGGACGGGTCACTCCCTGGGAGGCCTGTGAGCTCGTCGCGCTGCTCTTTCCGACGGTGCTCCCTTACGCTTTGCCGATGGGCATCCTGACCGGAGTGCTGCTGACGTTTGGGCGCATGGGTGCCGACGGGGAGATCACGGCCATGAAGGCCTCGGGCATAGGTCTTTGGCGGATCGCGGCCCCCGTGTGGTTTGGGGCGGCAGTGGTGGCGATCATGGCGCTTTGGTTGAACCTCGAGGCTGGACCGGCCTCGGAGGACGACTTTCAAAAGGTGTTGCTCGGTTCTGCCCAGCTCACTCCGGCCGGCCTGATTCAGCCAGGCAAACTGAACCGGCAATTCCAAGGGCTGCTGATCCGCGCCGAGGAAAAAGAAGGGGAGACCCTCAAGCGTTTTCATCTCTGGCAGGTGGACGGCCGTGGCCAAGTGCTTCAGTCAGTCCGGGCGAAAGAAGCGAGGCTGAGCAAGTCGACCGACAAGGAAGGGCGTCCCGTCCTGCGGATTGAGATGCTAGATGCGAGTATGACCACTCGTCCCGGCGGTGAGCATGCGCTCTCTCATCCTGAAAGTTTCGTGTCAGCCAGCCAGACCCTGTTAGAAATGCCGCTGAGCCAGCGACCGGATGAGAAAGGGACCTACGTGAAGAGGCTCCGCATGATGACGGGTGGTGAATTGCTGGCCGCCATGGAGACTGGTTGGAGCTTGCCGGAACGCCCGACGGCCGAACAGCGGGCAACCGACCGGACGATGCTGGCCGTACAATTCATGTTCCGCGTTTCGACCGCTTTATCCGTCCTGAGCCTGGTAATGCTGGCTGTCCCGTTGGCGGTCTCGGTGGGTCGGTCGGAGACCAGCGTGAGTGCCGGATTAGCCTTGGGCGTAGCTTTGACTTATTATCTCCTGACCTCGATGGCGACCTGGGTGAAGGACCCTGCTTGGTATCCGGAGGTCCTTGTGCTTCTGCCGAATATCCTGCTCGCGGTGATCGCCTGTCTGCTGATGCGGAAAGCCGCGCGCCACTAGTCGCTATCGCCATAAGGTGCGACGCCCTGAGGACAGCCAAGTCGCTTTGGTTTGCCAGGGTGGGGCGGGGCGAAAGAATTGGCTCATGCGTACCCCCGTCTTCTTTCTCAGCCTGCTGTTGTCCGTCGGCGGCTTCGCCGCCGAGTCTGTTCTCGCCCCGTTCGTGCAGCGCGAAGAGCTCGCCGGCGCGGTGGCCTTGGTCGCGAACAAGGACAAGGTCCTGAACGTGACCACGGTCGGCTTCGCCGACATCGAGGCGAAGAAGCCTATGCAGGCCGACTCCGTGTTCTGGATCGCTTCGCAGTCGAAAGGCATCACCGCCACCGCCGTCATGATGCTCGTCGACGAAGGTAAGCTCTCGCTGAACGACCCGGTCGAGAAATACCTGCCTGAGTTCACGGATCAGCAGGTCGCCGCCGGCAAGGACACCTTGGTCGCGCGCGCGCGTTCGGTCACAATCCGCGATCTCCTTTCGCACGTCAGCGGCTTGCCGTTCAAGTCGGCCGAAGAAACGCCTACGCTCGATGGCCTGACTCTGGCGGCCGCGGTGAAGACCTACGCCAAGGCCGCGCTCGCCACCCAGCCCGGCACGAAGTACCAGTACTCCAATGCCGGCATCAATACCGCCGCCCGCGTCCTCGAGGTCGTCAGCGGCATGGCTTACGAAGACTTTATGCAGAAGCGCCTCTTCGGTCCGCTCGGTATGAAGGACACCACTTTCTGGCCCAACGCCGAGCAGGTCTCGCGTCTCGCTAAGACCTATAAGCCGGATGCCACCAAGAAGAAGCTCACCCTCGGCGGCCTCGGCCAGCTACAGGCCGACCTTACCGATCATGCGCATCGCTTCCCGATGCCGGCCGGCGGACTCTTCTCCACCGCCAAGGATGTCTCCCTCTTTTGCCGCATGCTGCTTAACGGTGGCGAGCTCGACGGCCGCCGCTACCTCAGCGCCGCCGCGTTGAAGGAGCTCACTTCGCGCCAGACGCCCAAGGAGCTGAAGGATAGCTACGGGCTCGGCCTCGCGGTGGGTCCCGACTTCTTCGGCCACGGCGGGGCGCAGGCTACGGGCATGGAAGTGCGTACGAAGGATGGCCTCGTACTCGTCTGGATGGTCCAACACCAGGGCTTCCCCGGGAAGGGAGGTCAGGCCCAGGGCGAATTCAAGAAGTGGGCGGTTAAAGAGTTTGGCGCGAAGTGAACGCTGCACGTTCCCTTCCCGAACAGAGTATGGAGTATCGAGTATAGGGTATCGTGGGGGATTGCGCCCGCGGCTGACCAAGGGCGGTCAGCCCTACCACTGTAAGGTGGAGGCGGTTAGCGGTTGGCGGTTGGCCAGAGCCAAAGCGCCAAAGGGAGACCGGAAACCGGATAGGATGCTGCGGCCATTATTAAGCCCCAGCTAATCATCCGGTCTCCGGTTTCCCTTTGAGAGCTCTGCTGCGAATGGACTTCACGCGGTGGCGTCCCTTCCTTGTGACTTGGGCGACGCCAAGTTGGCTTAATTCCATGGGATGATGGGTAATCAACGCTTCCCCATGCGCCACCCCTTCGTCCGTGCTTTCCGTGTCGTCGGCTTACTTACCCTAGCCATTCTATTGTTTCTCGTCGGCGCCTATGGCTACGTCCATGGCGGCGGTAATTTCCATGAAGTCAAGAAGGGCGTGATCTACCGCTCTTCCTGGCTCGGCGCGGATGGCTTGGAGAAGGCGATCGCCCGACATGGCGTGAAGTCCGTGCTGAATCTCTGCGGCGAGCAGCCTGGTGATGCATGGTATGACGGCGAAACGCAGGTCGCCCGTCGCCATGGAATCGTATTCCGTAGCTTGGCTCTTTCCGCCAATACCGAGCTGGACCTCAAACAGGTGGCGGACCTCGTCGAGGCCCTGCGCGACGCTCCTAAGCCTCTGCTGATCCATTGCCGCGCGGGTTCAGATCGCACTGGACTGGCTTCCGCCCTCTATGTCGCCTCGCATGGCGGTACCTATCGTGATGCCTGCGAACAGCTTTCGCTCTACTACGGCCACTTCCCTTATTTCGGCAGTAAGAGCGTGGCGATGGACGTCACCCTCGAGCGCTTCTACGAAAGCGTGGCGGGTCGGCGGGTCGCGGGTCAGGCTGGGGTGAGGTAGGGTTGAGCGTGGGGCGGTCGCTCAAGGGGAGACCGGAAACCGGAAAGGATGCTTCGGTCATAATAAGCCCCGCCAATCATCCGGTCTCTGGTTTCCCTTTGAGTGTGAAATGGCAACTAGGACAGCACGTGGTGCTATCCCTACCTATCCAATTCCGCTCCGATAATGACCTATTCCGCTCAATAGATGCGAAAGGGTTGAAGAGTGGCGGGCGGTTTGGAACATCAGGGTCCCTTTTCCCGTCCTAACTTATCCCCATGAGAACCCCACCCCTCGCCGCCTTCGTGTTCGCGCTGATGTCCGTCCTCGGACTGTCTGCGCAGAGCAAGGAGACGGTCGCTAAGATCGTCCTGCCGCCGGAACCCGTCGCGCAGGCCGTCACTAAGAAAATCAACATCCTCGACCTGTTCCGCGAAGGAAAGGCTGAGATGCACATCAACCCGAAGGCCGACATCAAGGACGATCCTAAAAACGTCTTCAAGTTCGAGCCCGACGGACTTTTCCACGTCAGCGGCAATGGTTACGGCGGCATCACCACCAACGACAGCTTTAAGGATTACCATCTCGTCATCGAGTTCAAGTGGGGCGACAAGACTTGGGGCAAGCGCGCCAAGGCTACGCGTGACAACGGTATCCTCGTCCATTGCTTCGGGCCGCAGGGCGCCGTGGGTGGTAGCTGGATGGCTAGCATCGAAGCCCAGATCATCGAAGGTGGCGTGGGCGATATCCTCGTCCTCGCGCCCAAGTTGGCGGACGGCACCGTGCTCGAGACCTCGCTCAGCGCCGAAGTCGGACTCGATCGCGACAAGGAGAAGATTTGGACTCCGGGCGCTCCGCGTCAGACCATGAAGGGCGGCCGTCTCAATTGGCAGAAGCGCGACGTCGACTGGAAGGACACGCTCGGCTTCCGCGGCCGCGACGACGTCGAATCGCCTGCGGGCCAGTGGACCCGTTTCGAGGTGATCGCCAAGGGCGATATGCTCCAGTACTTCGTCAACGGTGTGAAGGTGAACGAAGCCTTCGAAGTGAAGCCCAGCCAGGGCCGCATCCTCCTGCAGGTCGAAGCCGCGGAGATGTTCGTCCGGCGCTATGAGCTCTACCCGCTCGGTGAGTTCAAGGAGAAGTGGGGCGCCGCCAAGCCGGCCGGCCACGGTGATGGCGAAGAGTTCCCCTCCTACGCCTATCGCCCGCGCTTTCTCGATCTCTCTCCGGAGCAAATCGCGCTGAACACCCCGAAGGCCAAGCTGCCACCGGGTTTTGAAATGGTCGTCGCCGCCACCTCTCCAATGGTAGCCAATCCCACCATGGGATGCGTCGATGACCAAGGTCGCCTGTTCGTAGGCGACTCCGCTGGCGTAAATTGGAGCCCGAAGAAGTTCGAGACCGTCCTCCCTAATCGCATCCTCCTCCTGGAGGATCGCGACGGGGACGGCGTGTTCGAACGCAGCACGGTCTTCGCGGATAAACTGGCCTATCCTAAGGGCGCCTATTTCCTGAACGGCAGTCTCTACGTGACCGACACCCCGGGCGTCTGGAAGCTTACTGACACCGACGGCGATGGCGTCGCGGATAAGCGCGAGCTCCTCGTGGGCGGCTTCCAATGGACCGCCAATAGCGCGGATTGCCACGGCCCGCGCCTTCACCCCGACGGTCGCCTTTATTGGACACACGGCCGCAAGGGTCACACCATTAAGCAGCAGGACGGCACGCTCGTGCACGCCGGCCTCAACAGCGGCATCTGGTCAATGAAGCCTGACGGCTCCGACGTCCGCTGGCATTCGCTCGGCTGCGCCGACAACCCCACCGGTCTCGACTTCACGCCTACCGGCGAACTCATCGGGACCACCAATCTTTACTTCGGCAGCCCGCGCGTCGACACCCTCATGCAGTGGCAGCTCGGCGGCGTCTACGAGCGCCCCGACTTCCTCCGCATCATCGCCGACCTCCCGCGCACCCACGAGCGCATGCCCATCCTCCGCGAGCTCGGCCACATGGTGCCCAGCGGCTGCGCCTTCTGGAAGAACGCCAACGTCGTCGCCACCGACGGACATCCTTGGGCCGCCGATCCCACCAACCTGCAGCTCATGGTGACCATGTATAACTCGCAGAAGGTCCTGCGCTACGAGATGCAGAAGGAAGGCGCGACCTATCGCACCACCGAGCACGAATTCTTTACCGTCGACCGTAAGGGCTCGCACCTGACCGACGTCATGGAAGCTCCCGACGGCTCGCTCATCGTCTTCGACACCGGTACCTGGTATTCCCATTGCCCCTCTAGCCTGCAGGGTTCGGCCAATGTCCCCGGCATGATCTACCGTATCCGCCGCACCGCGGAAGGAAAGGCCGCGCACGCCGCGGTGCTCGCTGCCCACAAGCCTCTCGAACTCGCCAAGCCCAAGACCGACGCCGAACTCCTCGGGGAGCTCTCGTCCGCCGACCAGTCGGAAGTCCGTCGCGGACTCGAAGGCCTGACCTTCCGCGAGACCAAGTCGCCCGCTGTCACCGAAGCCGTCCGTGGACTTCTCTCCCGCGAGGCTGACCTCGTGCTCGAACACACGATCCTCACCGCCGGCATCCGCCTCGCTGGGTTCACCGCCGCCGATCTCACCATGGCCAAGGGCCTGGTCGCTCAGGCCCGTCTCCTGCGCATCGTCTCGCAGACCCGCACCAAGGAGTCCGACTACGGCGACGTCCTCAAGTTCGCGCTCAACCACGCGGATTCCGCCGACGCCGCGCTCGCCAAGAACGCTTACCTTGCGCTCATTAAGACGCCTGACGCCGATGCGGTCCTCGCCCCTGTCTTCGGCCAGTGGCTCGCGCAACCCGCGCCGACCGCCACGCAGGTTGCCGCCATGGGTAAGTTCGCGAGCGCGCTCGCTGGCCAGCCCGGCGTTGCGAAGGGCATCGCTCGGATGCTCGGCCATGAGAAGGCCGCCGTCCGTCAGGCCGCGCTGCGAGCCATCGCGGCCCAGCCCGGTAAGGTCGACGCCAAGTTCTGGTTTGCGCCGCTCCAAGCGCAGCTCGCCAAGGGAGCCTCGCCGCTTCTGCTCGACGCCCTTGCACGTGTGAAGGACAAGCGCTTCGACGATGCGCTGAACGCCGTCTCCGTCGACACGACCAAGCCTGCATCGCTCCGCCTTAAGGCCCTCCTCGCACTCTCTAGCACGGGCGAAGGCCTCAGCGACCCGGCCTTCAAGTTGCTCACCGACCTCTTCGTCGATCCGGCCAATCCAGGCCTGCGGATGGACGCAGCCGCGCGTCTCGCCAACACCAAGCTCACCCCCGCGCAGTGGGACACCTATCTCGCGCTGCTGCCGACGGCTGGTCCGCTCGAGCAGAGCGAACTCCTCGTCGCACTAGCCGTACCGCAGAACTACAAGAACGTGTCCAAGGATACCGGCCGGAAAATCGCCGTCGCGCTGAGCAAATCGCCGATGCTCGGCACTTTCAGTCCCGACCTCGTGCGCAAGGCCTTCGGCTTCCTGCCGCGCGAAATCTACGAAGTCCTTGAGCCGTCGTTTGATGCCGCGCTCGCGGTGAATGAAGCCAAGAAGGAGCGACTCGCGCCTCTGGCCTTGGCCGCCGCGAAGAAAGGCGACCCTGTCGCCGGCCGTGCCGTCTACGAATCTGGACGCGGCGCCTGCATCGCCTGCCACCGCATCGGTGTCAAAGGAAACGAAATTGGGCCGAACTTGAGTAAAATCGGCGGCATCCGCGCCGAACGCGAAATCGTCGAGAGCATCCTCTTCCCGAGCAATAGTATCGCCCGTGATTACGACCAGCACTCGTTCCAGCTGACCGACGGCTCCAGCGTGCTCGGCCTGATCAAGGCCCGTTCCGCGGAAGGTATCATGATCAAGGAAGCTTCCGGTCAGGAGCGCCTGCTCCCCACCGAGAGTGTCGCCTCATCCACTCAGCTCACCACCAGCCTCATGCCCATGGGTCTGGACGGCATGCTCAGCGAGAAGGATCTCATCGATCTCGTGGCGTATCTGCGGTCACTCAAGTGAGCGAAAGCGCGGCGCGCTTTCGAGGGGGCACGTGGGCAAGTTGACACGTGGACACGGGGTAGGGTCGGGACCGCGTCACGACATAGCTGACTCGTGGTAGGGCTGGCCATCCTTGGCCGGCCGCGGCCGAGCAAGGATGCTCGGCCCTACCAGATGCAGAACTAGGGCAGCACGCGGTGCTGCCCCTACCTGCGATGCATCATGGCCTCTGGTTTTACCCCAGGATCCACAACGCCAGGGCGGGGAGGGCGAGGATCATGAGGCAGCCGCCAGAGCGAGGGCGGGAGTCTTCGTAGAGGTCGCCGACGCGCTCGTCGACCTCGCGTTGGACCCGCTCCTCGATGTCGGCTTCCATGTCCGGCGGGATGCCGCCTTCGCCGTATTCGTTATCTTCGGTGTCTCCGTCGAAGTCGTCGCTCATGAGGCATAGTATGCCCAGGGGCAGGGGAGGCGCAAGTGGCTGACTTCGCCCTCCTGTCATAGGAAACAGGCTGGAGCCTCGGCGAGGAATCCCCACGCTGACGGCAGCATGGCGACCATCCTTTGCATGAAGTGGGGTAAGAAGTACGGCCCGGAATACGTGAACCGACTCCATTCCATGGTGAGCCGCCACCTCACCATCCCGTATCGCTTCGTGTGCCTGACGGACGATAAGACCGGCCTCAACGCCGGCATCGAGACGTTCCCGATCCCCAGCCTCGAGCTGCCCGCCGGCGCCCCAGAGCGCGGCTGGACCAAGCTGGTCTCATTCTCGCCCGCGCTGACCGCACCCGGCGGCCCCGAGCTCAAGGGTGACATCCTCTTCCTCGACATCGACATCGTCATCGTCGGCAACATGGACTCGTTCTTCGCTCAGCCAGGCGACTTCCTGATTATCCGCGACTGGCAGAAGGGCGACTACACCGGCAACTCGTCGGTGTACCGCTGGCGCGCCGGCACGTATCCCGACGTCCTGGAATATTTCCGCACCAATCTGGATGCCGTGCGCAAGCGTCATCGCAATGAGCAGGAGTTCCTCACCGCTCACCTGACGGCGCAGGGTAAGGTTAGCTACTGGCCTGAGACCTGGTGCCGCAGCTTCAAGAAGCACTGCGTGAAGTATTTCCCGTTCTCGTTCTGGCAGACCCCGGAGATTCCCGAAGGCGCCAAGATCGTCGTCTTCCACGGCCTGCCCAATCCGCCCGACGCGCTTGTCGGCCGCAGCGGCAAGTGGTATCGCCGCGTGTTGCCCACGGCTTGGATCGGGGAGAATTGGAAATAAGAGCGGAATAGGTAGTAGCGGATAGCGGATAGCGGTTGGCGGTTGGGGCATCGGGTAGGGGCGCGACTGCGTCGCGTCCGTGGACGGACGGACGTCCGGTGTCTTGTTGCTGAGCCAAGTCCCGATGTGTCCCGTCTGCGGTCTCGAACGGACCCCACGCAGTGGCGCCCCTGCCTTGGGCCACCATTCGGCGGCGTTATAAACAAAAAGGGCAACACGTAGTGCTGCCCCTTTCTTAAGCCATAAGCGACTTCGCGCTTACTTGCTCTCTTCTGCGGCCTCGTCGTTGGCGGCTTCTTCCTTGGCCTGGGCCTGACTGCTCAGGATGGGCTGGGCGAAGAGGCGGCCGTCGGGGAGGTTGGCGATGTAGCCTTCGCCGATGAGGAACGAAAGATCCGTGAGCACTTGCGTCTTGGCGGCGTCTTCGGCGTTCTCGCCGGCGAGAGCGAGGACGAGATCCTTCGCCTGCTGGGCCGGTTTACGGTCGAGCGAGTCGAAGAGCTTGGCCATCGGATCGCTGAAGGTGGACTTCGGGTCGCGGCAGCGGCGGCGGACGGAGCACGCGTAAGTGATGCCCTTCGAGCCCTTCTTATAAAGATGGAAGCCTTCCTTGCGGAGGCGGCCGCGGATGCCGTTGGCGGTGTCGAGGGGGAAGGCGCGCTGCTGTTCGAGGGCGTAGCGGACGGAATCGCGGAGCGGGCCGGGATTCATCTCCTCGAGCAGGCGGCCGGCGAAGCGGACCCACGGATGAGTCTTCACCACAAGGTCCTTGCGGAAGGCTTGGAGGAAGCCGCGGGCGGCGTCGAGGGACTCGAGGCGTTCCGGTTCGCCTTCCTTGCGGTCCTTCGGAGCGTATTCGCTGCGGGTGGACATCGACTTCAGCCAAGCGTCGATCTGTTCCTGTTCACGGACCATCTCGAGGCGGCCCTTGAAGGCGTCGAACGGCACGTTCGGGCAATGGCGGGCGTGGTGTTCGCGCAGGTTGCGCTGGTAGCTGTGGTGCGTCGGCGCACCGAGCAGCTTGCCCGTCTGGGAGCACTTCGCGACCATCAGGAAGGAGCCCTTGGGGGCTTCGACTTCGACTTCGACGACGTCGAAGAACTTATCGAGGTGGCGGGACATCACGTGCGAGACTGCATCGCCTTCGCTGAGGAAGGGATGGCCGTCGGGGACGGAGACGGCGAGCAGGGCGTCCGGGCGCTGTTCGGCTTCGAGGTGGCGGACGACAATCGAGAGACGGTCTTCCTTGTCGAGAATCAGCCGAGCGACCTCGAAGAGCTCGTAGGTCATCTTGCTCTTCTTCATCGCACCACCGAGGATCTCGAACTTCGCGTCATCCGGGAAGAACGCGCTGGCGACGACGGGACGGAAGACCGGTGCGTCTTCGAAACGGGAAGGGCCGCGGTCATCGCGACGACGATCATCACGGCGAGGGCCACCAGGACCATCACGACGGGGGCCGCCGGGTCCGGCGCCAGGGCCGTCACGACGTGGGCCACGGCTCTGTCCGCCGCTGGGAGGGCCACGACGGTCACCACCAGGTCCGTCACGGAAACGAGGGCGTTCGCCATCGCGGCGGGGGCCGCCGTTGCCGGAGCTCACCTTCTCGGAGGGTCCGCTGACCCAGGAGGGCCCGAAACCAAGGGAAGAGAGGTCCAGTTCAAAGGACTTTTCCTTGGGAGGGTTGTTTTCGGCCGAGTCGGAGGACATTGAGGAAGTGAGCGTTGGGAAAGATGCCCGCTTGGCAAGCATCAGCACAATCGCTTTTTACTTGCACCAGCCGTCAGGACTTCCAGCGTGCACCTTCCTTTATTGCTCAGGTGGTGGAATGGCAGACACGCATGCTTGAGGTGCATGTGCCGCAAGGTGTCCGGGTTCAAGTCCCGGCCTGAGCACCAATTTAGGCTGGGTCGGTCCGGAAACGGGCCGGCCCTGTTTTTGGTTCACATCAAACCCGACACCCCGCAGTAGTAGGGACATGGCTACGCAGGGAAAACTCGACGTCCTCATCCTCGGCTCCGGCGGCCGGGAGCATGCCTTGCTCAAGGCCTGCCTCCGCAGCCCCCGCGTGGCCAAGGTCCGTGTGGCTCCTGGTAACGGCGGCATGGCGCTCGAGGCCGAGTGTCTGGAGGTCGACGCCGCCAATCCAGCCGCCGTCCTGGAACTCGTCCGTCGCACGGCCTCGACCTTCGTGATCGTCGGACCCGAGGTCCCGCTTGCAGCCGGCGTCGTCGACGCCCTCGAAGCCGCGGGTATTCCGGCTTACGGTCCGCTTGCCTCCGGGGCCCGCCTCGAGGCCAGCAAGGCCTTCAGCAAGGATTTCATGGTGCGCCATAACGTACCGACCGCCGCTTCGGAGACGTTCCGCTCGCTCGCGCCGGCGCTGGAGTATGTCCGCAAGCAGCCTGTCCCCATCGTCATCAAGGCCTCGGGTCTGGCGGCAGGGAAGGGTGTCGTCATCGCGACCACGCACGCCGAAGCCGAGGCTGCGCTGCGCGACATGATGGAGACCAAGGTCTTCGGCGCGTCGGGCGACGAGGTCGTCATCGAAGAATTCATGCAGGGCGAAGAGGCATCGATCATGCTCATGGTCTGCCGCGAGGAATACCTCATGCTGCCGCCGAGCCAGGATCATAAGCGCGTCGGCGAAGGCGACACCGGCCTCAACACCGGCGGCATGGGCGCGTATGCTCCCACCACCGTCGTTACACCTGAGGTCGAGCGCCGTCTTCGTGAGGAGATCATCGCGCCCACGTTGCGCGGCCTCAAGGCCGACGGTATCGATTACCGCGGTACGCTTTACGTCGGCATCATGGTCACCGCGACCGGCCCCAAGGTCGTCGAGTTCAACGTCCGCTTCGGCGATCCCGAGTGCCAGGTGCTCATGCCTTCGCTCGAGACCGACCCCGTGCAAATCATGGAAGACATCGCGCACGGCCGCTTCCGTCCTTCAGCCGTGAAACTACGCCCCGGCGCCACGATCATCATCGTCCTCGCCGCTGGCGGTTATCCCGGCGAGATCCGCAAGGGCGACCCGATCACCTTGCCTGCGAGCCTGCCTGAGGGCGTGGATATCGTCCATGGCGGCACGAAGCGCCTGCCTGACGGCCGGGTTGTCACCTCCGGAGGTCGCGTGCTTGGCGTCGTGGCCCATGGCCCGACCCTCCAAGAAGCCGCCCGCCGGGCCTATGCCGTCGTCCCCCAGATCAAGTTTGAAGGCAGTCATTATCGTCGGGATATCGGTTATCGCCAGCTCCGTCGCGACGGAGTGGTTTGAACACTTGAACCGAGGGGCTAATCCCTCATCTTGACCTGCATGGCCGTCGAACGAGACACCGTCACGTTTGTCTGCACGGGGAATACCTGTCGCAGTCCGATGGCGGAGGCGTTGCTCCGGGCAACGCTGGTCAAGCGAGGGCAGGGACTCGAGAATCTGAAGGTCGCCTCCTTCGGTCTCGCCGCGCAGGACGGCCAACCGCCCTCCGCCAACTCCGTCAAGGCCATGCAGCGCATCGGCCTGGACGTCGCCGGTCATCGTAGCCATCTGCTGACCCAAGCCGACGTCGACCGAAGTATCGTGATTTTCGGCATGACCGAGTCGCACCTCGCTGCCCTGCAATCCCGCTTCGACGTCCTGCCCGAATTCGTGCTCCTCCTGCGCGACGTCCTGCCGACCGACGTCCCGCGGGACATCCCTGACCCGTTCGGCGGAGGGTATCGCGATTACGAGGAGTGCCGCGATTCCATGGTTGAAGCCATCCCCGCGATGGTGGAGTTTCTGCGCCAGAATCTTTCCCGATGACCAGCCCGCTTACGCTTTCCTTCGGCAGTGACCATGGTGGACTCGCCTTGCGCCGCGGCCTGATCGAAGCGCTGAAGGCGAAGGGCTTCTCCATCCTTGATCGCGGCACGGAGACCGAGGCCTCCTGCGACTATCCGGACTACGCCCACGCCGTGGGTGCCGATGTTGTCGCGGGACACGCGAAATTCGGTATCCTCGTCTGCACCACCGGCATCGGCATCTCCATCGCCGCCAACAAGGTGCGCGGCATTCGGGCCGCCCTCGTCCAGAGCGCCGACGCCGCCGCCATGAGCCGCCGTCATAACGATGCCAACGTCCTTTGTTTCGGGGCCAAATACGTCGACCTCCCGACCGCCTTGGCGTGCGTCGAGGCCTTCCTGGCTGCCGAATTCGAAGCCGGGCGCCATACTCGCCGCGTGGACAAGCTGGAGTCCCCATGTGGATAACCCCGCCGATTTGCCGTTGCCACGCTTCCTTGCACGATTTGCCCTTTCCCTATTCCACCCATGACCGCCATTCGCCGCATCCCTCTCGCCCAGCTCGACCCTGAGATCGACCGCCTCATCAAGGCCGAGCTCAAGCGCCAGCAGACGCACATCGAGCTGATTGCCTCCGAGAACTTCACGCTTCCTGCCATCATGGAAGCCCAGGGCAGCATCCTGACGAACAAGTATGCCGAAGGTTATCCCGGCAAGCGCTGGTACGGCGGTTGCGAGGTCGTCGACCAGATCGAGCAGCTGGCCATCGACCGCGCCAAGGCCCTCTTCGGCGCCGACCACGCCAACGTCCAGCCGCACTCCGGTAGTCAGGCCAACGCCGCCGTCTACTTCGCGAGCATCAAGCCTGGCGACAAGATCCTGACCATGAACCTGTCGCATGGTGGTCACCTCACACACGGCAATTCCGCGAATTTTTCGGGCAAGCTCTACACCGCCATCCATTACGGCGTGGGTGCCGATGGCCGCATCAACTACGACGAGGTCGAGGAGATGGCCCAGCGTGAGAAGCCTAAGATGATCACCGTCGGCGCTTCCGCCTACGCCCGTGAGATCGACTTCGCCCGCTTCGGCAAGATCGCCAAGGAAAACGGAGCGCTCCTGCTCGCCGACATCGCACACATCGCTGGTCTCGTCGCCGCGGGCGTGCACCCGTCACCCGTGCCTTACGCTGACTTCGTCACCACCACGACGCACAAGACCCTGCGCGGTCCGCGCGGTGGCCTGATTCTCTGCAAGGCCGAGCACGCCAAGGCCGTCGACTCCTCTGTCTTCCCCGGCGCCCAGGGCGGGCCGCTCGAGCACGTCATCGCCGCCAAGGCCATCTGCTTCGCGCAGTGCGCCACTCCTGAGTTCAAGGAATATGCGAAGCAGGTCGTCGCCAATTCCCGCGCCCTGGCCGACGAGCTCGTGAAGCTCGGCTTCGGCCTGATCAGCGGCGGTACCGATAATCACCTCAGCCTGCTGGATCTCCGAAAAAGTCACCCGAATGTCACCGGCAAGGAAGCCCAGCTCGCACTGGACGCCGCCCACATCACCACTAACAAGAACACCGTGCCTGACGAGACCCGCAGTCCATTCCAGGCCAGCGGTATCCGCGTCGGCACCCCCGCCGTGACCTCCCGTGGCATGAAGGAGGCCGAGATGAAAGAAATCGCCCAAGCAATCGCCATCGTACTTTCGGACCCCCAGAATCCGGCCAAGATCGCCGAGGCGCAGGGTATCGTGGGCTCGCTGACCGGCCGATTCCCCCTCCCTTATTAATCTTAAGAACCGCCTTTTTGCCTTTCCAAGGGAACAAAACCTCCTAACCTAAATTGCACCCCACTAAATCTATGAATACCTCCACACGTAACCGTAAGGGCTTTACGCTCATCGAACTCCTGACGGTGATCGCGATCATCGGCATCCTGGCCGCCGTGCTCTTCCCGGGCGTCCAAGGCGTCATGCGCTCCGCCAAGAAGAACAGCGCCCTGAACAAGCTTCGCTCCATCGGCCAGGGCTACATGAACTGGGCCCAGGGCGGCCGCGTGATGGTTAAGACCGGCACCTGGTCCTCTGGTGGCTCCGTCGCCTCCAGTGTCTCGCAGTATGCGGCCAATCTCGCCATCGGCGCGGCGCTTGACTCCGGCGAAATCTGGTTCGTCGACGGCGACGCGATGCTCGAAAAGAACTCCATCGCCAGCATGCCGAAGAACGTGATCAAGACCAGCGGTTCGGCTTACATCATCGACCCGGCTTTCACCACTGCGATCACGCAGGGCACCGGCACTTCCTGGACCGTCTATTCCGGCACCTCTTCGGGTCTGGTTGGCTCCGTTGCCGTTCCTCTCGCTTGGTCCCGTGGCCTGCAGTCTGCTGGCACCTGGCCGAACGCGGACGGTACCGTCACCGGTTCCTGCTGGGGTACGGAAGGTGGCCATATCGTCTTCGGTGACGGCCACGTCTCCTGGGCCAACGACACGCTGACCACCGGCCAGAACTACTTCACCCAGACCGACGGTACCGCCACCGCTGACTGGACCAAGTCGAAGTCCGTCCCGTCCACCGCTGCGGCTTGCACCCAGCAGTAAGCCTTCCACGGCCTCCCGAAAAGCCCCGTACTGCGGGGCTTTTTTGTGTTTATTCAAAATAGCGGTGGCCTATTTATAAGATACTTGCCTCTCGATGTTCGGGAAATACTTTACTTATACCTTACCCATGAAATCTCCGCATTCTTCCCGTAAGGGCTTTACGCTCATCGAACTCCTGACGGTGATCGCGATCATCGGCATCCTGGCCGCCGTGCTCTTCCCGGGCGTCCAAGGCGTCATGCGCTCCGCCAAGAAGAACAGCGCCCTGAACAAGCTTCGCTCCATCGGCCAGGGCTACATGAACTGGGCCCAGGGCGGCCGCGTGATGGTTAAGACCGGCACCTGGTCCTCTGGTGGCTCCGTCGCCTCCAGTGTCTCGCAGTATGCGGCCAATCTCGCCATCGGCGCGGCGCTTGACTCCGGCGAAATCTGGTTCGTCGACGGCGACGCGATGCTCGAAAAGAACTCCATCGCCAGCATGCCGAAGAACGTGATCAAGACCAGCGGTTCGGCTTACATCATCGACCCGGCTTTCACCACTGCGATCACGCAGGGCACCGGCACTTCCTGGACCGTCTATTCCGGCACCTCTTCGGGTCTGGTTGGCTCCGTTGCCGTTCCTCTCGCTTGGTCCCGTGGCCTGCAGTCTGCTGGCACCTGGCCGAACGCGGACGGTACCGTCACCGGTTCCTGCTGGGGTACGGAAGGTGGCCATATCGTCTTCGGTGACGGCCACGTCTCCTGGGCCAACGACACGCTGACCACCGGCCAGAACTACTTCACCCAGACCGACGGTACCGCCACCGCTGACTGGACCAAGTCGAAGTCCGTCCCGTCCACCGCTGCGGCTTGCACCCAGCAGTAAGCCTTCCACGGCCTCCCGAAAAGCCCCGTACTGCGGGGCTTTTTTGTTTCCGTCCGTTCCGTGTCTGCCACCTTCACTTCACATGACGACCTTCCGCGCCTGGCTCGCCGCCTGCCGCCCCAAGACCTTGGTGGCGGCCATCGCGCCCATCGCGCTCGGCGGGGCGGTCGTCGTTGCCTACTCGGGAGCTGCTGGCCTCTCGACTGATCGAGTATTCCTCTTAACCCTGCTGAGCTGCCTCGGCTTTGCGCTCTGCGTGCAGGTCGCCTGCAACTTCGCCAACGACCTCGGTGATTCGATCCGCGGCGCAGATACTTCCGCACGCGTCGGCCCGCGTCGCGCGGTCTCCGCTGGCGACATCTCGCCCGCCGCCATGCGCCGCGGCATCTGGGTTGCCTGCTTGCTCGCACTCTTTCTCGGTGCCCCGGTCGCTTCGCTTTCGCCTTGGCTGCTGTTGGCCGGATTCCTGGCGATCGCCTGCGCGCTGGCCTACACCCTCGGACCTTTCCCGCTGGCTTACCGCGGCCTCGGCGACGTCTTCGTCGTCGGCTGTTTCGGTGTGCAGGCGACCGTGCTGACCGCTTGGGCCATCTGCACGCCTGAGTCTGGCGACTGCGGTTGCAGTACTCCGCTCATGCCGTGGGCGCCCGCGCTGCTCGCCGGGCTCGGGCTTGGCTTGCTCGCCGACAATATCCTCGTCGCGAATAACGCGCGCGACTACGAGACGGACCTCGCCGTCGGCAAGCGTACCACGGTCGTACGCTTCGGACGGGGCTTCGCGCGCAACCTGCATGGTTTCAATTCGATCTTCGGCCTGGCCTGCCTCGGACATGTCTTCGGCTGGGCTCCGATGGCCTTGCTGCCCCTGGCCCTCTGGCAGCACCTCGCCTTCCGTAAGACCGCCCAGCCAGCCGATTTCCTGCCGTTTCTAGGTCGGGCCGCGGTGCTGATGCTCCTGGCGACAATCCTGTGCGTAACTGCCACTTGCCTCGGGTGGGTACCGACTGGCAGCCTGTGGATGCGATGAGCCAACCCAAGTCACTCGCCGAACAGCTCGAAGCCCTCGTCAACGGGGGTGCTCGTCCGTCGTGGGACGAATACTTCATGGCCACCGCCGTGCTCGTCAGCTCGCGTTCCAGCTGCGAGCGCCTGCATGTCGGCTGCATCATCGTCTCTACCGGCAAGCATCCGAACCGCCTCGTCGCCGCTGGCTACAACGGCTTCCTGCCGGGCGCCCCTCATGATTCGCATGTGCGCGATGGTCACGAGCTCGCGACCGTGCATGCCGAGCAGAACGCCGTGGCTGATGCCGCCAAGCGTGGCGTCTCGCTGCAGGGCACGATCTGCTACGTCACCCATTTCCCGTGCGTGAACTGTGCCAAGATCCTCGCCGCCGCCGGCATCACCGAGGTCCGCTACCGTCACGACTATAAGAATGACCCGCTGGTCGCCGAGATGTTCGGCCAGGCGGGCGTGCTGGTCACGCGCCTCGAACGCTGATGGCCCGCGCTCCGCAGACGTTGGCGGGGCGATTGCTGGTCTCGCATCCGCAGCTGCGCGACGACCATTTCCGCGAGACCGTCGTGCTCATGCACACCCATGACGCCGCGGAGGGGGCGCTCGGCGTCATCGTGAATCGTCCGCTCGGTCGAGTACTCGGCCAGATCGAATCCACTGCCGAGCTCAAGCCGTTGGACGACGTACCGCTCTTCGAAGGCGGCCCGGTCGCGGCCGATCGCCTGGCGTTCGGCGGCTGGTTTTTCCCAGTCCAAGGCGAGCCCGAGGTACGTTTCGGTCTCGGGCAGGAAGAAGCCGCGGAGCTCGCCAAGGATGGCCGCTTCCGGCTTTCGGCCTATATCGGTTATGCCGGCTGGTCGCCCGGACAGTTGGAGAACGAGCTGAAGATGAATGCCTGGGTCGTCTGTCCGTTCGACGCGTCCTGCGTCGATTTCGAAGGCGTAGAGCTTTGGAAGAAACTCCTTGAACGCCATCGGCCTGATTTGCGGCTCGAGGCTGATTCGCCGGAGAATCCGGGGCTGAACTGAACCGAGCGGCGCTGCGCGCCGCGGGGATCGGCTGGCATGGGGGAACTGCTGCGAAGCAGTGAGGTCAGCGTGCGGTCGACAGGAGGATCTCGAGGTTCTGCGTGAGCAGTTCGCCTGGGGTGCGCCCGTCGGGGCCGAGCATCTTCCTTTGGAGCAGACGCGTGCGTTGGCTCTGATCGGTCTCCAGAAGGCGCCAGCGGCCGGCTGGCAGCTGCGGGCTCTTGGCTTCGAGGGCCGTCCATTGTAGCGGCATGCCTTGCCAGGAGAATTCGACGTACCAGCCCACGGCGCGCGAAGCATCGCCACGCACGAGCGCCGGATAGCGTTTCACGAAGTCAGGGGTCTTGGTCGTACGCAGCCCCACCGTCAGGGCGGTGGGTTGGCTGCGAAGGGCCGCGAGGAGGTCGACCTTCGGTTGGCCGAGGATCAGCAGCGGGTCCATGCCGATGAGATTCTGGCCGTTGTAGAGCCCATGGAGATTGGCGCTCTGCTTGTTCTCGGCTTGCCCGGAATACCAGAGATTGAAGCCCGTCGAAAGGATGAGGCCGACCTCGAAGTGGAGGTGGGAGCGGTCCTTCGTGATCGGGCTGGCACCGGCGGAGGTATGGCCCATCAGGCCGATGGCGGCACCGCGGCGGACCGGCTGGGCGGGCTTGAGCGTCGGCTCGATCTTCGCAAGGTGGGCGTAGAGCGTGTAGACGGGGATTTCCGCGGCGGCGTGGTAGAGCACGACATAACGGCCATAGGGTCCGTTGACGTTCGAATTCAGATAGGCGACCTGGCCGTCCATCGCCGCCAGGACGAGATCGAGCGGCTCGCCTTCAGTGTTGCGGGCGGCTGGTCGAATATCGATGCCTTCGTGGAAGCGCTTACCGTCTTCGCGAACCATGCCGAAGGAGCCTGACTCCATCTTGCCTGATACCGTTGGTTGCAGGTAGTCTTGTGGTGTGCGGATCGAGGCCCGCTCCATGGTGGTCGGCCACACGACTTCGGTGGCACGAGCCGGGAAAGCCGAAATCCAAGCGAAGGAGAAGAGGGTGAGTCCGCTCCGCAGGCTCACTTACGTTCGGATTCCTTGATCTTACGGATCTTCAGGGCCGAGATGTTCAATCGTCGGCTGACGTCCATGACCGCTTCCGAGTTGGAGAGACCCTTCTTCTCGACGTGGAACATCAGATAGCCGTCGGTGATCTGCTGGTCGATCGGCATAATGCCCACCGCGGTATCATTGATCACTAGCACCAAGTGCTTGCCGACGGCCTCATTGGTGTAGTGCATGACGTCGATGGCCGATTTTCGATCCAACTGGATCAGCAGGAAGTCCTGCCTTAGGTCCGGGTCGCCGCTGGTCACGGCCTGAGTTCCGAGGATTTCCTCGGCGGGGACAAGCGCACGGGTCATCACCCTGATGGCAAGGCCGCTTACCGGCAGGCGGACTTCATTGCTCATGGTGCCACCGGATGAGGGTGGGGCTTCGACGAAGATTGAAGCGATTTCCTCGGGCATGTCGCTGTTGGTGCAACCGGCGAGGAGGAGGGTGGCGAAGGCCATGAATAGTCGAGGGAGTGTCATCAGAAAATCAGCCCACGAGCAGGTCGAGTGAGGCTCCGACCTGCAGGATGTGGGCGGGCTGGAGGTCCAGCACCGGGACGAGGTAGGTCTGCTTGCTCGCGGCGTGCACGTAGGTCATCAGGCCTTTGTCGGCGACGCCGACCTGCTTGATGATGCGCTTACGCTCGAGGAGCATGGCGAGGATGTGCTTGAGCACGCCCTTGTCGCCGGACGGATCGGATTCGTCTTCGTAGAGGGAAAGGAAGAACTCTTCGCGGGAGGCGAGGAGCTGGGCGCGATGAGCCTGTTCTTCTTCGCCGCGTTCCTTGACCTCGCGAGTCCAGCGTCCGAGGAGGATGCCCTCGGGCTTGAACGAAGTCGCGTGGTCGCGGAGCACGTCGCAGCGCTCGATATTGCCGCCGACGGGCTTGTAGACGACGCACGTCACGAGGTCGCCGACGTGGAGTTCCTTGCCGGAAGCAGCGCAGATGCGCGCGATAGGTTTAACCTGCCAGTCCATGACCGTTAAGAGAAGTCGGGCGGGGCGGGGCGGGCAACCCCATTCAAGTTGGTTTGCGGCTGACTTATTGGCTATCCAGGGCAGTCTCCCGGGTATGTCCGAAGCCCCCGCCGCCGGCGTCGCCTTGCTCGTGGTCGATGTCCAGCCGACCTTCCTGAAGGCTATGCCTGAGGGTGAGGCCTGCCTGCGTCGCTGCTTGCTAGCCGCCTCGGCCGCCAAGCTTCTGGGGGTGCCGGTGCTCTTCACCGAACAGGTACCCGCCAAGCTCGGCCCCACCCATCCTGATCTCCTGCTCGCCGCCGGCGAAGGCCGTGCCGTCTTCGGGAAGACGGCCTTCTCCGCCTTCGGCGCCCCCGGGCTGGTCGAGGCCTTCGGCAAGATGCAGGTCAGCCAGTTGCTCATCTGCGGCCTCGAGATCCCGGTCTGCGTTTATCAGACCGCCATGGACGCCCTGCGCGAGGGCATGGGAGTCACGATTCTGTCCGACGCCGTGACGGCACGCCGTTCCGCCGATGGCCAGGCCTGCCTCGAGGCCCTCCGGGCGGCGGGCGCCCATATCCTGCCGACCGAGACGGTCTTCTACGCCTTGGTCGGCGACGCCACCCACCTGCAGTTTCGCGCGTTCACCGAACTCGTTAAGCTGGCCGCTTAGACCTGGTCGACTGTGAGGCTCGCCGCCGGTACGGCCGCGGCGTCGACAGGCAAGCCGGTATCCGCCCACGCCGCGAAGGCGATCATGCCGGCGTTGTCGCCGCAGTGTTTCGGTTCGGCGACCATTAACGGCAGGCTGCGTTGCTGGGCGACCTGCGCCAAGCGCGTGCGGAGCGTACGGTTATTGGCCACGCCGCCCGAAAGTCCGACCGACTTATAGGCGGAAAGGTCAAGCGCCGCGCCGGTCTTCGAGGCGAGCTGTTCGATGATCGCGTGCTGATAGCCGGCGCAGAGGTCGGGCATCTGGGCAGCGAGCTGGCCGTCTGACATCTTTTCTAACTGATAACGCAGGGCTGTCTTCAGGCCTGAAAAACTCATGCGGAGGTCGGCCCTCTCCGGGATGCCGCGCGGGAAGGGATATTTCTTAAGGTCGCCTTGTAGCGCCTGCTTCTCGATGAGGGCGCCTCCGGGGTAGGGCAGGCCGAGCAGCTTCGCGCCTTTATCGAAGGCTTCGCCGGCGGCGTCATCGACCGTGCGGGCGATGACCGTGAGACGCAGCTGTTCGTCGAGTTTCACCAAGAGCGTGTTGCCGCCCGAGACCACGATGGCGAGGTGCGGGAGCAGGGCGGCGCGGGCGGCGGCGAAGCCGGCCGGATCCTTTGCGTGTACGGCGATGAACGGCGAATGCACATGGGCGCGGAGGTGGTTCACACCGACGACCGGCAGGCCGCGGGCCAGCGCAAGCGAACGCGCGAGGGTCACGCCCATCGAAAGGCAGGGGAGGAGTCCTGGTCCGCGGGTCACGGCAATGGTCTTCGCCTGCGATAGCTCGGTGCGGAAATCCGCCAGCAGTAGGGGGAGGGCGGAAAGGTGCATGCGGCTGGCCAGTTCGGGGACCACGCCGCCGTATTTCACGTGTTCCGCCGCCTGCGAGCTGATCAGTTCGCGCACGAGCCCTCGGGCCGGGTCGAAGAGCGCCAGGGCCGATTCATCGCAGGAACTTTCGATTGCGAGGATCATCTCCTTGCAGTCAGGTCAATTCGGAGGTCGGCTCAATCCCGATTCGTCTGGCGGAGCCGAAAAGACCGCATAACGCTTCTCCCGTGGAGCCCGCGGCCCGACATGACGCCATCGTCGCCTTGCTTCGTCGCGAGGCCCGCGGCGGCGTGGTCTCGTTCGCGCGGCTGGTGGAGGCGGCGCTTTATGCTCCGGGTCTCGGTTATTATTCGTCGGATCGCGTACGCGTCGGCAAGGCCGCTGGGACCGACTTCACCACCGCCGCGGCTCTTGGTCCGATGTTCGGCCAGCTGATCGCCGGTGCGGCGAAATCGCTGGTCGGCGAACTCGGTTCATATGCCCTCGTCGAAGTCGGCGCGGAGCCCGGCCAGGCGCATTACACCGGCGTCGCGGGGCAGTTTGCTGAACTGCGCACCTTTCGTTTCGGAGCTAAGCCTGACTTCCCGGCCAGGTGCGTGCTCGTCGCAAACGAACTGCTCGACGCGCAGCCCTTTCATCGTTTCATCCGCCAGGGCGGCGTGTGGCGTGAGCTCGGCGTCAGGGTCGACGGCGCCGAACTGACCGTCGAACCGTTGGGCGACTATTCTACGCCGCTCGCCGCGGAGTTCGTGCGCTCGCTGCCCGACGCCGAAGAAGGTTGGATTCTCGACGCGCCGTTGGCCGCCGAGGAACTGCTGCGGAAACTTTTTAATGGTGGTTGGTCGGGCGCGGTTATCCTCCTCGATTACGGCAAGACCATCGCCCAGTGCCTCGAGTCTTCGCCGGCCGGAACGGCACGTGCGTATCGCAGCCACCAGCTTTCAGGAGCCATCATGGAGAACCTTGGTTCGCAGGATCTGACCTGCCACGTCCTATGGGACCGCATCGAGCCGGTTCTGCTCGGGGCCGGATTCAAGGGTGTCGGCTTGAATCGCCAGGAAGCCTTTTTCGTCAAGTACGCGGCCGGTGAGATGGAGCGAATCGCGCTCTCCGGCGACCATGAGGCCACCGGTCGCCTGAGGGCCCTGACGCACCCCGCTCATTTCGGGGCGAAGTTCCAGGTCCTGCACGGAATTCGTGGTTAAACGGAAGTTTTTGGAAGGGACGCTCGACCTCGGTGGAACAACCCCTTTTCTGGGCTGTACCCCTATTTCTGCCATGAAGTCATCCCTGTTTGCTTCGTTCACCCTTTGCCTTGGCGCCGCCGTCCTCCAGGCGGACACCAAGGTCATCCAGGCCTTCGAAGGCGACGGCTTCGATAGCTGGCAGACCACCGGCACCGGCTTCGGCCTGGCGCCGATCGCCGGCAAGGTCGACGGCGTCAACGGAGAGTTCCGCAACTACGGCGGTAACGCGCTCGTCTGCTCGGGCCACCGCGGCGACGCCGCCACCGGCACCCTGACTTCGCCCGAGCTCAAGCTCACGCATCCGTACATCGGCTTCCTCGTCGCTGGCGGCAATCACCCTGGTAAGACCGCGGTCCAGCTCGTCATCGGCGGCAAGGTCGTCCGCGAGTCCACTGGTGCCAATGACCTGACCCTGCGCGAGACCGTTTGGGACGTCGCCGAGTTCAAGGGCAAGACCGCCGTGATCCGTATCGTGGACAACGACGTGGGACCTTGGGGGGTCATCGCTGCGGACCACTTCGTCTTCTCGACCGATGCCAAGCCGAACTTTGTGAAAGGTGGCCGCCCGAAGCCCAAGGCCGATACTAGCCTCGTGCGCGTCGCGGGCGAAGGCAGTGCAGCCCTTGTCCCGGGTGCGAGCTTCAAGGTCACCGCCGACCATAAGGTGACCGGCATTACCTCGCCCACCGCGCTTTCCTTTGGCAATGACGGCAGTGTCTACGTGGCCGAGACCCATCGCTTCCGCTTCGGTGTCGAGGATGACCGCAACAACCTCTTCTGGTATCATGACGACCTCGCGGCCAAGACCACCGCCGATCGCCTGGCAATGCACGAGAAGTGGAAGGCCAAGAAGTCCATCGAGTGGATGACGGCCAAGTCCGAGCTCATCCGCTACGTGGGCGGCGAGCAGGCCGACGGCACTTTCACGACCCAGAAGATCTTCGGCGACAAGTTCAATGATGTCCTCGACGGCACTGGCGCCGGCGTGATGGCGTGGGACGACAACGTCTACTTCGCTTGCATCCCTAAGCTCTGGATGCTGCAGGATGCCAAGAACGACGGCGTCGCCGCCCAGCGCAAGGTGATCGAAGAAGGCTTCGGCGTCCGCGTCTCGCTTTCCGGCCATGACATGAACGGCTTCGCCATCGGTCCGGACGGCCGCGTCTGGGGCACCATCGGCGACCGCGGCTTCAACCTCACCACCAAAGAAGGTAAGAAGTACGACTCCCACAACCGTGGCGCGGTCTTCCGTTTTGAGCCCGATGGTTCGAATTTCGAAGTGGTCCACTTCGGCCTGCGCAATCCCAAGGAAATCGCCTTCGACGAATTCGGCAACGGCTTCTCCGTGGATAACAATTCCGACCAAGGCGACGCTGCCCGCGTCGTCTATGTCGTCGAAGGCGCCGACTCCGGCTGGGAAATGGAACACCAGGCGATGCATACCTTCCACCGCGAGATCGGCCTCGAGCAGCGTCCGCTTTCCCGCTGGATGACCGAGAAGGTCTGGGAGTTGCAGAACCCCACCCAGCCGGCCTTCATCATTCCCCCGGCCGCTTACATCTCTTCCGGTCCTTCCGGTCTGACGTATCACCCCGGCGCCGGCTTCCTGGAATCCGAAGCCCAGCACTTCCATATCTGCGACTACCGCGGTTCCGCCGGAGCCTCTGGCATCTGGTCCTTCAAGATGGAGCCTGCGGGCGCCGGCATGAAGATGACCGAATCGCACCAGCTTCTCTGGGGCGTCGCCGCGACCGACATCGAATACGACTGGAAGGGTCGCCTCGTGGTCTCCGACTTCATCACTGGCTGGGAGTCCCATGACGCCGGCCGTCTCGTGACCCTCGAAGCCAATAAGATGATGAAGCCTGAAGTCGCTTCGACCGTCGCCGACCTCATCAAGGGCGGCTTCACGAAGCAGTCCTCCGCCGAACTTGCCAAACTGCTCTCCCATGGCGACCAGCGCGTCCGCCTTCGCGCGCAGATCGAGCTGACCCGTCGTCCGGACGCCGCGGACCGTTTCGAAGCCGCCACGAAGTCGGGTAACCGCCTCGAGCGCCTGCACGGCGTCTGGGGCCTCGGCATCCTCGCCCGTCGCGGCGCCGCCATCGCCCCCGGCGAAGCCTTCAGTGGCAAGCACACGCCCGTCGCTTCGCTCGCCGACCGCACCGCCGCCGCCCAGCGCCTCGTGCCGTTCCTGGCTGACGCCGACGCCGAAGTCCGCGCCCAGGCTGTGCGCGCTCTCGAAGAAGCCCCGCTCAAGGGCAACGACCTGCCGCTTGGTAAGCTGATTCTCGACTCGTCGCTCCGTGTGCGGTCCTTCGCCGCCATCGCGGCCGCCCGTCTCGGCGCCGACAAATATCTCCCGGAGGTCCTCGCGATGCTCAAGGAAAACGCCGACGCCGACCCTGTGCTTCGCCACGCTGGTTCCTTCGCCATCGATCACCTCTGCAAGACCGCCGAAGCCTTCGACGCCGTCGCCAAGGATGATAGCGCTTCCGTCCGCCTCGCGGCCGTTATCGCCCTGCGTCGCCGCAACGACGCTTCCGCTTCTCGCTTCGTGAAGGATAAGTCGACCATCGTGGCCGACGAGGCCATCCGCGCCGTCCATGATCTCGGATTCGAAACCGGCCGTCCCGCCGTCGCCGCGCTGATCGACGACCTCGGATCGCGCGAGTGGTCTGTCTTCATGCTCCGTCGCCTGACGCATAGCGCCTTCCGTCTCGGCGGCGAAGCGAACGCCGCCCGCGTGGTGGCGATCGCCGCCAATGAGAAGCTGCCGGCTGAAGCCCGCGCCGAAGCCCTGCGCCTCCTCGCTCAGTGGGCGAATCCTTATCCCGTGGATCAGTCGACCGGCCATTGGGCTCCGATCGCCCCGCGCGATGCCAAGGAGCTTCGCACCAGCCTGAGCGCTGCGCTGCCGACGCTGCTCAAGGGCGAGTCCGACATTCTCCGCGCTTCGCTCGAACTCGTCGAACAGTACAAGCTCGAGGTCGCCTCGCTTTCTAACGAGTTGCTCTCTGGACTGGTCGCCAACTCCAAACTCAGCGGATCCGCCCGCGCCAAGGCCCTTGAGCTCTGGCTTGAGCGCAAGCCGGCCGATCTCACCGAGGTCGCGGGCAAGTATGCTAAGGACAAGCAGGACGAAGTCGCCATGGTCGCCATCGGCGCGCTCGCCCATCTGAATCCGGCCCAGGGCCTCATCGAACTCTCCAAGTCTGCTGCGAACGGCTCTGCCGCTCGTCGTCAGGGCGCTTGGAAAGCCCTCGCCAAACTTCCGGCCGCTGGGGTCGACGCGCTCTTTGTCGAGAACCTCAAGGCGCTCGAGAAGGCCAAGGGCGTCTCGCCCGCCGCGATTGAGCTCCTCGAGGCCGCCGCGCTGCGCTCCGAGCCTTCGGTGAGGGAGGCCCTCGCCGCCACACAGAAGGCGATCGGTTCGGGCGCCGACAAGCTCGCCAAGTGGTTGCCCGCCCTTGAAGGCGGTGACGCCAAGAACGGCTTCGCCCTCTTCCAGGCCTTGCCCGCCGGGCAGTGCCTCCGTTGTCACCGTGCCTCGGATGATTCCCATGCCGCCGGCGGCGAAGCCGGTCCAAATCTTGCCGGCGTGGCCAAGCGCGGTGACCGCCGTTATCTCCTCGAGTCCGTCGTGAACTCCAACGCCGTCATCGTCGCCGGATACGGCACCGTGAACATCGACCTCGCTAATGGTGGTGCGCTGGTCGGCACGCTCATCAAAGACCACAAGGACAACGTCGACGTCGATGTCGCCGGCAACCGCTGGCGCGTCGCCCGCCAGGACATCAAGTCCATGTCCACGCCCGTCTCCGGAATGCCCGCGCTCGACGCCGTTCTGACCCTCAACGAAGTGCGCGACCTCGTTGCCTGGCTCGCGACCCTTGAGAAGGCGCCCAAGAAGGCCAAGGTCGCCGATCCTAAGCTGCTGGACATCTCGACTATCAAGCCCGTCGCCGCCACCGCGGTCGCGAATGTCGACCCGGCTGTAATGGAGCTCGGCAAACAGGGCTTCATGCTTTGCATGGCCTGCCACGGCCCGAACGCCGAAGGCACTGTCATCGCGCCTCCGCTCGCCAAGTCGAACTGGGTCAACGGTCCAGCTGAGAACCTCATCCGCATCCAGCTGCGCGGCCTCAACGGTCCGCTCACCGTTTCCGGCAAGGCTTACACGCTTCCCGTGCCGATGCCGCCCCAGGCGCAGCAAACCGACGAGCAGATCGCCGCCGTGCTGACCTACGTCCGCAACAGCTTTGGTAACTCCGCTCCGGCCGTGATGCCGGCGCAGGTCAAGGCACAGCGCGGTGAAGTCGGTAAGCCCATGCTGACTGAGGCCGACCTCGTCCCGGCTAAGTAATCAGCCCGGATTAAAGACAAGGCCCGGTCCTCTCGCGAGGGCCGGGTCTTTTTGTTTGGCAGGTAGGGCGGCCATTGCCATGGCCGCCGTTCGTCGTGGCAGGTGAGATGCGCCGGGCAAAGTGATACGACCCTCGCAGGGTCCGTCCGCCCACGGATGTGATCGCAATCACATCCCTACCTGGAGGCCGCGGCCGAGCAGGGATGCTCGGCCCTACCCGGCGAACGAGGAAAGCACGTGGTGCTGTCCCTACCTCAGCAACTCACCCAACAAAAAGCCCCGGCGGAGGCCGGGGCTTTGGTTAGGAGATGACGGTCGCCTTAGGCGATCGTGACTTCCTTCGTGAGGTAGACGTCCTGAATGGTGTGCAGGAGCTTCGCGCCTTCTTCGATCGGACGCTGGAAGGCCTTACGACCCGAGATGAGACCCTGGCCACCGGCGCGCTTGTTGATGACGGCGGTCTTGACGGCTTCGGCGAAGTCGTTGTTGCCCGAGGGGCCACCGGAGTTGATGAGGCCGATGCGGCCCATGTAGCAATTGGCGACCTGGTAGCGGGTGAGGTCGATCGGGTGATCGGACGAGAGGTCGGTGTACATGCGCTTGTCGATCTTGCCGTAGGAGGATTCCGTGGCCTGGATGGCGAGGTAGCCGCCGTTGTTCTCGGGGAGCTTCTGCTTGATGATGTCGGCGCAGATGGTGACGCCGAGGTGGTTGGCCTGGCCGGTAAGGTCGGCGGACACGTGGAAGTCCTTCTCCTTCGTCTTGAAAGCGTTGTTGCGGGTGTAGCACCAGAGGACGGTGGCCATGCCGAGCTCGTGAGCCTGCTGGAAGGCGTGGGAGACTTCGATGATCTGGCGGTTGGTCTCGGGGGAGCCGAAGTAAATCGTCGCACCGACGGCGGCGCAGCCCATGTCGGCGGCCTGCTTCAGGGTGCCGTACATCACCTGGTCACCGACGTTGGGGTAGGTGAGTAGCTGGTTGTGGTTGATCTTCACCATGAACGGAATCTTGTGCGCGTAGCGGCGGGAGACGCTGCTGAGGACGCCGAAGGTGGAGCAGACCGCGTTGCAACCGCCTTCGATGGCGAGCTTCACGATGTTCTCACCGTCGAAGTAGATCGGGTTCTTGGCGAAGGAGGCGC